>VFSW01005490.1_pt1 | contig 18725 bp, 19 predicted proteins | sample 5358111 | NCBI WGS metagenome assembly VFSW01 (sample SAMN11554181, study PRJNA540505) | mine drainage metagenome | isolation source: sediment from site ElyBrook_90M | place: USA: Ely Copper Mine, Vershire, VT | collected 2017 | reverse complement strand
ATAGCTAATAATATAGGGAACCAATAGATATTTAAACCTTTCGGTGGTTTATTCTCGGAGAAGTGCTTTTTGGATCCCTAGAGATAAGGCCAAGAAAGAGAACTTCCGGTCAATACACCGATGCACAAGATATTTAAGCTTGATATATGAATGCTTAGCGGCGATAGCATGAAGATAAGCGACATTTACAGCATGGACATATATGGCGACAACGGGCAGTACCTGGGAGAGGTTCGTGATGCTATAGTTGACCTGGAGGGCGGAGTGGTAAGCAGGCTTCTTATGCAGGAATGGAAGAGTTCAGACAAGACCGAGGTCAGGAAGATACTGCAGCAGAAGAGCGTACTGTTCAAGAACGTCAAGAACATAGGCGACGTGGTACTTGTATCGGGAACGGGCGGCTCTGCAAAGAATGAGAGCGCTGCGAGCCCGGAAGTGACAGATTTGTCCAGATAAGTAGACCTCTTTATGCACAACGTTTTTAAGCTAGTGGAAACACATTAAAAACGGCATGCGCTAGGTATAGAATGTCAATGCACATAGATGACAATAACATTGTCCACGAGCATAGGAACTTTGTAGTGAGATTCAGGCCGGGTGCAGACACCGATGCGGCACTGAAGGTGCTGAGAAGGCATGGCGATGTGCGGCAAACGGACAATGGCTACCTCCTAATAGATGCAATTCAACTCGGTGCGCTGACAGGGTTAAATGTAGAATCCCAGCTTTTTGTGCCGGTCCCTGTGGAAAATGACATCGCAGTAAAGTTCAAGGACGACAATGACGATGGCATAGTATTCCGAGAGCTGGCCAGGATGGGCCCTGTGACCTATGTAGAGGACGGCACTCTGTTCATAAATGAACAGCAATTTGCAAAGCTCGAGGGTGCCGGCGTGGAGTACCAACTACTGCTGCGGAAAACTCTGCAAGGAAGGGAGCGCTAGAGGTAGTCATTTTCTTGTAAATAAACTGAAAGGTTATAAGCGTGAGCTCTGATTCTTGTGGGGGTAACGTGGACTTCTTGAAGAGCCTCAGGGAAGAGGATCCTGAGATATACAAGGGCATAATGGACGAACTGGCCAGGCAGTGCGACGGCCTTGAGATGATACCATCAGAGAACTTCACCAGCCCCGCTGTTTTGGAGGCGATGGGGTCGGTCCTAACGAACAAGTACTCGGAAGGATACCCAGGCAAGAGGTACTACGGAGGAAACCAGTTCATAGATGTTGTGGAGCGCACCGCCCAGGAGCGCGCGAAGAAGATATTCGGCGTGCCGCACGCTAACGTGCAGCCCTACTCGGGATCACCGGCAAACCTAGCTGTTTACTTCTCGGTGTGCAAGGCCGGAGACACGATAATGGGGCAGAACCTAACAGACGGAGGGCATCTCACCCACGGATGGAAAACAAGCTTAACAGGTCAGGTCTTCAAGAGCGTGCCATACCATGTGAAACCTGACGGTTATCTTGACATAGACGAGGTAAGGAGGATTGCAACGGAGAACAAGCCAAAGCTCATATGGATTGGCGCAACGGCCTACACAAGGGAGCTGCCTTTCGAGGAGTTCTCGGGGATAGCGGACGAGTGCGGCGCGTACCTTGTCGCTGACATATCGCACATAGCAGGCCTCGTCATAGCAGGCGCGCACAAGAGCCCTGTCAATCACGTTCACATGATAATGACCACGACGCACAAGACGCTCAGGGGCCCGCGCGGGGCTATGATAATGGTCACCGACAAAGGCTTAAGGAAGGACCCGGAGCTCGCAGACAAGGTGGACAAGACCGTATTCCCAGGCATGCAGGGAGGGCCGCACAACCACACAACGGCTGGGATAGCCGTAGCGCTGCAGGAGGCATCTACCCCGCAGTTCAAGGAATATGGCATGCAGATAGTCAGGAACTCAAGAGCGTTGGCGGACTCTCTTATGAAGAACGGCATCAAGCTAGTTACCGGCGGGACCGACAACCACATGATACTGATTGATTTGACGCAGTTCGGCAAAGGCACAGGAATATTCGTGCAGGATGCACTAGATGCCTCAGGCATAACGGTAAACAAGAACACTGTGCCGAACGACCAGGCATCGCCGTTCTATCCGAGCGGCATAAGGCTTGGAACTCCGGCCCTGACTACGCGCGGAATGGGGGAGCAGGAGATGACAGCGATAGGCACTCTCATATCCGAGGTGATAATGGCTGTGAAGGAGTACCAGCTGCCGGAAGGGAAGGAAGAGAGGCAGGCGTACCTGAAAAGGTTCAGGGAAGAAATAAAGACGAACGAGAGGCTGGGGTCTGTGCGCCCCAGGGTCTTGGAGATATGCAAGAGGTTCCCATTATACCCAAACCTTGAAAAGTAAGCTCTTTAAATAAATGACATCCTTATCCTACTGGCTCCCTTCGTCTAGTCCGGCCAAGGACATAGGGCTTTCAACCCTAGAACCCGGGTTCGAATCCCGGGGGGAGCAAACTTCCCTACATTATGTTCAATTTTATTGAACAAACTGTTCAATTCTACTGAACGAAATGTTTAAATATCTTAAACACATACCTGTATGATTGTATGAAATACAATAAGGCAATGACGATAACGGAATATATCCTAAATAACCCGAACACGCCCGTAAAGGTCACTGCCGTGGCTACGGCGCTGGGGGTAAGCAAGGGCAATGTAAGCCTCACGCTTAAAAACTTGGTTAAGGATGGGTTTGTGAAGGACCTGCGCGTTGACATGGACAACCCCAGAACGCGCGCCCTAAAGATAATGATCAACATTGAAAGCATTGCTAGAAAAGGCGCAGTTGGCAAGCTTAGGAGGTATGCTGTGGGCATAGGCCTGTATGGATCGTGGGCGAAGGGCACGAACACAGAGGAAAGCGACGTAGACATATGGATAAAGCCCAACGGGCTGTTCAAGCAATCAAACCTGGCAAAGATCACAGGGGAGATAAGGGAGCTTCTTGGCGCGGATGCCCAGATCCTGGTACTTAGCAAGGAGCGATTGGAACATCTTAAGAAAGACAATGTTGTATTCTACCATTCACTACTGTTCAGCTCAATACGATTATACGGTGAAGGAATTGAATGATCTCGAAGAATGCATAAGGAAAGGACTTCTAAGGAAGACTGCGCCATCAAAAGAAAACGCTTCAAAAAGCATGAAGAGAGCGGGCGTATGGGCATCCCAGGCAAGGGAAGCACTCGAGGCAAAGCTCTACGATACCTCGATTCTGGCTTCATACGAAGCCATGTTCCACGCTGCCAAAGCCCTGCTCATCAAAGACGGCTACAGGGAGAAAAGCCATTACTGTGTCGCTAGGTATATCGAATATACCTACTCCAAAAAGGGACTGATGGGCGTGAAACTGGTTGTTATGCTTGATAGCTACAGGGAATTAAGGCACCAGACAGCGTACAATATAGAATACGAGGCTACGATGGAGGAGGCAAAAGAGGCTGTAAAGGATTCTGAAACCTTTGTCAAAGAGATGGTGAAGCTCCTTTAAATGGGGCTTTCAACCCTGCAACCCGGATTCAAATCCCCCGGAGCAAATAAAAATAGCCGATTATGATTTAGAGCTTGGACCAAAGCTCCGATAACATCTCTATGCCTATGCAAGGTTGAAGACTTAACCGGCAAATCCTTAGCAATATAAAGATTTACTACGATTCTTACATGGATGACATTGTGGATATTACTCCAGAATTCATGAAATTCCTGCTTAGCCCGCACAGAGAGCGCACGGAGGATCCAGCCGTGCTCATACCCCTTAACATGATAAGCAACAAGGTGGTCGCCGATCTGGGATGCGGGGTTGGTTATTACAGCAGGTATCTGTCAAAATACGCAGCAAAACTGTACGCTATAGACGAAAGCGAGGAGATGCTCAGGAAGGCGATTGAAGTAGCAAGCGGCAATAATGTAGAATTCATAAAGTCCGACATATCAAACACGCACCTGAAGGCGGGATCGATAGACGTTGTCCTGTTGGCGAATGTCTTCCACGATGTGAAATCCGAAGATGTAGTAAACGAAATAAGAAGGATACTGAGGGATAACGGCATCCTGATAATAATAGACTGGAAAAAAGAGCAGACAGACGTAGGGCCTCCATACGAGTTGAGGATGGATGCTGACGACTACAAAAGGTACTTCAGCGGCTTTTATACGGTCAAGGTGACCGAGGCAAGCGAATACCAGTATGAGATGCTTATGAAAAAGGGGGCGTAGCTATCGTCCGGTAGGGCTAAAACAGGTTTTTATATTTATACTAGCTTATTCCTTTGATTCCATGCCAGGGGTGGCGCAATGATAGCCGACACATTCAGCGAAAGCGAGCAGAAAACACTTGCACCCTTCTTCACCAACCTTGGCAGGAACGTATTCGTCCTGATAAACCTGCCGGAGGTGATAAAGGGCACGCTCTTCTCAAGGTACAGCAGATCGGACAAGACTGTAAGGCGCCTTCTTTTAGATGAATTCATAACGAACAAGGACATCTTCACGCTGAAGGATGGCGAATCCCCTGCAATGCCGTCGACGCTCGCAAAGGAGAAGGCGGAGGCGTTCTACGACCGCGTCCTAGTGGGATATGGCGACGACTCTGTTGCGGAGCTTGCAGGCGCTCACATCGCATGCGAGATGGTTTCGAGCCTTGTCGGCGACATACTCACTGATTCAAGAATAGGGATATCGCCTCTGGAAAAATCCGCAAGGTACGTGCTCTTCGACAAGAAAGTTAACGGAGAGTATCTCTGGTACCACGACCCCAAGATACTGCAATCGAAGCATGGAGAACTTTACGCAAACTTCATGAACAAGATATTCGACAACTACTGTAAGTGGATGCCCATAGTGATGAAGTACGTTAAGGACGTCACGCCCAGAGACCCGACCGCTTCTGACCGCGCCTTCGAAAGCGCGTGCAGAGCAAAGGCCTGCGACATACTTAAGAACATGCTGCCCGCGTCTAGACTTACAAACATCGGCCTCTACGGCAACGGACGCGCATTCGAGTATCTGATAACAAAGCTCTACTCCGCAGGAATGGATGAAGCCACAACAATAGCCAAGGAGATACACGAGGAGCTGGGCAAGGCGCTGCCCTCATTTGTCAAGCGTGCCCAGCCTTCCGAATACATAATCAACAGGAGGAATGACATGTCCGCGTTTGTAAATGCGCAGCAACTCCAGAAATCCTCGGAGACAGACAAGTACGTGAAACTTGTCGACTACGATAAGGATGGAGAGGATAACGTCCTTGCAGCTATGCTCTACCAATACTTGAGCACTCCGATCGCAGAGCTCAGGCAGGCGGTCAAGGCGATGACGCCAGAGAAAAGGAAGGAGCTCATCGCTGCATACCTCTCTAGGAGGAGAACCAGGCGCGATAAGGCAGGCCGCGCGCTCGAAAACCTTTTCTACACCTTTGAGGTCTGTTCAAATTATGGCATGTTCCGAGATTTGCACAGGCACCGCGCCCTTACGATCGAGCGCCAGCCCATCACAACGAATCTGGGCTACGACCTTCCGGAAGAGCTCGCGGCTATCGGTTTGGACAAAGAGTACTTTGCGCTGATGGATGAGGCAAAGAAAGTTTACTCTGCAATCGCACTAGAGATGCCGATGGAGGCGCAGTACGCTATACCGAGATCATTCAGGATCCGCTACTACATGAAGATGAACCTACGCGAAGTGTACCATCTCACGGAACTGAGGTCCCAGAAGCAGGGACACCCGGACTACAGGAAGATTGCCCAGCAGATGAAGATGTTGGTCGACCAGGCACATCCCCTGCTAACTCAGTACATGCAGGTGGACATGAACGAGTACGCTCTAGCAAGACTGGAGAGCGAGAAGAGGATCGACGAGAAGATGGCAAAGCTTAAGGAGAAGGAGCAGCAGGCTAAGGAGTAATCACTTCTTGGGCATCTCTTCGCTTATTCTTGACGCGGCCGGATCGCCAAGCCCCGAATACTTGCCCTGGTAGGGTTTCTCCACCGTCGAGGAAACCTGTTCAAACATCAGATAGCAGAACCTCATTCCAGGAATCAGAGCAACCGGGAGCTTTCCGATGTTGCTTACCTCAAGGGTCAGCCTTCCCTTCCACCCGGGGTCTATTCTTCCTGCGGTCGAGTGGACTATTATGCCGAGCCTTCCCAGGCTGGACCTCCCGTCAAGGCGCCCTATAAGGTCGACGGGTATCTCCACGCTCTCCACGGTCATGCCCAGGACAAACTCTCCAGGATGTATCATGAAGGTGCTGCCCTCCCTGACCGTGATGAGGTCTGTGTCGTTCTCGTCCTGCTTCTTTGTCAGGTCTACGTACGACTTGTGGGATATCTTGAACTCGCGGAAGATGTTGCTGAGCCTGAGATCCACGCCTACAGACTTCAGCTGCTCCTTCATGTCGAAAGGGCTTATCTTGATCTTGCCCTCCTTAATGTACTTCTTGATATCGCTGTCTGAAAGTATCATACTCCCACCCGTCTTATTTGCCTTGAAGGTTTATATTCTTATTCTATCCAGTAACTTTTATGAAAGGAACGGGGTTCGGAGCAGGCATTCTAGTGGGATTCATTGTAGCTGCAGCCCTTGTGTATCTATATTACACTGGCGCGCTTGCTGGGATACTAGGCAGCATAACATCAAACCCCCTGCTGCCGAGCACCACCACCATCGCGACCACCACTTCAATACCTGCAAACTATCTTACGAACCAGACAGCCAACGCAAGCCAGATGGCCCTTGACAATTACACATTATCGTTGATAAACCAGGTGCGCGTCTCTTACGGGCTTCAGAACGTCACCCTATCGAGCGAACCCTCGGGCCAGCAGCACTCCGAGAGCATGTTCAATTACGGATACTTCAGCCACTGGGACACATACGGGCTCAAGCCCTACATGAGGTACACTCTTCTTGGCGGCAAGGGCGCTGTTGATGAGAATGTGGCCTACCTTTCGAACGAGTCGTGTGGCGTCTTAGGATGCAGCGGCACCATAAACATAGAGTCGGCAATAAAGAACATGGAGGACAGCATGCTATACAATGATTCGGCGTGCTGCGCCAACGGGCACAGGTACAACATACTCGACCCCAACCACAACCAGATAAGCATAGGCATATCGTACAACAGAAGCACCGTCTACCTGGTAGAGGACTTCATAGACAATTACACAAGCTGGAGCACCGGCTCGCCGTCGTATTCCAATGGCGAGGTCTCCCTGATCGGGAACATCCAGGGCGGCTACAACCTCTCGCAGGTGATAGTATCGTATGACCCGCCGGCGCAGAACATGAGCATCGCCCAGCTAGCCCAGACTCGCTCCTACGGCTACGGCATGCAGGTGGCCGGCGTCACTGGCAACCCTCTCGAGTATTATCCGAACGTCACCACGATAATGGCAAACAGGTATTCCGTGCAAGGGCAAAGCTTCGGCATCGGCTTCAACATGACCAAACTCATCAGCCAGCATGGCGCGGGAGAGTACACAATCATGCTCTGGCTCTCCAACGGAGGCACGGGCCAGAACAGCACCTTCATAGGCTCGACATATACTCTCTTCATAAACTCCAGCGGCGGCTCGTACACTCCGAGCAGCGTATGACTCGCGCTGTATCATTTTTATTTGTTCCCTTGGAAACCACTTTATGCTTATCAGCCTAGGAATCCCCTTCGCATTCGCCGCGCTCTTCCTTTGGGGAGGCGGCGACTTCCTTATACAGAGATCGATCCGCCGCATAGGCGACTGGGAAGCACTATTCCTGATCTGCCTATTCGGCACAATCATACTATTGCCGTTCGTCTACGGCAGCTTCCTCTCTTACCTTAGCAGCGAGAAGGGACTTATTGTCCTCTCGCTCGCGAGCGCGGTCGTCCTAGCGTTGCTGGTCTGAGTCGCCTTTGTATAAAGTATTTAAATCTTCCTATTGATATGTTAGAGGCGTAAGGATGGCGACAAAAGGCAATCTTCCAGTTGAAGCATACGTGCTCGTCCTGATAGGAGGAATATTGATGCTGTTGGGAGGCGCGGCATTCGCGATTCTCGGCGCGGTAGTATTCTCCTTGGTCTCTCTGGCTGGCGTAGGCAGCTTGATCGGCATTATAGGGATAATATCCGGCATAATAGTCATACTCTCGGCGTTGATGATGAAATCGAAGGACGCCCAGCGGGTCCGCTTGTGGTCCGCGATCGCGCTGATATTCAGCATAGTCAGCATAGCGAACGGCGGCGGCTTCGTGATAGGATTCATACTCGGCCTGGTCGGCAGCGTGATGGGCCTCGCTTACAAGGGCAAATAATATGGTGTTAATATGGCAGCGAAAAACGTGAAGGATAAACCGACACTCGCATTCGTCTTCGTCCTTGTCGGAGGAATACTCGGCCTGATCGGAAGCATACTCTTCCCGCTCCTCGGCATAGGACTGACCACAGTGCCTGGATACTCTACAGGATTCACTGGCATCTTCTGGCTCGCAATCGTATCCGCCGTGGTAATACTAATAACAGCTGTGGCATTGCACCACCCGCACAGGACGACCGTCCACATATGGTCTGCCGTCGCGCTGATCTTCAGCGTAATCGGGCTGGCGAGCAGTGGCAGCTACGGGCTCATGATAATCGGCTTCGGCCTGGCCCTTGTCGGCAGCATAATGGGCGTAACCCACTGACCGAGTGATACGCAATGGCGAAATCCAGCTACACGAAGAAGGTCGGCGCGAAGCCCACTCTTCCATTCATCCTAGTCTTTCTTGGAGGGCTCTTTGCGATGATGGGGGCATTCCTCCTCCCGACAATTGGTGTCGGACTGGGCTCGTTGCAACTGCTTACCAACCTTAGGAGCATATTCATACTCTCGATAATCGCGTCGCTGGTCATTCTTGTATGCGCCGCCGCCATAAGATACGCCCCACTAAGAATGGGTATGCACATGTGGTGCGCGCTTGCGATAATTTTCAGCGTTATGGGTCTTGCAAACGCCAGCGCCTCTGTGATAATGACAGTCGGCTTCGTGCTTAGCTTCGCCGGCGGAATACTCGGAATGGTATACTGACGCCCGCCTCATTTTATATAACTGTAGAGCTTTCTCTGCATGAGCATGTCCTTTAGCACCCTGCAGTTGCCTATCCAGTCCTTCAGCGGTATGTCCAGCTTTGACCTTATGTAGCTGAAGACGTCATCCGTGCTGTAGAGTATGTCGGGTTTCGCCTTAAGGGCCTCCCTGACGTGCTCCCTGACATTCCATACTCCCACCGGCATCAGATAACCCTCATGCACCTCCCTGAGGATGAGCACGACCGCCTGCTTCTTTAGCTCCTTGAGCTTCTCGCTCACCGCCAACCTGGCTGCGTAGTAGCAGCCGCCTATCTCCGCATACCCCTTTCTGCCGTCGAAGCCCTCGTAAGAAGAATATATTGAGATGCTCGTGCCGTCAACGTTCCATACAGTTTTTGGATACCACGCCTCCGCTGACTCGTACTCCCAGTTGCCAGGCATGAATATTATCATCCAGCGGTTGTCCAGGGAGACGTGGTAGTAGGCATACACAGCATCTATCTTGTCGAAGCCCTTGACCTCCTTGAGGTTGTCCTTCGATAGGGTGTCGTCAACGGCTGTGATGCTCCACCTTGTCGGCACGAACCTGCGGTTGTTCTTCAGGCCGAAGAGCCCTGCAGACAACGACTTCTGGATCTTCGACACCTGGAGTCCCTTCCCGTAGAGCTCCTTCATCGCGGTGCTCGCGGTCGCGTCCGTGTCAAGGTAAAGCCGCTCTATCTTCCTGTTGGATGTGGTATTATAGAGTTCGAAGTTCTTCATGATGGCGCTCGGCCCGAAGGGCTGCACCTCATCCATTAGCGTCATCTTCACAAAGGGCTTCTTGCTGAAATGCATCTCTGAATCCGCTGGCCTGTCCGCGAGAGCAAGGTCCCTTATCTGCTGTTCCACCTTGCCCTTCTCTACGTTCGTGACCTTGGATACGTGCATGCCCCTGACAAGCCTGGACCGAAAGTCTACTATGGTTTCCATGGAGAAGTGGGTCCACCTCTCGGGCGAGCCCATCAGAGAGGTGTCGCCGAACTCCGGAGGGAGCATCGGCCCTATGTAAACATTCGGGTAGTTGTACCTTCCTATGAAAATGTCGGTTGGCGACGATCCCGATATCTCTAGCCTGTCGGTCAGGGGCTGCATCTTCATCCTATAGTAGTGCCTTAACAGAGCGGGATCCCTCATGTGCTGGTACGCGATCGTCGACCTTTTCACATTGAGCGGGTTGCTCTTGATCTTTGATATCTCATCAAGAATCTTAGAACGGTCCAAAATGCCCATAGGCAACTATCGCATGATAAATATTTATCCTTTTCAATTGATTAATGGTCATATGATAAGCATAGCAAAAAGACTGGCCAAGATATTCGACAGCGCGAATGTGGATGCTGTTGTCATACTCAACACAAACGTGCAGGACAGCAACTTCACCTACCTGACAGGGATATCCGGCGGCTCCTTCGAGGGGTCTATGGTTATCGCCAGCAGGACCGGCGCAACGCTGCTGATAAGCCCGCTGGAGTACCAGGTCGCAAAAGATAAGCACCCGAAGGAGATGAAGGTCGTATGCATGAAGAGCAGGAAGCAGACACTCGGCATTATCAAAAAGAGGCTAAAAGGCAAGACCGTTGGGATAAATGGCGGTTTCCTGCCCTACAACCAGTACTCGAGGCTCAAGAGACTTGCCCAGCCAAAAAGGATTGTTGACGTCAGCGGCGCCTTCTCAAAGGCTAGGCAGATAAAGGACCGGGATGAGATTGAGCTGATAGGCATAGCCAACAACATAGTCAAGAAGGCATTTTCAAAAATAGAAAAGTGCTTCGAGGTAGGCGTCACCGAGAGATTCCTAGCAAGAAAGTTCAATGAGCTCATGACGGAATACGGGGCGGACCTTCCGTCGTTCGACACGATAGTCTGCTTCGGAGCCAACTCCTCTGTGCCGCATCACATACCCGGAAACGAAAAGCTAACAAAGAACAGCTTTGTGCTCATAGACGCCGGAGCAAAGTACATGGGTTACTGTTCTGACGTGACGCGCACCTTCATCTTCAGGCCAGACAAGGGCTCCGCGAAGTACAAGCGAATGGCCAAGATGTACGATACGGTAAAAGAAGCGCAAAGTATTGCTTTGCAGAGCATGAAGCCGGGCATAAAGTGCGAACTGCCCCACATCAGGGCTGCAGATTTCATAAACAAGGCCCATGGCGGCAAGTACAAGGGTCTCTTCATACACGGCCTCGGGCATTCGATAGGCATAGACGTGCACGACCTGGGGCCCAGCCTCTCTCCAGGCCAGAAGGAAAAGATGCGCGAGGGCATGGTCTTCAGCGACGAGCCCGGCATATACGTAAGCGGATTCGGCGGGGTTAGGATAGAGGATGATGTGCTGATAACAAAGGACGGCGCAGAGTACCTCTGACTACTTGCCTCCCCTCCACTTGAGGTACACGTAGTTCTTCCCGACGTCCAGGTTCCTGTACGGGAGCAGCCCCTTTATTACCTTGCTGATCCTTGCGTACGATACCTCTATGTTATCCTTCTTGAAAACCCTCTTCTGCAGGTCCGGGACGTTGCTCTCCGCCTCCTCCTTGTCGTCGTAGATGGAGAGCACGAAGGACCTGAAGCTGCCGCTTATCGGGGCTATTATCTGGTACTTGTTGAGCACCGGCACTTCGCTTCCGTCCATGTTGAGGTATATGCGCCTGATGTCCGTGAAGCGCTCGGTGAAATTCTTGTTGAACCTGTAGTTTATGAACTGGACCATCTGGTATTCCTGTGGCGGTTTCTGCACCGCGATGGTGAACCTCCTTATTATTCCGCTCTCCTTCAGGCATACAAGCCTGTACCTTATGGTGCCCTTCTGCATCCCGGTCCTGCTGGCCATCTCCTTTATCGTCATCCTGGAATTCTGGTTGAGCAGCACCAGCAGCTTCTTGTCGAGCGCATCGAGCTTCATCGATCCGTGTACCTCGTCAATGAAGGAATCGTTCAGCGGCCAGAAGCCCCAGTGGGTTATCACGAACTCTGACGGGCGCACTATCGGCCTGTACTCCGAAAGCTGGGACGCCACGTATGTTTCCCATACTATGTAGCTCTCTGGGTCTCCCATCCTCGCGTAAATCAGAAGGTCGAAGTCTCCGTCCAGCGCGTACACCTCCTGCGCGTTCACGTCGTCCTTGAAGAACTCCCTGAGGAACGCCTCTGGCGGCTTGCTCATGAATTTTATCGTAACTATGTGCCGCTCCGATCCGCCCAGCTTGTTCTCGTCGATGTCTAGCGTGTATCGTATATCGAGCTTCCTATCCAGCCTCTCTATGCTCTTGACAACAGTGGCGCGTGAGCACTTCGCCGCCTCAGCCAACTGGGTTATCGATGCCCTGGAATCCGCGCTGAGCACCTGCAGTATGCACTTCTCGGCCTTGCTGTAGAATTCCATGATATCTCTTCCATGCTCATATTTTTAATACTTGCATTCGGTCAAACATTTGCAAGCAAATTTGCATTTTTCACATCGTTTAAAAAGGCGCACGGGAAAGTCATTCTGTATAGCATGAAGATTTCAAACAAGGGGATGGTCGCGCTCCTGATAGCGCTGCTAGAGCTCTCTTTTGTACCGATACTATTGGACGTAGGCGGCATCAATGTCGGCAGCATCCAGCTTCTCTTCTATGTATTCCTTGTGGGCACCTTTGTCTCGCTCCCGATAGCGCTGGCCTACGACAGGAAGGGGCTGACATCGCTCCTGAAATCCAGGAACAGCCTGGTGATAATAGTTATAGCCGGGCTATTCAACAACGCGATATCCCAGCTGTTGCTCGCGCTCGGCACGATAGGCACGAACCCTAGCATAAGCGCGATAGTCTTCAGGAGCTGGGTGCTCATGGCAGCGGTGTCGATACCGTTCGTCATGAAGATAAAGGTGTCGAAGTGGCAGCTTGCCGCCATATTCATAGGCTTCATAGGCATGTACCTGGCGCTCTCGAACGGGACCTTCCAGGCGATAAGCGCGCAGCAGCTGCCCTACATGCTGCTGCTGGTAGGGTGCGCAGCCTGCGCCACGGCGGCGGCGCTGCTCGTAAGGACGCACAACGCCAGCACCACAGCCTCAATAGTAATCTTCAACCTATCCTCTGTGATATTCCTGGCGATCGTCGCCTTTGCATTCCACATAAGCCTTGCAATACCTTTCTCCGCGCAGACAGTCGGGATAATACTCTTCCTCGGAATAGCGACCTATAGCGTGGGATCGATGCTCTACTACCACGCCTACAAGACGCTCAACCCGATATTCGTGAGCAACGCGGTGCTCGCAGTGCCGTTCATAACGATATTTCTGTCATCGATAATCATAGGCACTGTGATAAGGGCGTACTACCTCTACTCGACAGCCATAATAGCCGGCGCTGTGCTCGCGCAGCAGCTGCTCTCCAGCAACAAGACCGAGAGGATAAGTAAGAACGCGTCACTTAGGAAGCATGCGCAGGTCTTCGATGTCACTAGCGCTTTCATAAACAACAAGGCGCTGGCCGAGCACATACAGGCGGACGGCAGAGCGCTCGCGATAAAGTTCAAGACCGGGGACTTTAACCTAGCCGAACATAGGCACGTATTCGAAAAATACAAGGGCATATTCTTCACTGGCGCCGCCCTTCACGAGAAGATAAAGGCGGACGAGATGGAGTTTATCAACGAGATCATGGGGCAGGTTAGCGGCGAGACCGTACTGGTCGGCATAGGCGCCCCAGACCAGGTGGAGGGTGCCCTCGGTGAATTTACAAAAAATCAAAATTTAGCAAACAATCTTTGACAAAAAGTATGGTATTTATATCGGGAACGCGCTATCATATGTTGAAGAGATGAGGCAATGAACTGGAAAAACAAGGCACTGAATGCTATATCAAAGTACATAATATTTCTCGACATGATGCCCTGCGTATACAGCAGGTCAAGCTTTTTTTCTCTACCCACTCCTAGGCGTCCATCCTCAAAGGCGGCGCCTATGGAGCCCCAACATACACTAAACTGCTGGACGTGCGGCTCCGAGTACCAGAACTCGTATGAGTACCTGGTGCACATAAAGGACTGCGCGCAAGGCTGTAGCCTTCAAGCCTAAAAATATAGACATCTGGGAACCCAAGCACATTTTGGTGTTCTGGCATTAACTATTCCAACGGAATCCATACAGCATCAGAAGTAAAGCGGTTTTGATTGAAATCAAAGCATCGAGTTTAGTTCGCTACCATCCACATTGAGCCTGTGCCCTGACATTATCTTTCTGATCATCTGGGTTTTGTCCTTGGTGCGCCTCTTTTCCTGATTTACAATCTTCTCCAGTGCCTCTCCGCCCAGTCTCTCCAATCTGTTTTTCTCTATGATATTTTCTACAGGCATGTCCTGCTTGCAGAGCAGCTTGAGTACCTCATCGACAGCCTGTTTGGTTATCTTTTTCTTGCTGTATGCTTCGAACAGCTCGATCAGCCTCTCCTCCCCTATCGACTCAACGTCAAAGCCTGCCCTTCTCAGCTCCGTGAACTTCTGCAGCAGGGTGTTTGCCACAAACGCGGGCTCGTTTACCGACTCTACAATGGTCTTGTACACCTGAAGCTTGGTGGAGAGCATCATCTGCCTCGCAAAGGTTTTGTCCTTTAGCTGCATTAGAAGCGCTTTCTCCTCCCTCTCCATGTCTGGGGCCACGGAGCGTGCGTCAGACATCATGCTCCTTGTTACCGTTATCGGCCTTGCGTCCGTTTCCGGGTACATCCTTGAGCCGCCAGGCAACGGCCTCAGGAACCTTGTCGTGTATGTGTCGTCGTTTATAACGCCCCGTGTTTCAAGCGGCACGCCAACCAGCGCGTACTTCGCCCGGTCGATCGCGAACTCTATCGCCTTAGCGGCGCTATCGCTGCTGCCGGCAACCATTATGAAAGAGTCGCACCCAGAAACTGCAGCGAAAATATCTTTTATCTCGCTGTCTGTGAAGCCGTAAGCGCTCAGGTCCTCATCGCTGTGTATTATCCCCCTGACACCGGCTGACTTTGCGTAGTCGCTTATTTCTGTCCCCAGCCTTCTTTTTGGCGATACTTCTCTGCCAAGGATGCCTTTGAAGCCTTTCAATCCAAATCCGATGACAACTCCGTTGTCCGTGATGTTGCTCGCAACTACCTTGGCTCTTGTGCCCTTCAGTATCTCTGTCAGGTCTGTAGCGTCGCCTACGGTCGCTTGCTTATTTACCAGCTCGTCGCGTATCTTGAGGAGCTCCAGCTGCCTGGACACCTCGTTCTCTATGAATCTGTCGACATAGTTTATCTCCTGCAGTCCCTTCACCTCGACCCTCGCGCCTCCCTTGATCGATACGTTTACATCCTGCCTAACGGATCCGATTCCTCTCTGTACCCTTCCTGATATCCTCATCATGGTTCCTATATACAGCGCGATGTCCTTCGCCTCTTTCGGCGACCTTATGTATGGCCAGGTGTCTATTTCAACGAGGGGCACGCCCAGCATTTCTGTACCGTAAGATATCTCCTGGCCGCTCGCGGATTCCGCCCTGCATGATTCCTCTTCAACAGACATCATCGATATCTCTACCTTCTGGCCATTGACCTCTATGAAACCATCAAAAGCTACCATCGCTGTCCTCTGGAAAGCGCTTGGGTCGCTGCCATCTACAACCCCTTTCCTCATAGGCTGTATCTCGTCCACTACCTTCATCTTCATCGCCCTGGCGAAGGCGAGCGAAGTCTGCAGCGCCTCCCTGTTCATCTCGTGCGGCGGCTCCTCGTCTATATCGACAAGGCAGGAGTGCCCGTTTGGTATCTTGTAAATGAAGCTCCTCTTTCTCTGCTCCTCGAAGCCCGAAGATATATCTACTAAGCCAAGCTCCCCGGCTATAGCCCTCTGGTACCTATGAACCGAACCTTCTTCCTTACCCTCCAGCTCAATTATATTGGTGGGGCAGTCGCAGAATAGCTTCCTGGCTGTGGCGAGCCTCTGGTGGACCTCGAGCCCGCACATGAACCCTATGCTTTTGTAGTAATCGTTGTCCTTGTCCACGGCTACACCAGGAAATCGTCATAATCGGTTCTCAGGCTTATCTCTCCGGCAACGTTCTTTGCGAGCAGCTCCTTCGCTTTCTTCGCATCGTAGTTCCCCAGGAGCCAGCCGAGCTTCACGTACGCCGTCTCTGGAAGCATGTCTTCGCAGTATACCGCCCCCGCGCCCGCCACGAGCCTAAGGTTGGTGTAGACCTCGGAGTTGACCCTTCCGTAGAGGCACTGGGTGGTCATGCCAACTATCACTCCCTTCTTGACGGCGTTGCTTATCCTGTCGAGCCACGAGTGCTGCTTGTTTGACGGAGATACGGGGGTGTGCCCCAGCCCGGTTCCCTCGATTATTATCCCCTTGTATCCTCTGTCGACGTAGAAGTCTATTATCTTCGGATCGGAGTTCGGGTAGGTCTTGACCATGGCGACCGCGCCGTAGAAGTCCGTCTTGGCGACCACCTTCGCCTCCCTTTCAGATGATTTGTTGTACTGCGCGCCGTGCCTGATCTTGCCGTCTGCAGTCACGTAGGCGATCGGCCTGTCGTTTATTGGCCTGAAGGCGTCCCTTCTTGACGAGTGCATCTTCCTGACCTTCGTCCCCCTCATGAACTGGCATTCATCGTCAGAGCTCGACCTGTGCATGCAGATTCCCACTTCGGCTATGTCCGACTTGGCGGCGATCTGCACAGCGCATATGAGGTTGATGAAAGCATCGCTGGAGCCCCGGTCGCTGCTCCTTTGCGCGCCGGTCACCACCACGGGCGCGTTCAAACCCTGCAGCATGAAGCTCAGTGCTGCCGCAACATAATGCATCGTGTCTGTGCCCATGGTTATCACGACGCCGTGCCCCCCCGCATTAAGCTCGCTCGCCACCGCCTTTGCTATCGCCTGCCACTCCGGGTATGACATGTCCTCGCTCGGTATGCTGAAAGGGTTCTTGACGGATATCCTTGCGATCTTTGATATCTCGGGCACGGAATAGAGCAGCTCTTCGGGGCCCAGCTTGGATTCCTCAACAGCGCCGGTCTTGTAATCTATCTTGCTGCCTATTGTCCCTCCAGTATATATCAGCGTGACCTTTGGCAGCTTGCCATCCTGCTTCAACGATGCCTTCGGGAAGCTTGCAGGCTTCTTGTTTGCCCTGTCGAGCCTTGTTATCCTCGCGCCTTCGAACTTTATCCCTACATTATATCCGCTCTTCAGCTTCACAACAACCGTGTCGGGGCTGCCTGCCTCGGTCTTGGGCATCAGGGTTCCCTCTATGGCAACCCCGTCGTGTTCCACCCTGATCGCATCGCCCGTTGCTATGCCCTTCCTCCTAAGAAGCGCCGTTATCTCTTTAGAATACATAATCTCACTATGTCATTCGCCCGTAAAGGACGTTCGCTGACGCGGCCTGTATCTCTGTTGTCACGTACTCCCCTATCCCCGGCCCTGCTCCAGGCACAACGACCTGCTTGTATGAAGGGCTTCTTCCGTTCAACGACTTGCCCGTTACCTCGGTCATTAGCGTACTTATCCTTCTCCCTACAAACCCATTGTTTATCTCCTTCTGCACGGACCTTACCAGCCTTGACAGACCTGCGCTTCTTCTACTTAGCTCATTGTTATTAATAGATTTTAGCTTTGAGGCGCTAGAGTGCGGCCTCGCGCAGAACTTTGAGACATTTGTTACATCCGGCCGTATCTCTTTTATCATCTCCATCGTCGCGTCGAAATCGCTGAGCGACTCTGTTGGGTATCCTACAATGACGTCTGTTTCGATTGCAATGCCCTGCACCTGCTCTCTCAAAGCCTTTGCATACTCATAGAATTTCTCTATCGTGTATCTCCTTTTCATGTGGCCGAGTACTCTATCGCTTCCGGATTGCACCGGCAGGTGCACGAACCTGTAGAACCTTCTGTCCTGCATCGCGTCTATGAAAAGGTCAAGATATTTCCCAAGGTGCTCCGGGTTCAGCATGCCTATCCTGACCTTGAAGTCCCCATCTATCATAGAAATCTTTTTCATCAGCATCGCAATGTTCGTTTTTCTATCTGCGCCGTAGGCTCCCATGTCCTGAGATGTTATCTGTATCTCCTTCGCACCCCTCTTCACGCTGCTCTCTACAGCCTTAAGTATCAACTGCTCTGAGTAGCTGTTCAAGGGGCCTCTCGCGTGCTTTGTCTCGCAAAAACTACAAATGCTAAGGCAACCGTCATTCACCGGCACTTTTGCAATTATGTTACTGCCGGGATTGAAGAACAGAAGCTTGTCATCCCTGTTTGGCGTATCAAACACCACCCTGCTGCCGTCGTTCGCGTTCGCAACCGCGTCGTAGATGTGTTGTATGTTGCTTGTCGTTATCATACTCGCGTTCGGTGCATACTTCTCAATTGCATCCGCCCTGGAGCCTGGCATGCAGCCCGAAACGACTATCCTCTTTCCCTGATCGTGAAGTCTCTTCAAAATGTGCAGCGTCCTTTGCTCTGTAGGTTTTTTCACGGTGCAGGTGTTCAGCACCACCACATCCGAATCCTCAACGCTGTTGGATATCTCTATTCCGTTGCCCTCAAGTATCGAGGTCATCAGGTCGCCATCGGCCTGGTTGAGTGTGCATCCATAAGTTTTTATATATACCTTCATAATATC
>VFSW01005489.1_pt1 | contig 18734 bp, 12 predicted proteins | sample 5358111 | NCBI WGS metagenome assembly VFSW01 (sample SAMN11554181, study PRJNA540505) | mine drainage metagenome | isolation source: sediment from site ElyBrook_90M | place: USA: Ely Copper Mine, Vershire, VT | collected 2017 | reverse complement strand
CGAGTCGGGGCTTTGGGAACCCCTGCCAGGAGGGCGCACTCGGCCTCCGTTAAGTCCTGCGGGTACTTGTCGAAATACAGGCGGGCGGCCTGGACGATACCCCAGGCCCCGTTCCCGAAGTAGACTTCGTTGAAATACATCTCCAGAATTTGCTTCTTGGTGTATTTGCGTTCATATTCCATGGCCAGGAGGCCTTCCTTGAATTTCCGTTGAATGGTTTTTTTGCCGGAAAAAAATTTATTTTTGATCAACTGCTGGGTGATCGTCGAGCCCCCCTCGGCCATTCTCCGCTTAATCACGTCCTTGACCAGGGCGCGGGTTATGCCGCGCAGGTCGATTGCTCCGTGTTCGTAAAAACGGGAGTCTTCGATGGCCACCAGGGATTTTTTCAGTAAAACGGCAATTTGGTCGATGGAAGCCCAATATCTTCGCGCGGGCAGGAGCCGACCCACGAAACGCGACTGGTTGTCAAAGACCTTAATAGAGAGGTAGCCGGGCGGAAAGGGAGGATACGCGGCTATTTTCCCCTGGGCATGAACCGCCGTGCCGGGGCATAAGAAAAGGAAAAGTCCCAAGGCGGCAAAAACCCGTTTTACAACAGTCATAGATTCCTCCATCCGTGCGGGATAGAGAGGGGAAACTTGCGCGATTGCGTAACCATCGGTTTTTTATCCGTGAAGGCTACTTTACGGATTGGGATACGACGAAGTGGTCCCTTCGGTTCTTGGCCAAAGCCGTCTCGTCATGCCCGGGATCCAGAGGCCTCTCCTTGCCGTAGCTTATCGTCTTGATCCGCTCCTTCGCGATGCCCAGGTCAATAAGGAATTTGGCCGCTTCATCGGCACGCTTCTGGCCAAGCGCCAGGTTGTATTCCGCCGTGCCTCGCTCATCGCAGTGCCCTTCGATCACGAGCATGTAATTTGTATACTTCAGATAGGCCCGTGCGCCCGCCCTCAGGATCGCCTGGTTCTCGGGTTTAAGGGTGTATTCGTCGAAATCAAAATGGATATCCGGGATCTGGAGTGCATCAAGACTCGCCACCTCCTTCCCTGCAGCCTCCCCCTTGGAACTTTTGAGCGCTTCTCCCCTGTCTGCCTGATCTCTGAGCGTTTGCTCGCGAAGCTCCTGCTCGTGCAGCCTGCTCTCCCTTGCATCTTTTGTCTCTTTCGCCTGTTTGTCATCCGTTGCGGCCTTCACCGGGGCCTGTACCATGGGTCCCTGTTCCCGGGTGACCATTGTCTGATTCCTCATAGAGGGTTTTTTCGTACAGCCAGCAAAAAATGCAACCGACGGAACTAATACCATTACCGCCAACCCCATCCACAGTTGTCTTCTTCTCGTCATCTTTCTTTCTCCATTGATTGTCATTGTTCATTTTTAGATCGTGTCGCTATCCTATCCCCATTTACGTCATTCATACCACATTATTGAGGAAACAGCATCAATGATTACCAATTGATATCAGCGACTTTTCCTGCCTCTGCTATTCACCGAACGCCACCGCCGGCTACCCAATCCTTTTCTTCCTTTGCTCAATGACTCGATCCATCTGCACCAGAAGCCTCTTTATGGGTGCAGGAGAGTGAATGGCCAGCCACCTCACGGGATTATGACGCCAGTTCATCGGTTTGATCCATGGACAGACGGCAATGCAGCGCCCTCCGCAACTGGGCCATTTCCTCTTATTGATCCCCCAGAAGATGAGGCATTTCTCTGCATCGATCCACCATTTGCGGAAACCGGGGTTGTTATGAACCGGATTGGGGATCTGATCGCTCGGCTCTCCCTTGGGGACGGCCCCGGCAGGACAGTATTTGGCACAGTTCTCACAGGCCATGCAAAAGTCATGGAGTCTGAAAGAGATCGGCCTGTCGGGCTCAAGGGGCAGGTCTGTCGTTACCGCCTTGAGGCGCATGTTATTGCCGTATTCGGGCGACAGGACTCTCCCCGTTCGGCAGAATTCCCCGATGCCCGCATCCAAGGCAACGGGGACCATGTTCAGTTCGGGATCGCCGCCTCCCCGGGTCTCACGATACATGGCGTCATAGCCGAGGCCCCGGATGAAGTCGGTCAACTGCGTGGTGATCAGCTTCAGCCTGCTATAGGATTCCGCGGTCGAGCCCCATGCGAAATAGGAGGGAGCGAGGCCCACCAGACTGGCCTTATGCTGGACAGCCACGACGATCGCGTATGGATGGGAGATATCAACCTCCTTATATACCCAGCGTTGATCAAGCCTCGTGATCCGCACGATGTCGGCGCCAAACATCAGGGCTACCTTTTTGACGAGCCGGGACATCCAGGCCTTATCTTCAAATTCAAGACGACCTCCCGGAGGCGTCACGGGCAGGGGTTTTGGATAATACTCGGCGCAACATCGGTAGCTTGCGTCGGCCATGGCTCGGCCGATACGATCTTCATAGTCAAGTTCCTCATAGGGAAGAGGGGTGAGATAATGGTCGTACCCTGTCTGCTTCTTGAACTTTTTTCTTAATTCTTCTCCATAGGGGTTGTCGGGTCGCATGCACAAAAAGGCCATCCGGGTCTTTTCGAAGCGTTCGATGGGGCCTGTGACGTACCTGAGATACGTCGGTCGATCCACTTCCCTGACCCCGAGGATCCGCCTGAACCTCTCCTGGCGGCGGAGCTTTTTTTCGTACGGCCGAAGCGCTTTTTCCAGCTTATCCCGGTTGGTTTTGTCGATGGCTTCGGGCCGTTTCGAGGGCCCCCCTCTTTCTTCCATCCCAGGCACCTCAAACGGATCTTTGGAATCGGTCACGGTTCCCTCCTTTTCGGCAAGTTTCTCGATGATGATATAAGGTTCAGCCTGTTACCTCATCACAGACTTTCGGGCAGACGCTGTAAACCAACGGTTATGCCTGTCAATGCAGCGGGCACTGGTGCTGGTGGGAATGCCGGGGAATTAGCATACACCCGATCGCCTACTTGAACAAGTTGCGGAAGAAGTCCCCGACGCTGCGCATCCCCTTGCGGAGGGTATCCACGACGGGGTTCACGGGATGCTGAGGGCAGGTTTCCTTCGGCGCCGTCCCCGTGAGGTAAGCCTCCCGCAACGTTTGAGGACAGGCAGTGGTGGCAAGGTACCCGGACTCGGGATCGATCTCAGCGGTCTCCACGCCCTCCGGCGGGGTCAGGGCCGGCGGTCCCGATTCGGGGTAGAGGGCCCGCAGGAACCGCGCCCAGATATGGAGCGCTCCACGCGCCCCGGTCAGCCCCGTATCGGCGCCGGAGTCGTAGCCGACCCACACGGCGCAAACCACGTCGGGGGTGTACCCCACGAACCAGGAGTCCCGGTTGCCGTCCGTCGTACCGGTCTTCCCCGATGCCGGGAAGTAAATCCCCAACGTCTTTGCCGATTTTGCCGTACCGCGCTCCAGCACCCCCTCCATCGCATACCCGGTAAGGTATGCCGCCCGCGGGTCGAGTGCCCGTTCCCGGTTAACCTCCTTCGCGGTGAGGATATCTCCATCCGCCGTGGTCACCGAAAAAAGGGGAAACGGGGCGAAACGGATACCCCCTGAGGCAATCGTCGTATACGCATAGGCGAGCTCCACCGGCGTGACTTCGAAGCTCCCCAGTGCCGCTGATGGGACGGGTGCGAGTGGGCTTGTGATACCCGCCGCACGTGCGGTTTTGAGCACTTCCTGCAGCCCGATGTCGTTCGCCAGCCGGACGGTGGCAGTGTTTACAGAATCCTCGAGCGTCTTCCGGATAGTGATCTTTCCATACGTCTTCCTTTCGAAATTCGCCGGTGTCCACATTCCCTCCGGGGTCGGGATTGACACTGGCCCGCCGGACACGATCGTGGAGAGCGTCTTATCGCCGCCCTTGCCCTGTGTCGCAAGCGAAAGCGCCGCGAGGAGGACGAACGGCTTAAAGGCGCTCCCCGGCTGACGCTTCGCGTCCGTTGCCCGGTTGAACTGGGTTTGCCCGTAGTCCCGCCCGCCGACCATGGCGGTCATCGCCCCGGTTGCCGGATCCACGGCAACCAGCGCAGCCTGCAGCGGTTCGCCGGCAGGGAGGGCCGCTTTCTCGATTTCCCCGAGCCCCCGGGTGACTGCCTCCTGGGCGGCGGCTTGGTGCATGGGGTCGAGGGTGGTGTAGTAGTGGTACCCCGTGCGGTAGAGCTTCTCGCTTCCCAGTTCTTCCATGGAGATCCGTTGGATGTAATCCACAAAGTACGATGCCTGGTGAACGGGGGCGCTCCGCGGCCGGATCCGCACCGACGCGTTTACAGCCCGGTTGAGCTCATCTTCCCGGATCATCTCAAGCTGGCGCATCCGCGCCAGAACCGCATCGCGCCGCTCCTTCGCCGCCGTGGGGTCCTTGAAGCGGGAGTACCGGTTCGGGGAACGGATGATCCCGGCGAGCAGTGCCGCCTCCTCAAGGGAAATATCTTTCGCTGTCTTCGAAAAATAGAATTCCGCTGCCTCTTCGATGCCGTAGATCCCTCGGGAGCCCTCCTGCCCGAAGTAAATCTTGTTCAGGTACATCTCGAGGATCTGTTTTTTTGAGTACCGCAACTCGAGAATGAGCGCGAGTTCCGCCTCGCGCAGTTTGCGCCCGAGGGTCTTCTTGGGAGAGAGGAAGAAGTTCTTCGCGAGCTGTTGTGTGATGGTGGAGCCGCCTTGGGCAAACCGCTGCTCTTTGAGGTTGGTAAACAATGCCCGGCCGATCGCGACGACATCGATCCCGATATGGGAATAAAAGTGTGCGTCCTCAGACGCGATCACCGCATTCTGCACAAACGGAGAAATGGCGGAGAGGACGACCGGGCTCCGGGACTCCCTTTTCGGACCCATGATACGGCCGATCTCCTCCGGTTCCAGGCGGACCGAGTTCAACTGCACGCCGGCTGAGGAAACCAGCGACACGACCCGCCCGTCGCGAACCACGATGTCCACCGGACCGCTCGCGTGAGAGGGTTTTTCAATTCCATTGTCACGGGGAAATATCCGGATCTTTGCCGGCTCTTCGGAAAACGTCCCGGCTGCGGACGGCTTTCCCACGACTTTCCGGTAGGAGAGTCTCCGCAGCCGCTCGGCAAAGCGGAGGTTCCCGAGGCGGTCTCCCTTGCGGATCTCCGTGGGACGACCGTAGAGGATAGAAGGGGCTTCCCAGGCGTCCCCGGCAACTCCCCGACCTACCCTGTAGTACAGGTAGCCGACGTGGAGCAGCAGAGCCGCTGCGAGGCCAAGAAGGAGATATCTTCGGATCAAAGAGCCCTTCCCGTCGATTCTCTGAATGGCCAAAGCATGGCGATCACCACGCTGATCTCATATTTCCTATACCGCAAATGAATAAGGATGAACTGTTGCATGGCTTGAGGGTAAGAAAAGCACTCCTTTCTGTCAAGGGAATTCCTGACGAATTCAGACGGCGGCGGGAGTCGATGTTTTAAATCGCTGTTTTAAATAGTTGACAATATCTCCGATACCTGCATAGATAAGGCAAGCCTCAGAAAAAACCATAACAGAAGACAGCAAGCAGGCAGTCACTTTCATACAATGCCGTCATGGGCATCAGCTCCGGGGCGGCAGTGATATTCGTTCCGTTAAACGGGGGCGAGCCGTGATTGCACATTTCATCGCGACACTGAGGATAACCATAGGCACAATCGGCCTTTTCTTCGGCTACTACGAACTGATCGGCGAAAATGGAGAAGCCGCACTCGATACTATCACCATAAACGCCGTTGGGATTGTCGGCCTCCTCAGCTTCGCCGGTCATCTGATATTTCACAAGAGCGATGCCCGGCGTCTGGGATGGGAATCCGACAAACCGTACTACCAGTACGAAGTCGGGTTTGCACACCTTGCCTTTGCGCTGATCGCATTCATCGCCTACTTCGGCAACTGGAGTCTTGCAGCAAAGGTCCTGACCGTACTGGGCTATGCGATCTATCTATCACAGATCGGTCTTCTTTATACCTGGAGATGCCTTTCCGAACACCGAGTCATTTCCCGTTATTTTCTGAGGCACGCCATATCGACCCTCGTCTATGTCGGGTTGATGTTTTATTTTTTAGCGTGGATCATGGAATCAACCCAGCTTGCCCTGTTCTAAGTGTAATCACGAACCCCGATAATCCAGGCCCTGGCAATCACCAGCGTCAAGCGGTCGCCATCGCTGCCTGAATTGCCGACCATGATAGTAGGCGGTCTGTCGGGTTTTGTCACCCAACCCTGGTATGGGCTCCTGGCAACGGCAGGGGGGGGCAAAGGACCTCTGGAAAAGGCCGTAAAGATAGTATACGCTATTGTGAAATAGATAAGCAGGCTCGACGCCTGCAGCGGCCATGGGAAAATCGGTTGTCACGAGTGTTTGAATGAAAGAGGAGGATGTATGAAAAGACTGATGGTATTGATTGTGGCATTTGTGTTTTGTTTGACAGTTTCCGCATTGGCTCAGGCCCCAGCCGAGAAAAAGGGTGTGAAGGAAACGATGAAGGAGGATGCAAAGGCAGTAAAGAAAGACGCAAAGGAAATGAAGGATTCAGTCAAAGCAGAAGTGAAGGACCAGGCAGCGCAGGCAAAGGAGTCTACGAAAGAAGTCAAGAAGGCAGTAAAGAAAGACGTAAAGAAAGTAAAGAAAGCCGTCTCAAAGGATGCTCCCGCCGAGGAAAAGGAAAAGAAGTAGTATCTGCAGTACACTGGGCCGGGAGTCCGAAGCGTGTCACCACTCTTCGCGTTCCCGGCCCACCTCCAGCGGAAAATATGCCGGCAATCCTTGCTCCCTTCAATCGGGAATCAATGAACTCACCGGGCACATGACGGCGCGGCTTTGTATCTGAGACGAGGACTTGCACGCCCGGCGATCACCGGTATTTGGCGATGATCTCGTCGGTCAGGGCCACGCCGAGCCCGGGGGCGGTGGGCACGCGGACGCGGCCCTCTTGGACTGCCAGCGGTTCGACGAACAGCTCTTCATAGATGGAGGTCCCGGTGGTGTCGAACTCCAGAAGCTTGGTCTCGGGGACGGCGGCCATCAGGTGAAGCGCGGCGGCCAGCCCCACCCCGCCGGCGAAGTTGTGGGGGGTCGGCGTCACGCCCGCGGCCGCGGCGGCCTCGCAGATCAGCCGGGCCTGCCGGATGCCGCCGCACCGCAGGATATCGGGCATGGCATAGTCGCACCCCCCGCAGGCGAACAGCGGCGCGAACCCATAAACGGTATAGAGATTTTCTCCCGCGGCGATCGGCATGGGCAGCCGCTCCTTGAGCCAGGCGTGGCCTTCGTAATCGGCCGGGGCGATCGGCTCCTCGAACCAAAAGGGGGCGAAGGCCGCCTGCCGGAGGCCCTGCTCCAGCGCGGTCTGCCGGTCATAGATCGTGTTGATGTCGATCATGAGCCCGATGTCGTCTCCGATCGCCCGGCGGATGGCATCGAGCCGGACGAGGTCCCTCTCGTGCTCGGCGCCGATATGGGTCTTGACCCAGCGGAACCCTTCATCCACGAAACGGCGGGCCATCTCGGCCATGTACGCGGGCTCGTCCCAGTGGAGGTCGCTGGCGTAGGCGTCGATCCAGTCCCGTTTCGCCCCGCCGAGCAACTGGGAGACGGGGACCCCCTCGGCCTTCCCACGAATATCCCAGCAGGCAACCTCGATGGCGCTCAGCGCGCAGACGACCGATCCGCCGATCTCCCAGAATGCCCCGCTGGCGTAAAGCCTTCGCCAGAGCCCTTCGATGTCGGTCGGATCGAGCCCCACGGCCCGGTTTTTGTAGTGGGCTTCGACGATCGGTGCGATCAGGTTCTGGTTTCCCGAGGCCTCGCCGATGCCCGTGATGCCGGCATCCGTGTCGACCAAGACGAAGGTGAAGCGGCGCAGGTTCCTGGCGTCGCAGGAATTGCGTTGCGTGCGGGAGAGCCGCCGGGTCAGCGATACGGGCCGGATGTCGGTGATCTTCATGAAAGGAAGGACCTCCTTGGTCGAATGGTGGTTTCCGAGTTGCGTATCCCATCCCTGCGCGGGGTGTCAAGCGAAAGATGGGACCGAAATCCCCTGTAAAATCCCATTGACGTGCAAGACTGGTTTTTATATCATGATCTTGCGCGATAACACGTTCTTCTCAGTCAGCGATAAAGCACGTTCTCTCCTCACCGAACGGTAACTACTCTTACCTGCACACGGTATTGCAGTGAAAGGAGGACTTACATGGCTGATCTCGATTCATTTTTGTCCCGGTGGTCACCGCGGATCCTCAGCGTCATGCGGATCGTTGTGGCGCTTCTCTTGGTGCAGCACGGCGCCCAGAAGCTCTTCGGGTTCCTCGCCCCGCCGGGATCGGCGACGCCTCCGCTTCTCTCGCTGATGGGCGTGGCCGGGGTGCTGGAGTTCTTCGGCGGCCTGCTTGTTACGCTGGGCCTGTTCACCCGTCCCGCAGCGTTTATCCTTTCCGGACAAATGGCAGTGGCCTATTTCATGGTTCACGCGCCACAAGGGTTCTGGCCCATGCAGAATAAGGGCGACCTGGCCGCGATCTGGAGCTTCGTGTTCCTGTACCTGGCAGTTGCCGGAGGGGGGGAATGGAGCCTGGATCGCGCCCGGAGGCGGAAGAGGTCCTGAGCTCTTGCGCACCTGCCTCCACCTTCCGCCGGCGCCCAGTCATCCTGCGTTCGTGGTCACCGTCGCCCCCGCAGCGTCTTTATTCTAAATCTTCCCAGCCAGAGAATTCCGGAGAAGCCGGCCAGCAGCACGCCGCTCACTGCGAGGATGCTGGCACTTCCCGCGGCCGGAAACAGGAGCAGGGACGTGGCACCGCACGCGGGACCGAGAAAAAGCCCGGCGCCGATCATCGCCTCGTGCAGCCCGCTGTGCGCACCCTTCTGTTCGGAGGCGTTCATCGAATAGTAGAGTGACGAATAGTAGATCAGTCCTACCGTAAGGCCGAAAGCGATTTGCGCGGTAATAAGCGCGGCCAGGGTGCCGGGACGGAGCAATATGGCGAACGAGCCGGCCATGAGCACAAATGCCCCACCGAGCCACCTGAAGCGATAGTGCCATCCGGTCCACCGCCAGAGCAGGACGAAAACACCCAGGCGCGCGAACATCCAGACCGAGCAGGCGATGCCGGCGGCCGCGGTCGATAGCCCGAGATTCCCGGCGATCGACGGGATGAGCGGAATAATGGTGTTGATGGCCACATACGAGAGCGGGTTGGCAATCCATGCCATGTGCATAAAGCGTCCCGCATGGTCGGGCGTGATGGCTTCCGGGGCGTCGATGACGGAGTGGACGGGGCGACGTTCCCGTTTCGCAACATACGCGGCAAGCGGCAGGAGCGCGAGTTGCAGCGCATGAAGGCAGAGCGGAACCCAGAAAAGGCTCTGCATCCCCAATTCTTCGAGCAGAATGCCCGCGGTAAAATACGCCGCCGCGCTGCTCGCCGCCCAGGTGACGTTATATATCCCAACCATGTCCGAGAGCCGCGATCCCGCCTCATCGCTCACGATTGCCTCGAGCGCCGGCCAGGTGAAGCAGACGAAGACCGACCACACCGCGAAGACGACCACCTGACCATGCGCGGTGTGGACAGACAGAGCGCAGAGAAGCGTTGCCGCAAGCCCACCGAACCCGATGTAAAGCGACCGTACGCATCCGAACCGCTGGGCAAATGCCCCTCCCTGCCAGGCGGCCACGGCATAGACAATACCGTTCAACGCGGCCAGAAGCAGGTTTTCGAGCTCGCCGAAACCAAACATGGCCTTCATGTAAAAAAACAGAAAGTTGGAATAATATACCACTGCGTAGCTGTTAATTAATTCCAGGAGATAGCACAGGGCTTTTGAGGAAGTCATTGACGTTGCGGCCTCTCAGGGTCTATCCACCGTGACCCGAACGAAACAAATTTCTGCATTTCAAAGGTAACGATTATAGCGAGTTGCGTATCGCATCCCTACGCGGGGTGTCAAGCAAAAGATGGGGCCTGAAATCCCCTTGACACGCCAGACCCACCCTCGTATCCTTCCCCCTGCTAAAAACAAGTTCTTGCCCGATTAATCGCTTGGAGGTCTGCATCGTGCCCGTAATGACAGGATCCCGTTTTTTTGCTGAGGCCCTGCGGGGATACGGAGTCACCCACGTGTTCTTCGTGCCCGCGATACTGCCGGAGGCCATGGCCGCAATTGACGACACGGGGGTGACCCGGATACTCACCCACGGCGAGACGGCCGCCGGGTACATGGCCGACGGCTACGCCAGGGCTTCGGGCAAGCCGGGCGTCTGCCTGGCCCAGTCCGTCGGCGCGGCTAACCTGGCCGCAGGCATCAGGGATGCCTACCTCGCCTCCTCTCCGGTCATCGCCATCAGCGGCGGCCCCCACCCCGCCCCCCGATACAGGCACCTCTATCAGGTGAACGAGGATTTCCCCATGTTCGGGCCGATCACCAAGTTCAACGCCCGCGTGGATCACCCTCGCCGCCTGCCCGACCTTCTCCGCCAGGCGTTCCGCATGGCCACCTCCGGAGCGCCCGGACCGGTTCACCTGGAGATCTCGGGGCGGCATGGGGAATCCATGGTTCAGGAGCAGATGGATTTCGAGCTTTTCTTCGAAGAAGAATTCAGCCGCTGCCCGGCCTATCGCACCGAGCCGGACCCGAACGCGGTCGCAAAAGCGGCCAAACTTCTGATGGAGGCGAAAAAGCCGATCATCGTGGCCGGTGGAGGAGTGGCGGCTTCCCGGGCCTGGCCGGAAGTGGTCGAGCTTGCCGAAAAACTCTCCATCCCCGTGGCCACCTCACTCACGGGGAAAGGGACCATTCCCGACGATCATCCGCTCTCCGTCGGGGTGATCGGCACCTACTCGTGCCGGTGCGCGAACAGGGCCGTGGCCGATGCGGACCTCGTCTTCTTCATCGGCTCCCGCGCCGGCGGACATACGACCCACAACTGGCGGATCCCCCGCCCCGGCACAACGGTGGTGCAACTGGATATCGATCCGGCGGAGATCGGACGGAACTATCCGGCGAAGGCGGGGTTGTGCGGAGACGCCAGGGCGACCCTCCGCAGGCTGATCGATGCTGTCGGAACAAAGCCGGGCGGGAACGGCTGGCTGGCGCATACCCGGCAACTGGTCCGCGAGTGGCGCACCCAGGCGGAGCCCCTGCTGAACTCGGATGCAACCCCCATCCGGCCGGAGCGGCTCTGCAAGGAGATCGGCGAGATCCTGCCGGCCGGAGGCGTAATCGTGTCCGACACGGGCCACGCGGCGATCTGGAGCGCCACGATGATCGACTTCACCAAGCCGGGCCAGAGGTACCTCCGCTGTGCGGGTACGCTGGGGTGGGCTTTGCCGGCGTCGATCGGAGCCAAGTGCGCCCTGTCCGACAGGCCGGTGCTCTGCTTCACGGGCGACGGCGGCTTCTACTACTACATTTCGGAACTGGAGACGGCCGCTCGGATGGGCATCAACGTGGTGGTTGTGGTCAACAACAACCGTTCGCTCCAGCAGGTGAAGAGCGTCGTCGACGCCTCCTACGGAGGAAACCCCGAGGCGAAGGGCCGAGGGCTCTGGGTATTCAAGGAAACGAACTTCGCGAAGATCGCCGAGGACATGGGCTGCCTGGGGCTGCGGGTCGAGCGGCCCGGCGAGATCCGGAAGGCCCTGGAGCAGGCCCTGAAGGCCAACCGGCCGGTGGTGGTGGACGTCGCGACGGATATCGAGGCGATTCCCCAGCCGCCGTGGTGCTAAATATATAAAGGGAGGTGCTCCTGATGCCAGGGACAACAAAGTCGGTGGTCGTCGTCAGGCCCCAGCAGATGGAGGCCTGGGAGTTTCCGCTGCCCGATATCGGGCCAAGGGACCTGCTCCTCAGGGTCGAGATGGTGGGGATCTGCGGCTCAGAGCCCAAGAAGTACATGGGGACATCGGTCTGGAACCCGCCCTACCCTCTCATCCTCGGGCATGAGATGGTGGGGTTCGTGGAGGAGATCGGAGAGGAGGCCGCCCGGCGGTACCAGGTGGCTCTCGGAGACCGAATCGTCGTAGAGCCGTACCTCTCCTGCGGATGGTGTGAATTCTGCTCCACGGGCCACTACCAGCTTTGCGCGAACAGGCGCGTCTACGGCACGAGCGATTCCTGCACGACGCCGCCCCATCTCTTCGGCGGATACGGCCGGCACCTCTTTGTCTCCTGGGGCTCCAAGGTCCACAAGATCCGGCCGGATGTGGCGCCGGAAGCGGCTCACCTGGCCAGCGTCATCGGAAACGGCATCCGCTGGGTCAGGACCAAAGGGCAGGTGCAGTTTCTGGAGAGCGTCGTCATCCTGGGCCCCGGGGCCCAGGGACTCGCGAGCGTCATAAGCGCGGTGGAATCCGGTGCCGAGCCGATCGTGATGGTCGGACTCGCCAAAGATCGCAAACGGCTGGCCCTTGCGGCCGAGTTCGGCGCCCATCATACGCTGGTCAGCGACGAGGTCGATGTGGTGGCGGCGGTCCGGGACATCACCTCGGGCAAGATGGCCTCCGTCGTCGTCGAGTGCAGCGGCACGGCAGCCGGCATGAACCTGGCTTTGGACCTGGCCAGACCCCTCGGCAGGGTCTGTCTGCCGGGACTCCCCCATGCCGGGCAGCAGGTCCCGCTCTTGATGGAGAAGGTGGTCCTGAAGGAGTTGACACTGAAAGGCGCCCTGGGCCAGGTGGCCGAGGTCGCGGACGCGGTGAGGCTCATCAACTCTCGCAGATATCCCATCGAGAAGATCGCGACTCACGTCTTCCCCCTGGAAGAGGCCGAAAAGGGAATGAAACTGTTCATGAGCGGCGATCCCGATTGTATCCGGGTAGCCCTGAGGCCATAAGACCGCCGCACCGCACGAAGGCGGGGTCATCCGCGTTAAATAGTCCCTGCAGAAGTCAAGCATCCGGCAATTTTGAATGGTATCCAACATATCATTCGTAAATTGACAGCCAAAGTCGTCAATTATTTGGAAATGACCTACCAAGTGATTAACTATTGACGCTCAGCACGAGAACACTCTTCGATTCAGCCCACAGTAAAATAACGCATAACACCATAATGTTAATCGTTTCTTTTCAGCTATCGCCATTTTATTTCAAGAATAATCATAATATCAGACGTCAGGCATAGAAAATGCGTTACACAAAGGCTCAAAGAAAATAACGGAGGTTTCTATGCGATCCATCAAATGGCTTGGTCTTTCTCTGACCGCAGTATTCTTTCTTCTCTATGGATGTAGTAGTGGCAGCAATAGTGCTGGCTCCACTCAGCCGCCCTCGGCGCAGTTACTGCCGAATATGGGCCAACAGATTACGCCGACAGCGCCCCCGGATGCCCAGTTCGTAACGCTGAACCCAGGTCTGGCCGACCAACCGGACTGGCAGGTCAGCCATGCGGCCAGCACCGTGGTGAGTCCGGATAAAACGACCATGCTGGTTCTAACCAGCGGTTACAACCGCGTCTATAGAACCGACATGAACGCTCCAGACAAGTACGGCACACAGTTTAACTGGGCGGACTCGAATGAATACGTGTTCATTTACGACATTACGACGCCCACACCCGTCCAGAAGGCCGTAGTGCAGGTACCCAATACCTACTACGGGATTGTCTTCGATCCAACCGGCACAACTTTTTACGTGGCCGGCGCCGGCGATGACAATGTCCATATCATTACCCAGAACGCCGACAAAACCTGGCCTAGTATTAACCCCTTGGCACCCAACCCGGCAGTTACGCTGGACTTGGGTCACCCGGCTGACCCCAGGGATTCCACTCAGGCCCGCCAGGGCAATGGCCTGCTCTACAACGCGGCCTCCCCCCCGCCAGTTGTGGGCGCAGTCAATGCGCAAGTCGCCGTGAAGCCTTGCGCCGCCGGCCTGGCGATTGCGAAGGACGGTAAGACGCTGGTGGTAGCAAATTACTTCAACGACTCAATATCGATCTTCAAGGGTGGCTTGGGTAAATGGGCAAGAGTACAACCCAGCAGCAGCCAACCTGACTTCGACCTGCGCCCCGGCAAGAGCGGTGGCGTATCCGGCACGCCGGGCGGCGAATATCCGTTCTGGGTTGAAATCAAGGGTGAAGGGGCAAACGCCAAAGCCTATGTGTCCAGTATACGCGACCGCGAGATTGTTGTCGTGGGCCTCGGCGATACACCGTCGATCATCACCCGCATCCCGGTGAAAGGCCAACCGAACAAGATGACGTTGAACAAGACCCAGTCACGGCTGTACGTCGCCGCAGACATGACTGACACTGTCGAGGTCATCGACACCGCGCAGGACAAGATAGTCGAAACCATCCCAGTAATCGCCCCTGTGTCAGTCATGCCAGACTCGCTGGTGCCGTATAGGGGCGCCAACACCAACAGCGTGACGCTCTCACCGGATGAGAAACAGCTCTACGTGACGAATGGCAATCTGAACAGTGTCGCGGTGGTACAACTGGGTGAATCGAATAGCGGCTCGCGGATAGTGGGTCTCATTCCAACCGGCTGGTACCCGAACTCGGTGAGTTTCAGCGCTGATGGCAACACGGTGTACGTAGTCAATAGCAAGTCGCCGACCGGCGCCAATCCCAAGTTCTGCTATGCCTACGGACCGCCGCCGCCACCGCCGCCGTTGGGGACGGGGCGCGCAAACTGCGTTGGATCGCAACAATATAATCCCCAACTGACCAAGGCCGGCCTGCAGACCTTCACACGTCCCACCGCGGCGCAGCTCGCGACGCTCTCGGCGCAGGTCGCCAAGAACAACCGCTTTTCGCATGCGGTGAGCGTTGAAGATGCCGCGGTCATGGCGGCAGTGCGTCAGGGTATCAGGCATGTCATCTACATCATCAAGGAAAACCGCACCTACGACCAGGTTTTGGGTGACCTGGAAGTCGGTAATGGCGATAAAACTCTGACTGAGTTTGGCAGTGCAATTACGCCGAATCAACATAACCTGGCGCGAACCTTCGTCACGCTCGACAATTTCTACGCCACCTCTGAGGTCAGCTATGATGGATGGCTATGGTCCACTGCGGCTCGTGCCCACGATGTGGTAGAGCGCCAGTATCCACCAACCTACGCGGGACGCGCCCTCAGCTTGGATGCCGGGGGTACGATACGCAATGTGAACATTTCCCTGCCGAACGCCGCCTATCCAGGCGTCACGCGTCAGAGCGCCAATGCCCTCACCCCGACCGATCCGGATCTGCTACCGGGCCATGCCGACGTAGGTTCGCCGGATGGACCGAACAATGAAATCAATGCCGGCCATTTGTGGGATGCCGCGCTACGGGAAGATCTCACGGTGCGCCAGTATGGTTTCATTGTGGATGGCACCCGTTATAATTTTCTCACATCCGACCCTAATGCCATTGGCGTCGGCCCCGATGGCAAACTGATTGCCATGCCGGCCCTGACCAGCCCGCCGACGGTCGTGGCCTACTCAGCGAATGTTGCGCTCGCCCCGTACACCAATCCGTACTTCCGCGGCTTCGACCCTAACTTTCCGGATTTTTACCGTTTCAAGGAGTGGGAGCGAGAGTTTGATACCAAATACGACCCGGTTGGAGGAGGAGGTGAGGAGCTTCCTGCGTTGAGCCTCGTTCGCTTCATGCACAATCACACCGGATCCTTCGCCACCGCCGGCTTCGGCGTGAATACGCCGGAATTGCAGGTGGCCGATAACGACTATGCTGTTGGCCTATTGATCGAGAAGATCTCGAAAAGCAAGTACAAGGACAATACGCTGATCTTTGTCATTGAAGACGACGCGCAGGATGGCGCCGACCACGTCGATTCGCACCGCACCGTCGCCCTTGTGGCGGGCGCCTACGTCAAGCAGGGCGCAGTGGTTTCAACACAGTACAACACCATCGACTTCATACGCACAATGGAAGAGGTTCTGGGCATCCCGCCGATGAACCTGAACGACAAGCTGGCGAGGCCCATGGCCGACATCTTCAACAAGACGCCCAGCGCCTGGAGCTTTACCGCCGTTCCTTCGTCCTATCTCTACGGTACGGAACTGGCCTCACAACTCCCTCCCAAGCCTGCTGGCATGGCCATACCAAAGTCGACGCGCGACGCGAAGTACTGGGCACGGGTCACAAAAGGGATGGACTTCTCGTCCGAAGACAAGTTCAATTTTGCGCAATATAACCGCATTCTCTGGACAGGGTTGATGGGCAACAAGCCTTATCCCGACAGACCAACCGGAAAGGATCTGCGCAAAAGCCGCAAGGAGTACCTCGCAAATGACCAGCGACCTCTGAAGCCGGAAGCGGCGCAGAAACCGAAGTGGTACTAAGAAGGACATTGAGTCCCCCGGCTCTGCCGGGGGACTCAATCGACCCCCGCTTTCCCGAAGCTTCCCCTGCAAAATATCAGCCCTTAGCGCCCCCTTTACATGGCAGGCAGTTTGGTAGCTTGAGTCAAATGGTTTATTTTCGGTTCATCTGGTTCTTCCCCATAGTAAGCTGAACTACACAACCAGTCAATCGTGGCGAAAAGACGAGACTTTAAATGCAAATCGTGATACTCTAAAATAACAAAAGGGCCGTCAAATTAGTTTCATCCTATATCACCATGCGGCATTTCGACAGACGAGATTAGCCAGTATTTGTCCCAGAAACACCAATCGTATATCAGAGGAAAAGGCATGAGGAACGGCAAGACCAAGTCATTGAGCAAAGCCGAACTGCGGCGACGGGCGGAAGAGCTCATGAAATCGAGCGAGGAGGCCACAGGCCCGTCCGATTCGGGAGCGGATCTACAAAAACTTCTCCAGGAATTGCAGATCCATCAGATCGAACTTGAGATGCAGAACGACGAACTGCGTCGTGCCCAGATGGAACTCGAAGCCTTGCAGGCGCGGTATTTCGACCTGTACGACCTGGCGCCGGTAGGCTATTTCACCCTCACCGAGAAGGGATTGATCTTGGAGGCCAACCTCACCGCCGCCACCATGTTGGGAATGACAAGAGGCGCCTTGATCAAACAACATATATCCCGGTACATCCTCGATGAGGACCAGGACATCTACTACCTGCACCACAAACAACTCTTTGAGACACACGAACCGAAGGCGTGCGAACTGCGGATGCTCAAAGTAGACGGCACAGCGCTCTGGGTGCATCTGCAAGCAACCGTCGCACAGGATGTCGATGGTGAGAAGATAAGCCGCGTCGTAATAGGCGACATCACCGAGCGCAAACAATTGGAGAGGCAAGCTGCACGTGCCGAAAAGCTGGAAGCCATCGGTACACTGGCAGCAGGGATGGCTCATGACTTCAATAACCTGCTCGGGGTGATATTCGGGTACCTGGAACTGTCGAAAGAGGAAGCCGAGAAGGCGCACCAGAAAAACATTGCTGAAAATCTTGCTAAAGCACTTGATGGATATGAAAAGGCTAAGAGATTAACGGATCAGTTGCTCACCTTCACAAAAGGTGGTGCTCCTGTCAGAACAACCAAATCTCTCACGGACCTTGTACGGAAAACGGTTTCTTTTTCCCTCAGTGGATCGAACATCACGCCCGTATTTGATATCCCTTTCGGGATATGGCTCTGCAGCTTTGACGAGAACCAGATATCTCAAGTCATCGACCACATAATCATTAATGCCCGGCAAGCCATGTATGTAGGAGGAACAGTCGAAGTGTCTATCATGAACGTTTCTTCGGAGGATATTCCCGAAAACTATCCCAAAAGAGATTACGTCAGGATTTCCATCCGTGATTATGGGACCGGTATCTCTCCGGAACATTTGCCGAAAATCTTCGACCCCTTTTTTTCAACGAAGGCGATGGGGAGTGGTTTGGGTCTTGCCACCAGCTATTCGATCATACGACAGCATGATGGTTTTATCGAAGTGGAGTCCGAGGTTGGCAAGGTCACTACCTTCCACATCTACCTCCCAGCTTCCCAGGAGTGAATTCCCGTCGTAGCGAAAGCCACACGCGGGGCGAAGACAGAAAAGATGATGGTTTCCGAGGGTAATAAGCACCTGTCAACGGCCACTATTCATTTGACAACCCCATGGATACGATGCACTATATCAAGCGTTAAGACACCTCCAGCAAGCGCCTAACCTTCTTTTCATTCGTCAGCGTTTCTCACTATTCGGGGGTATATGCTGAAAGATTCCTGCGGGACAAAACAAGAGCAATGATGCAAGGTGGTGAATCGAGATGGTGCCGGACAGTACAAATGGTCGTGGAAACACAGCGGTACTTCTCATCTCCCCCGAGACGGGAAGGCTAACGGGAGACACCTCCACTCTAGCCCACTACATCTCCGGAAAGAGCGGAGGGTTGGGGGATGTTGTTGCCGCACTTTGCGTCGGGCTCACGGAACGGGACATCGAATGTCACCTCGCAACAATCAACCTTCAGAAGCGTTTTCAAAAGGAGAACCGGATGGATGAGTCCGAATGGAGGGAGCTTCGCCACTCCATGGATCCGGAGAAAATCCATCTCGTGAGCTCATCTATTTTCAGTGATCTTTCCGGTGCTTATGCGGGAAATCCTCTTTGTAGCGCAGCGGAATTCCAAAAAGAGATGGTCAATCATCTGATCCACGAAATACGGGCAAAAAACAAGGGAAGGCTGATAATTCACAGTCACGACTGGATGGCCGGAGGCGTAATCACCGCCTATTCAAGGTCAAGAGGCTGCCCGGTTCTTCATACGGTTCACAATGTCCATACGGGTTATCCCTACAACGATACATGTAATGCGACCTTCAACGCCGCAAGTTTTCGTTT
>VFSW01005488.1_pt1 | contig 18737 bp, 16 predicted proteins | sample 5358111 | NCBI WGS metagenome assembly VFSW01 (sample SAMN11554181, study PRJNA540505) | mine drainage metagenome | isolation source: sediment from site ElyBrook_90M | place: USA: Ely Copper Mine, Vershire, VT | collected 2017 | reverse complement strand
CCGCCTGAGCGATGGTCTGACGTCCAAATCTTTTCTTGCGGGTGTTCCAATAACTCAGGGATGCGGAAACGCCATTCAGCAACACCATCACGGGCGCCAGCCACAAATAGTTGTGAAGCTCGGGCGCGTGCAGCCAGTGCAGAAGTTGGTCGCCGCCGAATGCCATCAGCAAGCCGGTGAGAGCGCTCGTTAGCACAACGAAACCTAAACTAACGGCCATGGCATTGGCGGCATCGCCGTCCTTCTTCGGCAAGACGATGGAGAGTTCGTAGCGCATTCCGACTACCGCACTGATCACTCCTGTGATGGAAACAAAAACCGCGGCCACGCCGAAAGCTGCTGGCGCAAACAAGCGCGCAATAAACGGCGCCGTCAGAATCGTAAGGACTTGAGCCGACGCCGAACCGGACACCAGCTTCAAAACGTCGCGTGCGAAAGTGCTGCGGGGGTTTGGAACCGCCGCTCGCGGCGGAGCCATCTCGAGTAACGGACCGAAGTCTTTTCGCTCCTCGGGTCTGGTCGGTGCATGAACTGTGCTCGCCATTGTCGTAGTTGGTGTTTCGCGCTTGAGATGCTCCTGCAAGAAGCTGCACGAATGGTTGGTCGATTCTAGGGCTGGTTGTGAGTCGGCCTGGGTCCCAGAGTAGCCTGGAAACAGCGAGAGGGCATTCCGCAGCTAACAAAACCAGCCAACGTCCCCACTCCGTAAATGATGTGATGGGTGAAGAACACCCCGATCAAGGGAAACACAAGCTTCCGGCTGTAACGCCGTGCGATCTGCCCTGCCGCCAACGTAACGGCGATGGTATACATCACCAGCGCAACCAGCCCGGGCACAACCGCAAGTTCATGGAAGGGCGCAAGTATCAGGGATGCAACCAGCAGGCCTACGAAAGCTACAGGAATTGCATGGCGTAATCGCACGCTCGAGGGGAATGCAAACCACATTGGTGGCAACCAATATCCGTTACTAAAAGCTTGCCTGACAAGATGGGCGAAGTCAGGGACGTTGTAATAAGCCGCCTTGATTTGCTCTGAGAGAAACAGCCGTCCTCCGGAATCGTGGAGGCGGGCATTCAATTCGAAATCCTGGTTGCGCGTCAGTCTCTCGTTGAACAATCCGATGCGCTCAAAGACTTCACGCCGATACGCGCCATAGGCTACGGTATCAACATAGCCACTTTCCTGTTGCGTTCGAAACGCCGATCCGCCAACGCCGAATGGGTGCTGGCTCATCAATGCGATCGAGCGAGCCACGATGCCGCGGCCACCGGGGCGCGTTTCCAGCATTCCTCCCACGACATCAGCGTTATAAGTCTCGAGTTCGTGCACGCAGGTCCTGATGTAGTTCCGGGAGTATTCGGCGTGCGCGCCCATAATAACGATGATCCCGCCGCGTGCATTGCGGATGCCAATGTTCAGACCTGCCGAAACAATTCTTGCCGGATTATCCAGCAGTCGAATGAAGTGGGAACGCGCCGCCCGCTCTATGACGATTGATCGAGAGCGGTCGGTGGAGCACCCATCCACCACGAGAATCTCGAGTTGCTCGTGATCAAAGTCGTTGGCCAAAATGCTATCCAGGCAAGGGCCGATCCGTTGCTCTTCGTTCCGCATGGGGACAATGACAGTTACAGGGACGGAAACTGCCGCTAAGGTGTGCTGCTGCTGCTCAAGCGACGGATTGCTGGTACTCGTTGCGGGTTGCGGCATACATCACCTTCTCGACTCCTATGCAGGTTTCTTGCAGGTTGATTTCGCTCAACGTGGGGTGAACGAGGAATGCCAAACTGGTTTCACCCAGCCAGCGCGCGTTGGGCAGCCTCTCGGGAGGACGCAGCGATTGGGGGAAGGCTTTTTCGAGATAGACCTCGCTGCAACTGCCCACACCGCACGGCACGCCTTCAGCGCGGATCGCCTCCACAATGCGGTCCCGGTTCCAGCCGTTGGCCAGGTATTGTGGTTCGACAAACGCGTAGTAACGGTAAAACGCATGCTGAATTTCGGGAGGCGGCACAGAGATTCTCAAACCCGGAATCCGCCGCAAACATTCTGTCAGCACAGAAGCGTTATGACGACGAGTTCCCAACTGCTCATCTAACGAGCGCAGTTGAATTCGTCCAATTGCAGATTGCAGTTCGGTCATTCGAAAGTTGCTGCCAAAGCTTGTATGAACCCAATGAAAACCCGGTCCCGGCTTTGCCTTCGACAAGTCATAATCGCGGCCGTGGTCCTTGTAGCTCCACATTTTCGCCCACAGCTCGTCGTCGTTCGTGATAACCATGCCGCCTTCGCCTCCGGTGGAAATGATCTTGTCCTGGCAGAATGAAAAAGTTCCGATATCGCCGATGCTTCCCACGCGGTGGCCCTTGTAGATGGCGCCGTGGGCCTGGGCGCAATCCTCGATCACGGGGATCGAATGTACTCTCGCCAACTTCAGAATCGCATCCATGGCGCAGGGCCAGCCTGCAAGATGAACCGCAATGATCGCTCTGGTCCGTGGCGAAACCAGTCGGCGCATGGAGTTAATGTCCAGAGTCTGGCTTGCCAGGTTTACATCGGCGAACACCGGCAGTGCGCCGCACACCAGCGCACAACTCGCCGAAGCGATAAATGTGCGGCCGGGCACGATCACTTCGTCGCCGGGTCCAACGTTAAGAGCGCGCAAGGCCAATTCCAGGGCAACGCTGCCGTTGGCCACGGCCACCGCATGTTTAGCTCCGCAGTGGGCGGCAAATTCCGCTTCGAATTTTGTGCCTTCGTCCCCGGTCCAATAGTTCACCTTGCTGGACCGCAAAATCGATGCGACTGCGGCCACCACAGTTTCCGGGTAACAGGGCCACGGTTCGAACTCCTGCGTGACCGCAGGCACGCCGTCTCGAATGGCAAGCGGTTCGCCGATGGCAATGTCATCGTTACTGAGAACGGGAGACATGACGCTGAGGTTCTAATTAAAGATTGCGCGGAAGGTCCGGCAGATGATCAGCAAATCAGTGAACAACGAATGACTCTGGACGTATTGCATTTGCAGCCGCATCTTTTCAGGTCGAATCTTTTCGTGATAAGCACGATGTGGATCAGGGTTGCCGCGCAGGATTTCACCTTCGTGATGAAATTTCAACGAAGCCCAGTCAGTGATTCCGGGGCGCACGCGCAATACTTCTCTTTCTTGCTCGGTATAACGTGCAACCTCGTCCAGAACTTCTGGGCGTGGTCCAACCAGGCTCATGTCGCCTTTTAAAACATTAATGAGCTGCGAGAATTCGTCGAGTTTGTACTGCCGGAGAAACCTGCCGGCGCCCGTGATTCTGGGGTCGTCCGTGGGGGTCTCAGCGCCACCGAGTTGCTCCGCGTTTTCGACCATCGTGCGCAGTTTGAAAATCAAGAATGGTCGCCCAAATTGTCCAGCCCGCCGCCCACGGTAAAACACCGGCCCTTTCGAATCCAGTTTTATCCAGATTGCCAGTATTGCCAAAACTGGCGCGATCGCCGCGAAACCGGCGGTTGCAAACACGATGTCGAACAATCGTTTTATCTGCGTGTTATTCACAGCTTGAAAAGTCATGCTACGACTGGAGTCTCGCTGGAGGCGAGAGTGGTTCTATCCCGCGAATATTTCCTCGAATAGTCGTAGCGGTCCACATCAGCGAGGACGAGAACTTCGGGGCTGGGATGGTACTGTGGCACAAAGGCGCTAAGTGCTATCAGCAGGCCGTGCAGATTGCGGGACTCGACCAGATCGCTTAGTTCATCAAGCCAGCGCTGAACTTTGGCGAAGTCAGTCCTGCCCCCATCCAACACACGAATGTGTTCGTGGGCGGTTGGCTTCAGACCTTCTGCCGCCAGATTCAGTTCCTCGAAGAGCTTTTCGCCCGGACGCAGCCCGGTGAATACAATTTGAATGTCATTGCCGGGGACCATTCCCGACAATCGAATCGCACTCTTTGCGAGTTCCACGATGCGCACTGGCCGGCCCATATCGAGAACGAATATTTCTCCTCCATGACCCATCGTCGACGCCTGTAAGACAAGTTGCACGGCCTCGGGGATGGTCATGAAATAGCGCATCACTTCGGGATGGGTTACGGTGACCGGCCCGCCGCTTGCGATCTGCTGATGAAACAGGGGCAAAACGCTGCCATTGCTACCCAGCACGTTTCCGAAGCGCACGACCGTGAAACGAGTGTGCTGCTGTTGCAGCGCGAGAATAATGAGTTCGGCCACGCGTTTGGTCGCACCCATAATGTTGGTCGGGTTCACGGCCTTGTCGGTTGAAATCATAATGAAGTCATCGGCCTGGTGCTCACGGGCAACGAGCGCAACGTTGTAGGTCCCAAAAATGTTGTTGGTGACCGCCTGCCAGCAATTCAGCTCCATCATGGGAACGTGCTTGTACGCTGCCGCATGAAACACAGAATGGGGGCGGTCCAACGCAAAGACATCGCGCAGGCTGCGGACGTCAAGAATATCGGCGATACAGGAGGCATAGCTGAGCGACGGAAAATTGTGCGATAGCTCGTAGCCCAGCTTGAACAGGTCGTTTTCAGAACGATCGAGCAGAATGAGCTTCTGCGGATTAAAATGTGCGATCTGCCGCGCCAGTTCCGAGCCGATGGAACCGCCTGCCCCGGTGATCAAAACCGTTTTGTTCTCGAGTTTGGTGCGGATGGGATTCAGATCAAGTTTGACCGGCGTGCGTCCCAATAAATCTTCCGGACTGAGGCTGCGCATAAGGCTGAACGCCGAGCCGTTCATTCGTTCGGAAAGGTTCGGAGCAATCTTGAACTCCACCTTGCGCTCGCGGCATCGCTCGATCACCTGTCGCACCAGGGCTCCTGGAGCTCGGCGCACCGCGATCAGGACGGAATCCACCTCGTAGGCCGCGAGCAGACGAGAGAGATCGTGAGTCGCTCCGAGTACCTTAACACCGTGGATCCTGAGTCCCAACTTTGTAGGATCATCGTCTACAAATCCGACCGGAGCATATTTCAGTTCACTGTCAGTAAGCTCGCGTGCAATCGTGCTGCCCACGTGGCCTGCACCCACAATCAATGCCTTTTTCTTGCCCACGTAGCTTTGCGAGGCATGTTCGGTATAGGCCCGGACCGCAAGCCGCGCCCCGCCGATCACCAGAACGGTCAAGAACATATCAATCAGGAGGACTCTTAAACGCAATCCTGTTGGCTGCCATAGCAGGCGAAATATCACAAGCAAAATCACGGAGCTGATCAGAGTCGCGCGGGAAATGTCCAGCATTTCGTTGATCCCAGCGTAACGCCACCAACCCACCAGCAGCCCAAACCGCCGAAACCAGAAAAGCTTCATGATCAGGATGAAAGGAAGCGTCTCGGCGAACGCCCGAACCAATGTCCGGTTACTTTCAAAATCGAAGGCAATCTGAAATGCCAGCAGATATGTCGCTGCAAACAGAAACGTCTGCGAAAGCACAATGATCCAGCGCCGATGCTTCAAAAGCCCGTTCATATCAAACTCCATATTCCGAGCAGTTCTGAATGATCGATAGGGGAAGGAGTGGGGGTTGCGGCCATATCAGGCGAACTGTGGAACTTCCGCGACTGGCGCGCTCGAGATTTCGGTGATATCGGTTGCCACACCGTCCTCAATTGCATATTGTCGGCCGCAGGCGGAGCACTTCGGCCGCGAATTGCGATCCTCGAGTCGTATGCCGCAATTGCACATCCACCCAATGCGCCTCGCCGGCACCCCGACCATCAAGGCATAGTCGGGCACATCTGACGTAACGACCGCGCCCGCTCCGATGAAGCTATATCGACCTAGGGTGATGCCGCAGACAATCGTTGCATTGGCGCCGATGGACGCCCCTTCTCTCACCAGTGTCCGCCGGTATTCATGGCGGCGCACGACGTGACTGCGCGGATTCACCACATTCGTGAACACCATGGAAGGTCCGCAAAAGACGTTGTCTTCCAGTTCCACACCGGTGTAAATCGAAACGTTGTTCTGAATTTTCACGTTATCGCCGATTTTGCAGTTGGGGCTCACGACAACGTTCTGTCCGAGATTGCAATGAGCGCCAATTTTCGACCCGCTCATGATGTGGCTGAAGTGCCAAATTTTTGTGTCTTCGCCAATCTCGCACCCCCCATCGATTACCGCCGTGGCATGGGCAAGATATTTCGGCTCGGCCAGGTGCACATCCACCGGCTGCCCTTTCTGCCGCAGCGAACGTCCGCAAGCCTCGAGCACTTCGAGAACCTGGAGGCCGTTTTTTCCATCAGTGCGCGGCGACTCTCCGCTCTCAATGCAATGCAGGAAGTGCTCGCATTCGCGGCGAAGCGGTTCGTCCTTGGGCAGGGGCACGGCCTCGCCGCCGTCCTTGTGCGCTACCGGCATGCGCGCTACCCAATCAATCCGATGCGAGTAAAGAACCAGCTTGCGTTCCGGTTCGGTATCGTCGAAGACCGCCATCTTCTTACCGCCAACGATCGCCAGTTTCTGCTCCTTGAACGGATGCAACCAACTGACGAAGATGTGAGCGTTGACGCCGCTCGGAAACTCGCAGGTGGTCAGAGTCGTATCGGCAACCTGAGCATTAAGGTAGGTGCCGCCTTGCGACGCCACTCGCACCGGCATTTCATCCAGCAGAAACAGAATGGCGGAGATGTCGTGAGGCGCGAAGCTCCACAAAATGTTTTCTTCCGTGCGCAGCTTGCCCAGATTCAGCCGGGACGAGTAAAGGTAATTAATTCTGCCCAGCTCGCCTTCAGTGATTAACTCCTTTAACTTCAGAATGGCAGGATGGTATTGCAGAATGTGTCCGACCATGAGCCGGCGATTGCGAGTGCGCGCCAGTTCCACTAGCTCGCGGCCATCCTCCAGATGAAGGGCGAGCGGTTTCTCTACGAATACATGTTTGTCCGCTCGTAAACACTGCATTGCCAGTTGATAATGTTCTGCGGCCGGAGCCGCAATGGCCACGCACTGGACCTCCGGGTCAGCCAGTACTTCGGTTAGGCTGGAGGTTGACCGCGCCTGATACTTTTTTCCAGCTTCACTCGCGACGTCAGCGTTCACGTCGCATATCCAGCGCAGAGCGCCCAGCTCGTGAAAGTTACGAACAATATTTTTCCCCCAATAGCCGCAGCCAATCACGGCAACCCGGGCTGGTTTCGCGTTCATGAGTGTCTCCTTTTGTACTCTGCTGGTTGTGGATGCGTGGTGAGAAGTAGGTGCCTGATGATCGGTGTCTGACGATTGATCAGTGAGAATAGAACTCTGCGATGGCACGGGCGACTGTGTTCTGTTGCGCTCCCGTCAGTTCGGGGCAAACCGGCAGCGCCAACACTTCACGGCTCGCCGTTTCCGCCTCTGGGTAATTGCCTCCCAGGTACGAAAATGCCGGCTGCAGATGCAAGGGTTGCGGATAATAAATCTCGGTGGGGATCCCCAATTGCAGCAAGTGTTCGCGCAGTGCGTCGCGCTCGACTACGCGAATCACAAACTGGTTGTATGCATGGCGCATACCTGGCGGTTCGATGGGCACGATAACGCGATCCATCAAACCAAGATCGGCAAAGAGAGTGCGGTAGCGCTCGGCATTGCTGCGACGCTGTTCGGTCCACGCCTCTAGATGAGGCAGTTTCACCCGCAGGATAGCTGCCTGTAACGCATCCAGTCGGCTGTTGGTACCAAGGATTTCGCAGCGGTATTTGCTCCGGCTCCCGTGGACTCGCAGCAAGCGTAGGCGGTCCGCGAGCGCGGCGTCATTAGTGGTTATCATGCCGCCGTCGCCGGCGCCGCCAAGATTCTTGGAAGGAAAGAAACTGAAACAACCCATCCTTCCAATGTTTCCTACCTTTTTGCCTTGCCAAATTGCCCCTAGCGCCTGGGCGGCATCTTCCACAATGGGTATGACTGCTTCATTCGCCGCTTCAAGCAAAGCGCCCATGTCTGCGGCCAACCCATAGAGATGAACGGGAAGAATAGCCTTTGTTTTCGATGTTATCGCATTGGCCGCCTTGCGCGGATCCAGGTTGTAAGTCACCGGATCAATATCGACGAACACCGGCGTCGCGCCCAACCGGGCAATCGAGCCTGCCGTGGCCACGAAGGTGAACGGAGTTGTGATGACCTCATCGCCCGGCCCCACTCCCAATGCCATTAGGGCTAGCAATAAAGCATCCGATCCGGAAGCGCAGGCGATGGCAAACCGGCAGCCTACGTATCCTGCAATTTCAGACTCGAAGTTCTGCACCTCCGGTCCCAGGATGAATCGTTGACTCTTCATCGTTCGTGCGATCGCGTCCATTACTTCATCGCGAATGCTTTCGAACTGGGCCTGAAGATCGAGAAAGGGGAAAAGCGGCGCAACCGGTTTCGGCTGGGTGACGTTCGCTTTGAGAGGTTCTGCAACCGTGGCCATGGGATGACTCCTCGTTGGTGATTATTAATTTTGGGGAAAGTATGCCTGAGAATTCTCTTGTGGATTTCAATCACGAAGCTTGCTTGTGCTCGGGTTTTTGTTCGGACTTATATCCATATCCGTACCCATACCCATAGGATGGATTCCTGGTGTCGGCGCCGTTCAACACAATCTCCAGCACCGGGGCGCTGTGTACCGCTTCCAGCAATTCGAGGGAGCGGACCATGGCATTACGCGTTACAACATCGGCGCGGCTCACGAAGACGACGCCATCCACAAATGGCGCTAAGGCCCGACCATCGGCATAGGGAAGGATGGGCGGCGAATCGACTACCAGGAAGTCGAACCGGTCTCTGAGGATTCGCAGCAGCTCTCTCATCCGTTCGGAATTCACCAGCTTTCCCGGATCCTTCACCGGTGATCCGGAGGCAACGAGAGTTAAGCTCGGAACTCCCGGAACCGGAGCAAGGACTGATTCCAAGGAAGCTCCCGCTGCCAGGTAGTCTCCCAGCCCAGCCAGGCCGTCGAGATGAAATGCTTTGGCTACGCTCGACCGTCTTAAGTCGGCATCGAGAATGCACGCTTTCCCTTGCTGCGCCAGTGCGATGGCAAGATTAATCGCCACCGTCGTTTTGCCCTCGCCGGGAACGGAGGACGCGACCAGTATCGAATGCGGAGGGCGGCCCGGGCTCGAAAGCATCACCGATGTGTATAGCCCACGAATCGCCTCAGACTGCTCCGAATCCGGCTGCTCCAAAAGAAATTGTGCGGGCCCATCTAGCACCCTTCCCTTTGTGAGTCCGATTCCGAATGGTACTAACAAAGTCGACGCGCCATCGCCGGCCATCGGTATCATCGAAACGGTTGCGAATCCCGTGGAGCGAAGCACATCGTCGGCTGTATGCACTCGTGTATCCAGGGCCTCTCTTCCCAACGCCAGCAAGATGCCCCCCATCAAAGCCACGATCAGCCCAATTCCCAGATTCAACAGCGGACGCGGACTGGTTGGACTCATGAGCACTCTTGCCTGATCCACGATGCGAATGTTGCTGGATTTCGAAGCCGCCGTAATTCCGGCTTCCTTAATTCGCGCGTAGAGCGCGTTATAAAGGTCAGCATTTACCTGGGCATCTTTCTTCAGCGCCGTATACTGGGCCATTTGTCCCAGCTCGCGGGATGTGCCTCGCATCTGCCCGTCAAGCATCTGTTCGCGCAGGCGCGCCGCCGCGTAGCTGGTTTGCATCTGTGCCAGGATCGCATTGCGTTGCAGGCGGAGCTGCGCTTCCACCTCGTCCGCCTGGTTCTGGAGTTTTTTGGCGTTGGGATGATTCTTGCCGTACACCGCGAGAGTCTGGGCAAGTTCAGCGCGAGTTTCTCCCAACTTCTGGCTCAGTTGTTGCACCACCAGATTGTTCTGCACCTGCGGCAGATTCGCGAGATCGTCACCGTCCGTCTTGTGTAAGTAGGATTCGAACTGAATTCGCTCCGCCTGGGCCTGTGTTTTCTGCCGGCCCAGTTCTGCCATTTGCTCGGAGAACGTGCTCCGGTTTTGATCTACGTCCGCAATGCCGCTTCTGCTCTGGAATTCGGCCAGGGCCCGGTTCGATTGCTCCATGTTGCCTCGGATATCGTCGAGCTGGCGCGAAAGCCATTGCGTGGACTGCATAATCGCGTCATGCCTTGTCTCGTAGGTGCGGTCGATAAACGAATGTACAAGCAGGTTCGTAATCTGCGCTGACAATATCGGGTCGTGGCTTCTGAAGCTGACGTTTACCAGATGGCTAGCCGTGTCGCGCTCGACCGAGAGTTGCGATTGCACGGTGCTCAGGGTTGAAGCTTCGCTCGACGTAAGCATTTCCAGTCCCGCAGGCAGGGGGACCGCAGTTTCAGAAGAAATCTTGCGCCCCCAAAGCCAGACCGGCGCGCGCTCCAACGCTGAAAGCGACCCATTCACCAGCCGGGAAGCGACGCTTCTGTTCTTAAACTCCGGAACCTCATCCAGCCGCAAGTCCCGTATGACTCTCACGAGCAGTTCCGGGCTTTGCATATTGCGGGCCTGGGTTTCAAGATATTCGGGGGAACCTTCGCTGCTTTCGCGTCCGTCCAGACTGAACAACTCGGCTCCAGGCGGGTCGATCTCGACCCGCGCAACCGGCGCATAAACCGGCTTGGTCAAAAGCGTGATTAGGACGACGGTGGCCATTACAGAAGCCGCGAAGATGGCCGCCACGCGCCATTGCCGCCGCAATATTTCCCAAGCGCGTAACCATTCAGTTTCAGGAGGCTGAACAGGCGGTAGAAGAGGCGGAGCGTATCTGACGGCCCCAAAGTCATGCCTTGCCAAGAGAGGACGCTCGGGGATAATGAGCTCCGGCTGCTGGCCCTGTTGTTCCTGTAATGCGAAGTTGTCGCTCATTTGCGTGCCTCGGGGGGAGAGCTGAGGAACATGCCTGGTTGCTTTTATTAGATTCATGCCGCTCTAATGTGTAGCGCCTGGGGGAGGGCGGGCTCCAAGTCGGACTCGCCGACGTCCACAACCAATGCCTGATGGATCAAGTCGAGGTTGATCACAACCCGGCATGCCGACCTTCGCCGCAATACAAAGCCCTGCATCCCCGCTAACGGCCCTGCCTTGATGCGCACGCGTTTGCCGCGCGTGAGATAAGCGTGGGGTTCGACCGGCAGGCAGTGTGACAAATAGTTGCGAATGGCCTCAATTTCATCGCCCTCCAGCGGTGTCGGCGTAGGATGGCCGACCAGCCCCACTAGCCCCGGGACGGTCAACGTCCGCATTCGATCCTGCAGCGCCAGGTGAACGAATATGTAGGAGGAAAACAGAGGCAGTTGCACGCGCGCATGTCGATCCTTCCATTGGTGGACCGTCTCATAGAGTGGAAGGTAATGTTCTACGCCTCTCTCCGCGAGATGTTGCGCAACCCGCTTTTCGTGCCGGGATGCGGTATATCCCGCGTACCAGAGCGTCTCTCCATATTTCTGGTTTTCTGCCAGAGACCTTAATTCGGAATCCATTGTGATCAGCTGGGACATCCGTCCTCCGGATACAGCTTCGCCCCGTCAGTTCGAGGTCAATTTCGCTCCAAATCTATGAAAAATCTATTACTTACATCCCAAAACGCGAAATCAGATCAAGCCGCTTCCTGCCGCCGTTTGCCGCGCCGCTGGCTTTCTGATTAGCCTCGCCGCCGCTTCCGCCGTACGTCTCCAGCGAATGCGGTGAGCTCCGTGATTCGGAGAACTGCATCTGGAAACCCATGTTCGCAACGGCACCGAAGCCGAAGTCTTCGGAGTGAACGACCTGTCCGTGTGTGCGTAAGCTGACTCCGGACTTGTCTTCGCGAAGAGGGGGGAGGGAGACTTCCAGTTTTACCGCGGTTTCCAGCGGCAATCGGTCTCCGGTTAGAACGAACAGTCCGCCTGGGCTGATGTCACGCGTATGGCCTTCGCCTCGGACCGTGATGCCTTGCATGTTTTCCCAGGCAAACTTCACGAAAGCTCTCAATCGGTAACGCTTGCTACGCCGCAGGTCCATGATTTGCACCTGTCGCTGAAATCTTTTCCTAAACTATCGGGGTATCGGAATAGCCACAAGACCAAGAAAGTGGATGCTTAAACAGGCACTCAACCTTGAAATTGCTCCGTTTTTGGCAGGGAGCCAAACGGAGTAGAATCGCGCGCGATGTCACCTAACGGGTTCCAGGCTAGTCCCCAAAAGGGGATACGGTACATTTGTCCGTACGCATCGGGACTGCCTGGCGGCGCGCGCTAAGAATCCGCGACCGATGTCCGGCAGATAGTCGCTTAACTCGGAACGCATCCGCAACCTGTACCGAGGACGCTTACATGTGCGGACTTCCCGTAGGGCAGTTCGGGTGCTTCCGGAGCCGACGGTTGCTCGGCAGGCGATGGAGCATCTATCTCCGGCCCTCGGTGTGTAAGTGCGTACAACACCAGTTCAACTCGATTGGAGACGCCTAGTTTGTCGTAGATCCGCAGCACATATTTCTTTACGCTGCTCTCTTTGATGCCAAGGTGTTGTGCGATCTCGCGATTGCCGAATCCTTCCGAGACCAAGCTGACGACCTGTTCCTCGCGAGGAGTCAGAAGGACCGCTCCCTTGACATTGATGACTCGCGGAGGGGGAGCCGAGGTTAGCTCTTCGATCACATAGCCCATCTGTTCCGTATTGGCCCAGAACTGGCCCTGGTGGATCACCGAAATGCACCGGCAGAGGGCTCGGAACGGCTGGCACGCTCGACAGAACAATCCGCGCGCTCCAGCGCGCAAGGCTGTGATTACCACATTGCGATCATAGCCGTCCAATAAAAGAATGAGCCCTACAGGGGGGTGGTTGGTGTGCAGGCCACGGACTGTCTCAATCAGTTGATCGGACGCAGCGTCGGCCAAGAGCACGATATCAACTGGTGCTGACCGCAAGGCCTGCAGGCAAGCAGAAAGTTCACTGCGGCAGTAGGTAATCGCCAAGCCTGGTTGGCGGCGAAGTGCGCTGCCCAGCAACTGTGACTGGGTCTGGTTAGAATCGGCTAGCAGAACACGGATCGAGGCGCAACCGGCGCCAGAAGTTCGTTCCACGTTTCACCCTCCTTACGAGCAAGTCTTCTGGGGGAAGGCTTGGATAGTGCGGGATATCTTTCTGCATCCTAGGACGTCTTCGTTATTGTCCATGCAAAGAAGCATTTTGCTTCAGCCTTAAAGTCGACGTTCGGCCGCATCGACATACTCCAAGGTTTAGTATCAAAATCTGGACCATTAAAAACTGGTCAAAATTGAACAACTCGCTTAGAATCAATAAATTGCGAACTTTTACTGGATCATCATTCCTCCCGAAAGGCAAGGACGCGGATCACGCCTCTCTGTGATTTCCATTACATGAATCTGCCCCACTCGCGCGAGCCGTCAACAGATACGAACGAACATTTGGGATATCCGGTGGTTCCCGGATAACGAGAAGTTGCTCCTAGCGGCGAGCAATGATGCTGAGGGCAATGTACTGTGGCTAACTACAATCTTCGGCGGGACCCCGCGCAAGGTGCGAATCCACAGCGATTCGCCGGCGATTTCGCCGCAAGGATCATCCATCGCCTTCATCAGCGGAGGTGGGCATGAAATCTGGACTGCCGGGCCGAATGGAGAGAATGCCACCAAGGTTCGGGCGAACGAAAGTGAGACCTACACAGGCTTAGCGTGGTCTCCCTCGGGCAAGCGCCTCGCCTATTTAAAATTAGCGGCAGACCAAAGAGGGGGAAGCATTGAAACGTTCTCATTGGAGGGAGGAGCGCCGAGCGGCGTTCTCTCCGATCCACGACTAATGGCGCATTATGAGCTGCTCTGGCTCGCGAACGGTCGGATGCTCTATGACATGCGTGGATCATCGATAGGGGGCCTGGACGTTTGGTCTATTGCGGCTGACCCAAAGTCAGGAAAAGCGAAAGGTGAGCTTCGAAAAATCACCAATTCTGATGAAGTCCTTTACGAAAACCTGAGTGTCACCAGTGATCTGCGCAACCTGGTTTTGGTGAAAGCTCACGATCGAGGGGAGGTCTACGTTGGGGAACTCAAAGATGCAGGTACAGTCCTCGATTCTCCGAAAGCTCTGACCGTGACTGGGAGCCGAAACTACCCCACCGCATGGATGAGTGGCGAGGTTCTTCTTATCAGCTCGACTCGAACCGGCCGCAGTCAGATGTTCAAACAATTTTTGGGGCAGGACACTGCCGAGGCTCTTAGCCCAGGGCCAGACGAGCAGGCTTGGGGTGAGCCCACTCCCGACGGCAAGTGGATTCTGTATTTTTCATTGGGCCACTATGGTGGTTCTCTGCCCAGTTCGGTGCGACTGATGCGGGTAGTCGCTCTGCCGGATTAGGGGAAGACATACACCGTCGCTGCTCTTCCATGAGTTCGCGGATGTTCAATGATTTCCCCACTCGCAATATACGTCGAAGTCGGCGGCATCGTCTGGAAATGCGGGTAATCTAACCAAAGATTTTCGCCATGTTACCGTCCAGAAATAGCCGCCCCGTCCGCTTCCGACGTATATTTCGGGTGGAAGAGCACGCCGAGAACGTTGTTAAGCGCCGTCCTCCCTCTAGCTGTAGCAGACCTCCAAACGATCATGACTATGCGATCTTCATCGCCGAACGAAACAATGGAATGCCCGCTCTGCTGTGGCAGAGGCGAACTCAGCCGTGCCGAGATTCTGGATCGGTTGGGCGTCAAAGACTTTGCCCGCGTCGCCCAGCTTTCCGCTGAAGAGGCACTCCGCCTGCTCCAGAACAAAAACGACCGAGAGCACCAGACCGCATGGTCGCGCTTTGAAGGTGAACTGGTGAAGCGCACTACGGAAATAAGAGAGCAGCACAAGGACGCGCTACGTTCGGCGCAATCGGAGAGGGATGACCTCATTCGACGCGTCGAGAACTGCCTGAGGGAAACCGCGCACCTTCGCGAGCGGAACCAGCAGTTGGAAGCGGAGATGGCGAAGGTCGCACATGTTGGCAAGCGCGAGGAGATGGACTTCGCAGAGGAGGCTCTGACTTGGGCTGGGATTGCCGTCAGCGAGAAGCTCCCCAAGAACGGCGACTTCCGCTTGGCTTACCGCGATCCGAGTGGTACTCCGCTGGAGCCGCGCATCGTGGTGGACAACAAAGACAAATCTTCTGTCACTGAGGGCGATCTGAGGAAACTGATCCGCGATGCCAAAGAGCGTCGCTGCCCTGTGGGCATCATCGTCGCACGGGAAGAAAGCCAGCTTCGACAACACGACCGCGAACGGCGCTGGGGGCAAGAGGATGGTGTGTGGATTCTCAGAACGACGCGCCAATGGCTGCCGAGGGACTTGGAGGTGCTCAAGCCTTTGTTCGAGCGAATGCGAACTGAGGGCGCTGATTTCCTCCAGGAAAACTCAGCGCTGGCAGAAGAACTCCAGCGCACATTTGTCGATCTGGACGAAGTCGAGAAGGAGCTACGGAAAGCGGCGAAGGCAGTTGATACGGCATCCGGGCTGACCGTGAAGTACCGGGCACGGTTGCAGGCGCTCTGCGACACGGCGACAGGCGAAAAGATCGCTCCCAAGCCAGAACTGGACGGCGGTGTTCGCAAAACGGTCAGCGCATAGACCGCGCCTAAGGACTCGGAGGACTGCATGGATGCCAATACGCAAATCGCCAACGACCTGCACCTTTTGACCGCGCCCTTAAGGTTTTTGTTTCGCTGCGTGCTCGCGCTCATCTTTCTGCTGCTTGCGCCCCTGATTTACGCAACGCTGCCCTTCGTCTGCATCGCGGCTGATCCAAACAGCGATTTCAGCATGCTCGCGCTGGCGTACTTGGCTCTCGGCCCGTTCGCATCGGCATTTTGGCTGATGATGGTCGGCGTCCTTCCAGATGTTTATCGGGCACAGAAGGAGGGTCGAGTCTTCGAGGCTAACCACGTCAAAGGCTTCGGTCTGCTTTTCCTTGGCTTCTTCGGATCAGTGGGAGCGGACGCTCTTTTCCTCTTCTATCTTTTTCCAATTCCGCGTGAGAGGTCGGACATCGCCGTCAACGCCGCGCAGTGGCGCTCGTGGTTTGTAGGCATGGGGATCGCGGCGTTCCTGCCCGTTATTCTTCTGCTGGGTTGGCGTGTCATCAAATGGGTGTGCGCAGGTCGCAATAGATGCAGGGCGTGCCACGAGACGGTGGGCGTAGCGAACCTCGACAGGCTGGGGCTTTGCCACTATTGCTACGAGGATGCCATCAACGAGAAAGAAGACGACCCGGAGATGGAAGCATGGATTCACAAGGTGCGGTATGAGTTCGGGGACAGGCAGTGGGCGTCGGAGCTTCGGGGCGGACGGCGCAATGCCCTGAAATGGAAGCGCCGCATCTTGTGTTCACGCTGAGACCAAAGGCTGAACGAATTGGGGGGAATAGTGGATTCTTGCTTCGTCTACGTGCTCACAAATCTGAACCTTGACGACAAGGGCAACGTCGTCTCTCGCACTGTGGGGGTAACATTCAGCATTCATGACGCCGAAGCCCATAGGGACGAAGGCATCGAGAACGACTTCGAGACGCACAGCATCAATGCGAACTGGCACGAGGACGCGGAGGTCACCGCCACTGTGCTTGCCATGCGGGAATTCCGCGATATAGTCGCGTTGCAGATAGAGGAATCGCTGCGCTAAGACACATGATCCGATGAGCGACTAAGAACCATGAGACTATCGAAATCCAGATTCGTCGCGGGCTGCCAGTGCGTCAAGCGCCTCTACTGGCAGGTGCATCAGCCGGAAGTCGCAGCGCAGCCGAGTGCTGCCGATCAAGCGATCATGGAACAAGGACGCGAGGTGGGACTGCTCGCCCGCCAGCTTTTTCCGGGCGGCGTCGAAGTTCGTAGCGACCGTGGTCTTGATCAGGCGATCCGCGCAACGCGAGAGTTAATCGCGAACCGAGACGTTCCGGCAATTTTCGAGGGAGCGTTCGAGCATGACGGCGTGCTGGTGCGGGTAGATGTACTTCATCGCCGGGCTGACGGGCGCTGGAGGCTGATTGAGGTTAAGTCGAGCACTTCCGTAAAGGAAGAACACCTCGACGATGTCGGCATCCAAAGCCGCGTAGTCTCTCGTTGCGGTGTGGATTTGGCGTCGGTCTGTCTCGCACACATCAATAGGAATTATGTTTTCGATGGTGACTCTATCGACGTGCGGCGGCTCTTCAAGGTCAGGAACCTGACGCGCCGAGTCGAGCGGTTGCAGCCGAAAGTGACATTCCAGCTTCGGGCGGCATTCACCGTTCTCTCGATGCCCAAAGCACCCGACATCGCTCCGGGCAAGCACTGCATGTCGCCCGTCACGTGCGAGTTCTTCGACCGCTGCAATCCGCCGCTGCCTGATGACCACATTGGGTATCTGCCAAGGCTCCACGCGAGCGCGGAAGAGGCACTGGAGGAGTTGGGCGTCGAGTCCATCCGTGACGTACCCGATGACTTCGAATTGACCGAGATTCAGCGGCGTGCAGCTACGTGCGTGCAGACGGGGGAGCCGTGGTTCAGCCCGGAACTTGGCGAGGTGTTGGGTGGGTTGACCTACCCGATGTACTTCGCAGATTTTGAAAGCGTGAATCCGGCAGTTCCAAGATTTCCCGGCATGCGACCTTACGATCAGTTGCCCTTTCAGTGGAGTGTGCATGTGCTGCGTCAGCCCGGCGCGAAACTGGAACATCGCGAGTTTCTTGCCACGGATGCGAGCGATCCGCGCCGCGAGTTCATTAGCTCCCTTTGCCATGCGCTGGGAGAAAGCGGAAGCATCGTCGTGTATTCCTCGTTCGAGTCGCAGAGGCTCTCCGACCTTGCAGTGTGGTTGCCGGAACATTCAGAGCGGATTAAGGTGATCCAAGCCCGCCTGTTCGATCTACTGCCCATCGTGCGGGAGCACACCTATCATCCGGCATACGCAGGCTCGTACTCGATCAAATCGGTATTGCCCGCCCTCGTGCCAGAGATGAGCTATGACGGCATGCCCGTGTCGAACGGGCAGGATGCCGGGCTTGCGTGGGAGTCGCTGGTGCGCGGAAGATTGAGTTGCGATGAGCGTGAGCGAGTCAAAAAGGCGCTGCTCGATTACTGTGCGCTGGACACGCTGGCGATGGTCAGACTTCTGGATAGGCTGGACCCGCGTTCATGAAAAAACGTGAGCCTTACAATTTACGTGAGTGGTTCGTCACTAGCGGTAGGCTTTTCACTTGCGGGCGTCCCGGTCGAGGTACTTTCAGCGGGTCAACCAAGCAGATTCCCGAATACGTCATTGACTTGTGGGTTGACGGGCTTCCCAAGGTTCCACAAGCGTCAATCATCTCACTCCTAGGTCACAAACACCCTTCGGGACTCTCCGAGTTCAGCTACTACCCGTTTCGTTCGTGCATGGAGAATGGAGCAAAACCGACCTTTCGGGAACGGCTAAGGTCGCGCTTCGGCCCGCGCTTCAGCGTCGAGGAATTTCCGACGCAAGACCGTCTGCCGATGGCTTCAGGCGAGGTGAGTTTCTTGCCCTCGAAAACCGCATCTCCGTTTTTCCACACGAATTGCACATGCAGCGGGCACCCGCATCGCGGATCGTAGCGGTTCTTGCTGTCGCAGGTTTCCCTGTTGTGACGACGAAAAATCGTGAATGTCACAGTCCTCCTGTCCGGGGGAATTAGGACAATCGTAGGGACAATTCAGACAGGAAGTCAACGTTACGCAGGTTTTATGCGGGGAAAAAGTTGGCTCCTCAGGTAGGACTCGAACCTACAACCCTCCGGTTAACAGCCGGATGCTC
>VFSW01005487.1_pt1 | contig 18738 bp, 15 predicted proteins | sample 5358111 | NCBI WGS metagenome assembly VFSW01 (sample SAMN11554181, study PRJNA540505) | mine drainage metagenome | isolation source: sediment from site ElyBrook_90M | place: USA: Ely Copper Mine, Vershire, VT | collected 2017 | reverse complement strand
TTTTTTATTGCATTCTGCAACAACAATTACTTGATGATCGCATTCAATTCGCCCTTGGCGTAACGAGCGGCCATTGCATCCAGCGAGATCGGTTTGATCTTGGCGGCTTGGCCGGCAGATCCAAAGGCTTCGTAACGTGCCTTGCAGATTGCTTTCATCGCCTTGGTAGTTTCTGCCAGGAATTTGCGCGGGTCAAAGTCCTTTGGATTCTGGGCCAGGTAGCGACGTGTTGCGCCAGTAGAAGCCATGCGCAAATCGGTATCAATATTCACTTTACGCACGCCGTGCTTGATGCCCTCGACGATTTCGGCAACCGGCACGCCGTAGGTTTGCGGCATCGCGCCACCAAACTGGTTGATGACTTCCAGCCATTCCTGCGGCACGGAAGAAGAACCGTGCATCACGAGGTGGGTGTTGGGGATACGCGCGTGAATTTCCTTGATGCGGCTGATCGCCAGCGTATCGCCTGTGGGCGGCTTGGTGAATTTGTAGGCGCCATGCGAAGTGCCAATGGCGATCGCCAGTGCATCCACTTGGGTCAGCTTCACGAATTCTGCAGCTTCGTTCGGGTCGGTCAACAGCTGGTCGTGAGTCAGCTTGCCTTCGGCACCGTGGCCGTCTTCTTTTTCGCCGTGGCCGGATTCCAGGGAACCCAGGCAGCCCAGTTCGCCTTCGACAGAAACGCCAACAGCGTGCGACATTTCCACGACGCTACGGCTGACGTTGACGTTGTAGTCGAACGTTGCCGGCGTCTTGCCGTCGGTCATGAGCGAACCGTCCATCATCACGCTGGAGAAGCCGGACTTGATGGCGTTAATACAGACTGCCGGCGATGCGCCGTGGTCCTGGTGCATGACGACCGGGATGTGCGGGTACATTTCAACGGCCGCTTCGATCAGATGACGCAGGAAAGGCTCACCGGCATACTTACGCGCACCGGCAGAACCTTGCATGATCACGGGGCTGTTGCATTCATCAGCCGCTTCCATGATCGCTTTGACTTGTTCCAGATTATTGACGTTGAAAGCGGGCAAGCCGTAGCCATTCTCTGCCGCGTGATCGAGTAGTTGACGCAAGGATACTAGTGCCATTTTTCTCTCCTAAATTAAGTAATTTCAATAACGGTTGTTGTTCTTTAGTTTGCTTAGCTTTTGCTGTGGTCGCCCACGCGTACGATCTTCATGGTATTGGTGTGACCGGCTTTTCCGATCGCTTCACCGACAGTCATCACCATCAGGTCGCCATCTTCCACCATTCCCAGGCGCACCAATTCGTCTTCCGCCTGACGTAACGAAACGGAATAATCCTTGGATTCGATCTTGAATGCGATGGGATGCACGCCACTGAACAAGGTCACCTTGTTCAGGGTTGCTTCAACGGGTGTCATTGCGTAGATCGGTGTACTGCCATTTATACGCGACATCCACAACGCAGTCGAGCCGGATTGCGTCAGTGCAACAATGGCCTTAACCTTGAAATGGGATGCGGCATACAGAGCGGACATGGCGATAGATTGGTCTATCCGCGTGAATTTGCTGTGATCCAGACGTCGATCTGCAGACCCTTCCTCGGTTTCTTTTTCCGCACTGCGGCAAATGCGATCCATGGCTTCGATGGTTTCCACCGGATAATCGCCGACAGCTGTTTCCGCCGACAGCATCACCGCATCGGTCCCGTCCAGCACGGCGTTCGCCACGTCGGAGACTTCGGCTCTTGTTGGAATAGGCGCCGTGATCATCGACTCCATCATCTGGGTCGCGGTGATGACCAGTTTGTTCCTGGCACGAGCCATCTTGATCATCTTTTTTTGCAGCCCTGGAACGGCTGCATCGCCGACTTCCACAGACAAGTCACCGCGTGCCACCATGATGGCATCTGACGCATCGATAAGTCCACCCAGCACCGGGATGGCTTCTGCGCGTTCGATCTTGGCTACGAGCAAGCTCTTGCCGCCCGCAGCGTGCATCAGCTCGCGTGCCTGCTTCATGTCGTCAGCCGAGCGGGGGAAGGAAACCGCCAGGAAGTCCGCCTTGATCAGTGCAGCCGTCTTGATGTCTTCCTTGTCTTTATCGGTCAGCGCGGGAGCCGTCAATCCCCCGCCTTTGCGGTTAATTCCCTTGTTGTTGGACAAAACGCCGCCGCGGACCACAACGCAATGCACTTCCGCACCTTTTACTCCGGTGACATGAAATTCCAGCATGCCGTCGTTGAGCAGCAATATAGTCCCGACGTCCACATCGTTGGGTAGTTCCTTGTAATCAAGACCCACGCGCTCCTGGTTGCCCAAGCCATCCAGCGAAGCATCAAGGATGAATGCATCGCCCTTGTTCAGGGTGATTTTGTCGTTCACGAATTTGCGCACGCGGATCTTCGGTCCCTGCAGATCCGCCAGGATACCGATGGTACGGCCTGCCGCCTTGGCGGCAGCGCGTACCTTCTCGGCACGACCCATATGATCCTGGGCCGTTCCGTGAGAAAAGTTCATCCGTACTACATCCACTCCCGCGCGGATCATTTGTTCCAGTACTTTTTGGTCGCTGGACGCGGGCCCCAGTGTTGCTACTATTTTTGTTCTGCGCAGCATGTGAGTCCTAGTTAGTTATTGCCTGGCACGTTGCTCCAGAATTTCTACAGCGGGCAAAGTTTTGCCTTCGAGGAATTCCAGGAACGCACCGCCTGCGGTTGAAATGTAGGACACCTTGTCGTAGATGTCGTACTTCTGGATCGCCGCGATGGTGTCGCCGCCGCCTGCCAGGGTGAATGCCTTGGTTTCGGCAATGGCTTTGGCTATAGTTTTTGTGCCTTCACCGAACTGGTCGAACTCGAACACGCCGACCGGGCCGTTCCACACCACCGTACCTGCCTTCATGATAATGTCGGCTAGCTCCTGTGCGGACTTGGGACCGATATCGAAGATCATGTCGTCGTCGGCCACGTCGCCCGCATCCTTCAGCACGGCGGGTTCGTTGGCATCGAACTTCTTGCCCACCACCACATCCACCGCAATAGGAATGTTAGCGCCGCGTTGTTTCATTTTTTCTATCAGTGCCTGTGCGGTTGGAACGAGGTCGTCCTCACACAGCGATTTGCCGACGTTCTTGCCAACGGCCTTCAGGAAGGTGTTAGCGATACCGCCACCGACAACCAGTTGCTCGCATTTTTCGGACAGCGATTCCAGCACAGTCAACTTGGTCGACACCTTGGAGCCGCCGACGATGGCAACCATCGGACGTGCCGGGCTGAGCAATGCTTTGGTCAAGGCTTCCAGTTCCTGGGTCAACAGGATACCGGCTGCAGCGACTGGAGCGAACTTGGCCACTCCGTGAGTCGATGCCTCTGCACGGTGTGCAGTACCGAATGCATCCATCACGAATACATCGCACAAGGCAGCGTATTTCTTTGAAAGTTCTTCGTTACTTTTTTTCTCGCCCTTGTTGAAGCGGCAGTTTTCCAGCAGTACCAGTTCGCCCTCGGCGACATTGAAGCCACCATCCACCCAATCGCGAATCAGGCGCACAGGCTTGTTCAGCTTGTTCGCGATGACATCGGCAACTGGCTTGAGCGAATTCTCTTCCGAGAAAACGCCTTCTTCGGGTCGGCCCAGATGGGAAGTCACCATTACGCGAGCACCCGCTTGCAAGGCAAAGCTGATGGTCGCCATCGATGCAGTGATGCGTGCATCGGAAGTCACTTTGCCGTCTTTGACGGGAACATTCAGATCGGAACGGATCAGGACGCGCTTGCCTTTAAGCGCCAGATCGGTCATTTTGATAACGGACATGTTTTTTCCTTTGTTGCAGACTTGAGGCGAAAAGGGCCGGCATGGAGCCAGCCCTTAGTCGGATGGAGTTACTTGGCGATGTGACGAACCAAGCGCATCAGGTTGCAGGTGTAACCGTATTCGTTGTCGTACCATGCCACGACCTTGACGAAAGTCGGATCCAGCGCAATGCCTGCTTCGGCATCGAATATGGATGGATTGGTACAGCCGCGGAAGTCGGTGGAAACGACCTTGTCTGTGGTGTAACCGAGCACGCCTTTCAGCGGACCGTTCTCGGAGGCTGCCTTCATCGCATTGCAGATCTCGTCGTAGGTCGCTGCCTTGTTCAATTCGACCGTCAGATCGACCACGGATACGTCAGATGTGGGTACACGGAAAGCCATTCCCGTCAGCTTCTTGTTCAGCTCTGGAATCACGACACCCACGGCCTTGGCTGCACCGGTGGAGGAGGGGATGATGTTTTCCAGAATGCCGCGACCGCCGCGCCAGTCTTTGTTGGACGGGCCGTCAACCGTTTTTTGGGTTGCCGTTGCTGCGTGTACAGTGGTCATCAGGCCGCGCTTGATGCCGAATGTGTCATTCAGAACCTTGGCAACCGGAGCCAATGCATTCGTGGTGCACGATGCGGCGGAAACGATGTTCTCGCCTTTGTAAGTAGTGTGGTTCACGCCGTAGACAAACATCGGCGTGTCATCCTTGCAAGGCGCAGATTGCACGACCTTTTTGGCGCCCGCGTCGATATGCTTCTGGCAGGTTTCCTTGGTCAGGAAGAAACCGGTACATTCGATCACGATGTCGACGCCGGCTTCTTTCCATTTCAGATTTGCCGGATCCTTTTCAGCAGTCAGACGGATGGTCTTGCCGTTAACGACCAGATTATTACCGCTGACGGACACATCGCCCTGAAAGCGGCCATGCACAGAGTCATATTTCAGCATGTAGGCCAGATAATCCGGCTCCAGCAAGTCGTTGATGGCAACGACCTCGATCTCTGGAAAATCTTTGGTCGCAGCGCGGAAAACCATGCGGCCGATACGACCGAATCCATTGATGCCAACTTTGATAGCCATTTATTTCTCCCGTTTATTTAAAAAATCAATAATTTACCCTTGACGTTCTTTAACCCCATTCTGGCATCTGCCGAGACAACGTCCCAAACGTTCTCTACATGCATATCCACATTACAAATATGCACTTCTGCCTCAATGAGCCTGCGTCTTCAGGTTAGCCTATAACTTTTTTCGTTGTCGCGACCACGTTGTCAACTGTAAAGCCAAAGTGCTTGAACAGCTCGGGTGCCGGAGCGGATTCACCGAAGCAATCCATGCCGATCACTGCACCATCAAGCCCAACGTACTTGTACCAAAGACCGGTAACCCCTGCTTCTACAGCTATACGCTTGATGCCCTTCGGCAACACGCTGTCTTTGTAGGCCTGATCCTGGCGGTCAAACACGCTGGTGGATGGCATGGACACCACGCGTACCTTGACGCCTTCGGCGGCCAACACAACCTGTGCTTTCATCGCCAGATCAACTTCAGAACCGGTCGCGATGATCACTGCCTGTGGCTTGCCGCCTTCGGCTTCAGACAATACATAAGCACCCTTGCGGATGTTCTCGATCTGCTTCGCGTCGCGCTTCTGGAAAGCCAGATTCTGACGGCTGAATATCAGTGAAGTCGGACCGGTCCGGCGTTCAACTGCACATACCCATGACACCATGGATTCAACGGTGTCGCACGGACGCCATGTGTCCATGTTCGGAATGAAGCGCAGGGTGGTTGTTTGTTCAACCGGCTGGTGCGTGGGTCCATCTTCGCCAAGGCCGATGGAGTCGTGGGTAAACACATAGATCACGCGCTGTTTCATCAAAGCCGACATGCGCAAGGCATTGCGGGCATATTCCGAGAACATCAGGAAGGTGCCGCCGAAAGGCAGCAAGCCGCCATGCAAGGCCATGCCGTTCATGATGTGCGACATGCCGAATTCACGTACGCCGTAGCTGATGTAATTACCTGGCGTCTTGCCGGACACGTGATGTGCACCGGTCCAGTTTGTGAGGTTGGAGCCGGTCAAGTCGGCTGACCCTCCCAGGAATTCCGGCAATGCAGGAACCAATGCATTGATCGCGTTTTGCGAAGCTTTGCGTGTGGCAATGGTCTCGGCCTTTTCGTTGGCTTGTGCGATGGCCTTGGCAGCATGTTCCAGCCAGTTTGCCGGAAGGTCACCTTTGGTCCGACGCAAGAATTCTGCGGCCTCTTTCGGGAAAGCCTTCTTGTACTCGGCGAACTTGTTGTTCCACAGTTTTTCCAGGCCCTCGCCTTTGGTACGGGCATCCCAAGCCTCATATACATGGGCGGGAATCTCGAACGGGGGATATTTCCAGCCGATATGCTCGCGTGTAGCAGCCACTTCCGCGTCGCCCAGCGCCGCGCCGTGTACATCGTGCGTACCAGCCTTGTTGGGAGATCCGACGCCGATGATGGTCTTGCAACAGATCAGGGTAGGTTTGTCTGTGACAGCCTTGGCGGCGTTGATAGCGGCATTGATTGCCTCACTATCGTGTCCTTGTACGTCGGCGATGACATGCCAGCCATACGCTTCAAAGCGCTTGGGAGTATTGTCGGTGAACCAACCGCTTACGTGACCGTCGATAGAAATATCGTTATCGTCCCAGAACGCGATCAGCTTGCCCAAACCCCAGGTGCCGGCCAGTGCACAGGCTTCATGCGAAATACCTTCCATCATGCAACCGTCACCCATAAATACATAAGTGTGATGGTTAACGATCTCGTGACCCGGTTTGTTGAATTCGTTAGCCAGCAACTTTTCCGCCATCGCCATGCCCACGGCGTTGGTAATGCCCTGGCCCAACGGACCGCCCGTAGTTTCCACCCCTGCGGTATAACCGTACTCGGGGTGACCCGGCGTCTTGGAATGCATTTGACGGAAGCGTTTCAGTTCGTCCATCGGCAGGTCATAGCCGGACAGGTGCAACAGCGCATAGACCAGCATTGATCCGTGGCCGTTGGACATCATGAAGCGGTCACGGTCTGGCCACTTGGGATTTGTCGGGTTGTGGCGCAGGTGATGGTTCCACAGCACGTCGGCGATTTCCGCCATGCCCATCGGGGCGCCGGGGTGACCGGAGTTGGCTTTTTGAACTGCATCCACGGCCAGCATACGGATCGCGCCAGTGATGTCATTAAATTTCGGGGGGGTTACATTACGTGCCGCAGTCATTTTCCTGCCTCCTAAAAACTTCTCTAAGCCTAAGCCAAGTTAAGATACTAAATAAATTTATATTGATTATTAATTTCAACGAAAGGCGCCGATTATGCCTTAAGCCCCCGCCCTAGAGCAACAACGGTAGGCCTCAAGGTCTGATAACTGCATCTTACTGAAGGTCGCCTGAGCCTCTTTTAATGGGTTTTATCCCCAATTGTTTGAGTTTTCGGTAAAGATGCGTACGTTCTATGCCGGCCTTTTCTGCAATGCGTGAGATGTTCCCGTTCTCTTTTTGCATCTGATAATTGAAGTAAAGGCTATCAAAATGCTCGCGCGCTTCCCGTAGCGGCAGATCTAAAGGCAAAGACATTTGCGTGCGGCCGTCACTATCGGCTGCTTCTGGCGCACGTTCTTGCTTATGTGTCCCGATGACAGGCACGCCATGATGGATTGCCTTTTCCACTGAGGCCAATAATTTCTGCAATGCAATGGGTTTTTCCAGAAAATCGGACGCACCGATACGCATCGCTTCCATCGCCGTCTCTATCGTTCCGTGTCCCGACATCATGATCACAGGCATGGTCAACTGATCGCGTGCGACCCATTCCTTGAGTAAAGTCAGGCCATCGGTATCCGGCATCCAGATGTCCAGCAGCACCAGATCGGGAACATGTTGTTCGCGAAAGCTCCTTGCTTGAGTGGCATTTTCGGCCAGATGGATGCGATAACCCTCGTCGAACAATATTTCGGAGAGCAACTCGCGGATTCCCATCTCGTCGTCCACTACCAGAATATCTTTTGTCGCCATTACACTATCTCCGTTTCCGCCACAACCAAAGGCAATACCACACTCACACAAGTCCCCCCCGACGGTTGGCTTTCTATTGTTATTTTTCCACCGTGTTCCTCAACAATCTTCTTCACGATAGCCAAGCCTAGCCCCGTCCCTCTCTGTTTAGTCGTCATATAAGGTTCGAACAATCTTCCCAGCATATGCTCGGGGATGCCACTGCCGTTGTCTTTCACCATTAGTTTCAATGCGCCATCGGCAGTATTTTCGGTAGAAAGCACGATCTGGGGATATTCAACTTGCTGCAAGGCATCGTGTGCGTTCTGCAACAGGTTATGGATCACCTGGCGCAACCGCGTCGCGTCGCCATTCAGCACCGTATTTTGTGCGTCAAGCTTCAATGCGATCGGGCTGCTGTTGGCTTCATACAGGCCCATCACTTCGAGCAGCAACTGATGCATGTCCAATTCAACCAGGCGTGCGGCAGGCGCACGCGCATAGTCTGCAAACTCGGTGACCATGTTTTTCATCGCAGAAACCTGGCTGACTATGGTTTGGGTTGCGCGTTGCAGCAACTGGGCGTCATGATCGTCCAGCTTGCTGTGCAGTTTGTGCTGAAGACGTTCGGCCGAGAGCTGTATCGGGGTAAGGGGGTTTTTGATCTCATGTGCCAATCGGCGGGCAACCTCGCCCCACGCTGCCTGGCGCTCGGCTTGCAACAAATGCGTTATGTCGTCGAACACCACCACGTAGCTGCTGTCTTCTTCCATCGTGGAAAGCCGCGTGCCGCGCAATAACAAAATCTGGTCGCCGTTTTTGCTCATGCGCTCAATTTGTTGCCTCCACTCATGCTGCGACGATGCATCGAAACCCTGCATCACTGCACCGATGAAGGAACGCAACAGCATATGCTCGGCTGCAATTTCCGAAAGGGTTTTGCCTTCGATCTCCTGTAGCGATACTCCCAGAATCTGGGTCGCACTCGGGTTGGCTGAACGCAGCCGATGTTGCTCGTCTACTACCAGTACGCCAGACGAGAGATGGGCCAGTACGCTTTCCAGATAAATCTTGGCATTTTCCACTTGCTGTTGTTGCTGTTCTCCCATCCGTTTTGCATCGGCTAGATATGTGGTCATCTGGTTGAACAATCCGGTCAGTGCTCCCAATTCGTCGCGGCTCTGCACCGGATAATTGCCGGTGAAGTCGCCCTTGGCCACAGCCAGCGTTCCCGCCGCCAATGCCGCAAGTGGCGCACTGAGCTGTTCGCTCAAATAGAATGCCGCGGAACTCACGCTCAACAGTACGATCAACAATGACAATGTCAGCGTAACGCCATACAACCGTTTAAGTCCAAGTCGCGACAGCGACAACTCCTGATAGTCCCGGTATACCGCCTGTACGGTCTCTGCATTTTCGGCTATCTGCTTGGGGACCGGCTGCATGAATTGCAGTGTTCTGCGCTCTCCTTTCCACAATGCAGATTTCATCGGAATCAACACGCGCAGGGCCAGTTGGTCATCCGGTAGAACCTCCACCGTGCTGTAGCCGTCCTTTTCCCAGGCTTGTTGCAGTAACTCGGCTGATGGCATTACCGCGTCTTTACTGCTGCTGTTACTGCTGCTTGCGTACGCCAGCAATTGTCCTTTGCTTCCGAACACTGCCGCTTCTTGTGCCCCTCCCTCATTGATCAGCCTTGCCAATGTCCCTTTGTGGCGCCGCTCTTCTTGCTCACCCAGAATCATGGCGACCAGATGACCTTTCTTGCCCAACTCCGCCAGCCCGTTCTCCAGTGAGCTTCGCCCGAGATTCAGGCCTCCTTCCAGTGCTTTTTCCACCCGCACATCGAACCATGATTCGATACTTTTACTGAGAAACTGTACCGAGACAACGTAAACAAGAAATCCGGGCAAGATCGCGATCACTGAAAAAATCATGACCAACCGCAACGTCAATTTTGCACCGTATACCTGCTGTTTGAGCTTGTTGCGCAACTGCCACACTTGCGAAGCAACCAGGCCAGCCAAGCCTAGCGCGAGGAGGCCGGACATCATCAACAACACGTAGTAGTTGTGCGAGAAAAGATCGGTATTTGCGCTGGCGCTGGACAGCAGATACAAGAGCGCAGTACCGATGATGCCGCTGATGATAACCAGGTACTTCATGGTTCAACCTCGGTTTCAACCGGCTTGATTTGCCAACGGTAAGGCTCCGACTCCAGCTTCCAGTCTTCGTTGGTCAGCGCATTCACCTGTAGAGGCTTGGGTAATTGCGTCACATCCAATTTCATCTGCACGATGGCAGAACAGCATTCGCTCCCCTTTTTCAGCAGCCTTGAAAAATATCCCCCGCCTTTCTTGTCCAGGAACTCAATTGGAACAGGAGGTGAAGTTTGATGGCCAAGAACCTGCAGAGCATCTTTCAAGTCATTGAAGCTCTGAAACAAGGAACCGTGCGTGATCCGGTATTGCTGCGTAAGCGCGTTGAATGAGAGCTTGGCAACCTGTTCGTCTCTTGCAACATCGGTATCCAGCCAATACCAGCGTGATCGATTGATGGTCAGTTCGCTGACAAAATACAGCGTCACACCGTGCTTCAGTGCCATTTCAATCATTGGGGACAGTTGTATGTCGAAATCAACAGACAGCCGGTAGCCTTCGTCTGTTAGCCGCGCCTCTGCCTTGCTGATGCTGATACCTTCCGCGACCGCTAAAGAGGTGCACAAGCTTAGGCCGATCACCCAGATCGACCGATAAAACCAATTAAGCTTGTTTGTGCAGCAGCGCATAAAAGAACCCGTCGTGGTCTTCGTTTGGAAGCAACTGGCCGTCAGACATACCCGGTACAGACAGTTCTAATCGTACCGCATCGTTGTGCTGGGATAAAAATGCTGCAACTACCTGCTGGTTTTCGCGCTCAAAGATAGTGCAGGTCGCATACAGCAATTTACCATCTCTCTCCAGCAACGGCCACAATGAATCCAGTATCTGTTTCTGCTGTACCGCAAAGCTTTCAATGTCATCCGCTCTACGCAACCACTTGATGTCCGGGTGGCGACGCACCACTCCTGAAGCGGAGCAGGGCACGTCTGCCAGAATACGCTGGAATAACCTGCCATCCCACCAATCTTTGGGCCTGGCCGCATCGCCGCAGGCTATTCGCGCTTCCATGTGCAATCGTTGAAGATTTTCTCGTACTCGCTGCAAACGCGGCTCTTCTTTGTCTACTGCCAACAGATCAATTTTTGCCAACTCCAGCAAGTGCGTAGTCTTGCCACCCGGCGCTGAACAGGCATCGAGTACGTGCATGCCATCTTTTACATCCAGCAATTTTGCCGCATATTGCGCACCGGCATCTTGCACCGATACCCAGCCCTCGTTGAATTTTGGCAGGCGCTCTACCGGCACCGGTCGTTCCAGTTTCAGCGCGCCGGGTTGGACAACCGTCGCTACGATGTCTTGCGCCGCCAACATTGCCTGGTATTCAGTCAAGCTTGCATGTCGTGCATTTACTCGGAGAGTCATCGGCGGATGCCGGTTTCCCTCTTCCAGAATTTCGTTAGCCCTTGTTCCGTACTGCGCTTTGACAACATCGACCCACCATTCCTGGTAAGCGTAGCGGCTTTCTTCTTTCAGATCGGCAGCTTCCAGCAGCGCCGACTGCCTGCGCAAAAAGTTGCGTAGTACTGCATTGACCAAACCGCTGGCTGCAGGATTGCTGCTCTTTGCTGCTTTTACTGCCTGATCGACGATCACATGCGCGCCTGCCTTGGTGTATTGCAACTGATAGATTGCCACGAGCAGCAGATTGCGTAACGCCGTATCGGGGATAGGTCGTTCCAGCAGACTGTCCAGCATGAAAGCCAGGCGAGAGTAATACCGCAGAGTGCCATAGCACAGGTCTTGCAGCGCACCTCTTTCCTGTGTGGTATCGAATTGTTTGCGCAGCGTTTCGGTCAAGACCTGGGTGAGATTGCGCCCGCCATGCACGACTTTGCTTACTATTTTTCCTGCTTCCAGTTGGATAAGCTGCATGATCAGTTGTTCGTACTAAAACGATCGCCGACTCTCACGGGAAAGCTTTGAACGAATTGTGCGACAGGCAAAGCTTTTCCTCCGGGTTTTTGCAATATCTCCAGCGCGAGCACGCCTTTGCCGCACGCGACATGGATACGCTCTTTATCCACAGCAATGACATTTCCAGCCGCAGCTCCACTGCCTGAACCCAAAGTCGCTTTCAATATCTTGATCGTTGTCTCTCCAAATTGTGCATAAGCGGTCGGAAACGGAAAATATCCACGTACGGCTAGTTCCAGCTGCTTCGCTTCCTTCGTCCAGTCCAGTTGCCCTTCTGTTTTGGTCAGTTTGGCCGCATAGGTTGCCTGTTGCGAGTTTTGCTGTTCCGGATGCAGGTTGCCCAGTTCCAGATCTTGCAGGGCTTCGATAATGGCCTGCGCTCCCAGTTCGGCCAGTTTGTCGTGCAAGCTCTGCGCTGTATCAATTGTTTCGATCGTACACACCTTCTTTACCAGCATATCGCCCGTATCCAGGCCTTCATCCATCTGCATGATGGTGATGCCGGTTTCGGTGTCCCCCGCGAGGATAGCCCGTTGTATCGGCGCCGCGCCGCGCCATCGCGGCAACAGTGAGGCATGAATGTTCAGGCAACCGTGTCGTGGCAACTGCAATACCGCTTTTGGCAAAATCAGACCATATGCCGCAACTACCATTACATCAGCATCGAATCGGGCGATGGTCTGTTGGATTTCCTCATTTTTCAGAGTGGCGGGTTGCAGGACCGGCAGTCCATGCTGCAGTGCGAGCTGTTTTACCGGACTGGCATTCAGGTGCATACCGCGGCCCGACGGTCGATCTGGCTGGGTAAGCACAGCTACGATGTTATGTTGTTTGACCAGAGCAGCCAATGCGCTGGCCGCAAACTGCGGTGTTCCGGCGAATATGATATTCACGGTTTCGGTAGTTAGAACGTCTCGCGCCGTTGTTTTTTCAACTTGGCGCGAATACGTGTTTGTTTAAGATGCGAAAGATGTTCGACAAAGACCCGGCCCTGAAGATGATCCATCTCGTGCTGGATGCACACTGCAAGTAGTCCTTCCGCTTCCAGTGTGAATGGCTCGCCATGCTCGTCAAGGGCACGGACGGTTATGCGCTCGGCCCTGGTGACGTTTTCATAGATTCCGGGAACGGATAGGCAACCTTCTTCGTTCTCTTTCTCACCCTGACTATGCACCAACACCGGGTTGATGAAAACTTTCAGGTCATCATGCATTTCTGACACGTCGATCACAATCAACCGTATGTGTTGGTCCACTTGCGTTGCAGCCAGTCCGATTCCGGGTGCGGAATACATGGTCTCAGCCATATCCCGCACCAGTTTGCGGATGGTTTCGTTGATCTGATCCACCTTCTTTGCGACTTTGTGCAGCCGCTCATCGGGGTACTGCAGGATAGGGAGAATTGCCATAAATGCTTGCCAACTGAAGAGACTAGATGCAGAATTTAAACCGCCGTGCAAACATCACACCGCTTTCCTTTACTTTGCTGGGGTTTTTCCATGCGCAAGATTATATCGCTGATTTGTCTCCTGTTGCCCATCACCCTTTATGCTGATGAGCTTAAATTGCAGGAAAATGCGCCAGACCGCTATGTCGTAGTGAAGGGCGACACACTATGGGATATCTCCGCAAAATTCTTCAAGGATCCCTGGAAATGGCCGCAGATATGGGGTTACAACAAAGATACCATCAAAGATCCGCACTGGATCTATCCCGGAAATGTAGTCTATCTTGATCCCAGTACGCATACTCTAAAAGTCGGGGAGTCGGTTCAAGGTACTGCATCAGAATCTGAAATTCCCTCCGTAACCGAGAACGGGCAATCCTCATCCGACACTGTGAAGCTCTATCCCCGCGCCCGCCAAATCACCGGCAAAGGCGAAGCAATCCCTCTTATTTCACTGAAAGACATCGGACCGTTCCTTAGTCGCCCATTGGTAGTCGATGAGAATGAACTCGATACCTCTCCCGTGCTGATAGGTACTTATGAACATCGAAAGCTGATTGCTACAGGCGACATCGCTTACGCAAAGGACATGCCCAACAATAAGGGAGAGCGCTGGCAGATCTACCGTCCGGGTCAGACCTTCAAAGATCCAGATACTGGTGAGATATTAGGTCATGAAGTTGTGTATTTGGGCGACTCGGTCGTTGAAAAATTCGACACTATATCTACTTTGAAGATTACCAGATCCATTCTTGAAATTGCACCCGGTGATCGCTTCGCGCAAGCCACAACAGGATTTGCAAGCAACTATCAACCGCGCGCTCCTGAGAAACAAATCAATGCGCAAATCATTTCCATTTACGGAGGCCTGCAACAAGCCGGACAGAATTCTGTCGTCACTTTAAATAAAGGTCGTCGCGACGGTTTGGACAATGGGCATGTGCTGGCGTTGTTTCAGAAAGGTGACGTAGTGCCAAGCGATAGTAGCTTTTCTGCTGACACTACATTGCCGGATATGCGTTACGGATTGCTATTCGTCTTCCGCGTGTTTGACAAGGTTTCCTATGCGCTTGTAATGCAAACCAAGCTGCCCGTCCAACTGTTTGACCGTGCAAGCACTCCTGATTGATTAATGGCAATCGACGCCTCACTCGCGTCATGGATTATCCTGAGTCAAATACCCGGCTTGGGTAACGAGGGCTTGCGTCGTTTGCTGCAGGCCTTCGGTTCCCCCGATGCTGTTCTTAATGCCTCCGTTTCTTCTTTATCCCAACATGTCAAACCTGTTGTAGCCCAAGCAATTTCGCAAGGGGTTGATGAATCTGCGCTTGACGCCGTTTCAACATGGCTAGGCGATCCGCTCAATTCTGTCCTTACAGTTGCCGATACTGATTATCCCCAAACCCTGCTCAATATTTCAGATCCGCCTTTGCTGTTGTACGTAAAGGGAAGACTCGACTTATTGAACACGAGTTCTCTTGCTATAGTCGGCAGCCGCAACGCTTCTGCGCAGGGTTTACGTAATGCCGAGGCCTTCTCCAAATCAATTTCTGATGCAGGCTTGTGTATCATCAGCGGCATGGCGCACGGCATTGATGCTGCTGCACACCTTGGAGGACTGCAGGGCATCGGTTCCAGTATTGCCGTTGTTGGGACAGGTTTGGACAAAGTTTATCCCGCGGCCAACCGCGAACTTGCGCATCGCCTGGCCCAGCATGGAGCCATCGTTTCTGAATTCCCGCTTGGAACGCCGCCCCTGCCGGCAAACTTCCCGCGCCGGAACCGCATCATCAGCGGATTGAGTCTTGGCTGTCTGGTGGTTGAAGCATCGGTTCAAAGCGGCTCACTTATCACGGCGCGTATGGCCCTGGAGCAGGGGCGGGAGGTCTTTGCGATCCCCGGTTCCATTCATTCACCGCAATCCAAGGGTTGCCATGCACTTATCAAGCAAGGTGCGAAATTGGTTGAAAACGCACAGGATATTTTGGAAGAGATTGGTTACCGCGCTCCTGCTGCCACTCAGACTTTTGCTACGGAACACCCACTTTTCGCACATATGGGCTTCGACCCGCTCGATGCAGAGAGCCTTGCAAATCGCAGCGGCTTGACGATAGGCGAGCTATCCGCCATCCTGTTGCAACTGGAACTCGACGGGCACATCGCATCTTTGCCCGGCGGTTTATATCAACGAATCACATAAATCACTCATTCATGTTCGATATTTTGCTTTTTTTGTTTGAAAGTTACTTCGATATCGGTAGCTATCCCGACCACGACAAACTCTCTGTAAAGCTTACTGCTGCCGGGTTTGAAGAAGACGACATCAGCCAGGCATTAACCTGGCTGTCCGGTTTGAAGCAACTTACCGGGGCTGCATATCCCGAAAGCATCAACCACAGCGGTATCCGCATTTATACTGATTTCGAAGAGGAACGCATCAGCCCTGAAGGCTTGCGCTTTCTTTCGTTCTGGGAACATAACAAGGTCATCACACCGATCGAACGTGAGATGATCATCGACCGCGTACTCGCTTTGGGTCGCAAGAATTTGTCTTTGGACAAGATCAAACTCATCGTTCTGATGGTGTTGTGGAGCCAACATGAGGATCTCGACCCGATGATTATTGAAGATCTGCTCACCCCCGTTGACGCAGCACAGGCTCACTGAAACCAATAATGGCAACCAATCTTCTTATCGTCGAGTCTCCGGCCAAGGCCAAGACCCTTAAAAAGTATCTGGGCAAGGACTTCGAGGTCCTTGCTTCATATGGACACGTGCGCGACCTGATTCCCAAAACCGGTGCAGTCGATCCGGACAACAACTTCGCCATGCAATACGAGACCATCGCGCGCAACAGCAAGCATGTCGATGCCATCGCCAAAGCAGCCGCGGAAGCCGATCACATCTACCTTGCGCCCGACCCGGACAGGGAAGGGGAGGCGATAGCCTGGCATATCTCCGAATTGCTGAAAGGCAAGCGCGCACTCAAGGGAAAATCCATGCAGCGCGTGGTGTTCTACGAGATTACCGAGTCTGCCGTTAAAGAGGCTGTTGCCCATCCGCGCGAGATTTCGATTCCTTTGGTTAATGCCCAGCAGGCGCGGCGTGCGCTGGATTATCTGGTCGGCTTCAACCTTTCTCCTTTATTGTGGCGCAAGATCCGCCCCGGTTTGTCGGCGGGTCGTGTGCAAAGCCCGGCACTGCGCCTGATCGTTGAGCGCGAACTGGAAATCGAAAAGTTCAAGAGCCAGGAATACTGGTCAGTTCATCTTGATAGCCAGAAGAACAGCATCCCGTTTACTGCCAAGCTGTTCCAGTATCAAGGCAAGAAGCTCGAGCAGCTCAGCATTGGCAGTCAGGCTGAATACGACGCGATCCACGCCAAACTGGTCGACGCCAAATTGCCACCGAAAGTGGTGCGCGTCGAAAAGAAGGCCAAGCAACGCAACCCTGCCGCACCTTTTACAACTTCCACCTTGCAGCAGGAAGCGGTGCGCAAACTGGGCATGACCTCGGATCGCACTATGCGCACTGCGCAGTCGTTGTACGAAGGCGTCGATATCGGCGGGCAAACCATCGGTTTGATCTCCTATATGCGTACCGATTCGGTCAATCTTGCGAACGAGGCCGTGGCAGAAATTCGCGGCTATATCCGCGACAATTTCTCATCTGAATATCTGCCGGGCAAGCAGCCCGCTTACAAGAGCAAATCCAAGAATGCGCAAGAAGCGCATGAAGCGATCCGGCCAACCTCGATTCTTCGCACGCCGGATAGCCTGCGGGATCATTTGAACATCGACCAGATGCGTCTGTACGAAATGATATGGAAGCGCACACTCGCATGCCAGATGGCTCCGGCTCGATTCGATACTGTGAGTGTCGACATCCGTTTAAGCAGTGACGACACCCTGTTCCGAGCTTCCGGCCAGACGCTGGTATTCCCCGGCTTCATCGGCGTGTACATGGAAGACGTGGATGACGCCGAGGAAGAAGACAGCGCCAAGTTGCCGCCGCTGGTTGAAGGTGACGTGCTACCCGTGGACAAACTTTACGGCGAACAACATTTTACCCAACCGCCGCCGCGCTTCTCCGAAGCCAGCCTGGTCAAGTCGCTGGAAGAGTACGGCATAGGCCGGCCGTCCACTTACGCAACCATCATTTCCACGCTGCAAGCAAGAGAATACGCCACTCTTGATAAGAAGCGCTTCATGCCGACCGACGTGGGTCGCGTCGTTATCAAGTTCCTCAACGAGCATTTCACGCGTTATGTGGACTACGGTTTTACCGCGCATCTTGAAGACGAGCTGGACGAAGTCTCCGAAGGCAAGCGCGACTGGATTCCCGTGCTGGAAGAATTCTGGAAAGGGTTCAACAAACTCATCGTCGACAAAAAGGACGTCGATCGCCCCGGCACCGAAATCCTGGAAGAGCTTTGCCCGAAATGCGGCAAACCTTTATCCAAGCGACTCGGCAAGCGCGGCAGCTTTATAGGCTGCACGGGTTATCCCGAATGTGACTACACGCGCAGCATGGCCGGTGAAGAAGATCCGGGCGAAGCACGCAAAGAACTCGGCGTGCATCCCGAAACCAATCAACCCGTGTTATTGCTGCGCGGACCTTACGGCCACTACGTGCAACTCGGTGAAATGGAAGAGGGCGCAAAGACCAAACCCAAGCGTGTTTCCTGGCAGAAAGAAATGCCGCTGGAGCAGGCTGATCTTGCCTCTGCCTTAAAACTGCTTTCGCTTCCACGCGAAGTAGGCATACATCCCGAGAGCGGCAAGAAAGTCATCGTCAACATCGGCCGCTTCGGCCCCTATATCGGCCACGACGGAAAATTCAAATCCATCCCGCGCACGGACAGCATATTCGATATCGGTCTGGATCGCGCCCTGGAACTGCTGGCGCAAGCCAAGACCGGCGGCAACACCGTCTTGCGCACACTGGGCGAACATCCGGACGACAAAGCCCCGGTGGAGATCTGCAGCGGCCGCTATGGTCCCTACGCCCGCCACGGCAAGGTGAATGCGACCTTGCCCAAGGAAACTTCACCGGAAGCCATCACACTGGAAGAGGCACTGGAACTGATCGCCGCCAAAGCGGCGAAGGGTCCGACAGGAAAAACCAAGACGGCGCGGAAGCCAGCCGCCAAGGCGAAGACTACCAAAGCGAAAGCGGCAGCCAAGCCCAAGGCGACTGTTAAAAAGACTACGACCAAGACCGCTGCTGACAAACCTGCCGCAAAGAAGACCACCAAGGCCGTAACAACCAAGGCAAAGACAGCTACAAAGAAAGTCGCAGCCAAACCGGCCGCCAAGAAACCGGCTGCCAAAAAGACGACCAAAAAAGCTGCTTAAGATTCACCGCTCAGAGGCCAGCATCGATTTCGATTGATGCTGGTTTTTTTACGTGCCTGCTCT
>VFSW01005486.1_pt1 | contig 18740 bp, 17 predicted proteins | sample 5358111 | NCBI WGS metagenome assembly VFSW01 (sample SAMN11554181, study PRJNA540505) | mine drainage metagenome | isolation source: sediment from site ElyBrook_90M | place: USA: Ely Copper Mine, Vershire, VT | collected 2017 | reverse complement strand
GCAACGGCCCTGACTGCCTGATCAAGCACTGCTGTTTCCATTGTTCATCTCCTTTCCTTGTCTCAATGAGTTGTGTAAGCTGCCGATCGGTTGGAAAGGCCGCTCCGCGTGTGTCCGCATCTACACCACCATATCGGGCGACACCGGACTTTGCATTGTGTAATACACGATGCGTGCCAAAGCCGGTGTCGCTCGCTTGGTAATGTGTAATAGATTGAAATGCTGTGATAATTAACGGAATTGGGGACACGATCCCGGTTCGGGAGATGAAGGATTATCGGTGCAGAAGGTTAGATATTATCCGGCCGGGGCGGACATCGTCCGGTTGAACCGGAAATCGTCCGGCGATGCAGGACAATAGCGGAGCCCTTGCACGGTCGGGGTTTGGTGCTTTTTGAGCAGTTCGTAGAGACGCGATCGCGATAGGCCCGATACAGCGCAGGCCTGCTTGATGTTGTCTCCGGCGACTGCCATGAGGTCCCGGAGGTACTGCTTTTCCACGCGAGCGATCGCGTCGTCCCTGAGCTCCTGGAGTTTCGGGAGATGCCTGGTGCCGGCCGGCAGGAGGGTCGCCTTTGGTGCAGTCGTCTTGCCGGCGACTGCGGAGCGGGCCATCTGCACCCGTATATGGGAGGGAAGATCTTTGGGGAAGACGGTGGCGTCGTTGCCGGCTTCGGCCATGACCCGCTCCAGGGCGTTGACCAGTTCGCGGACATTGCCGGGCCAGAGGTACGCCTTCAGGGCGTCCAGAAATTCCGGCGAAAAATTGATCATCTTGTCGCCGTGACGTTCCGCCAGCCGGCTGACATGATATGAGACGAGCGCCGGGATATCTTCCGGGTGTTCACGCAGGGGTGGCAGCTCGATTGTGAATGAGCGGATGCGGTAGAGCAGGTCGCTCCGGAACAGACCGTCCTGGACCATCCTGTCGAGGTCGCGATTGGTAGCGGCGACAAGCCGAAAGTCGCTGCCCAGCTCCTCCTTGCCGCCCAAGGGCCGAAACCGACGTTCCTGCAGAACCCGGAGGAATGCCTTCTGCACGGAAAGGGGGAGTTCCCCGATTTCATCGAGGAAAAGCGTACCGCCGTCCGCCTGCTTGATGAGCCCCTCCCGGGACCGGTCGGCCCCGGTGAAGGCGCCCTTCTGGTAACCGAAGAGAACACTTTCCACGAGAGTGTCCGATAAGGTGGCGCAGTCGACCACGACGAAGTTCTTGTCGGCCCGCCGGCTGTTCTCGTGGATCGACCAGGCGAACCCTTCCTTGCCCGTTCCCGTTTCTCCGGTGATGAGGACGCCGGCATCGGAGCCCGCGGCATGGGCGACCCGTTCGAGACAGGCCGTGATGCTCGGGCTGCTGCCGACGATGCCATGCCTTTTCAGCGTCATCAGGGGTTTCTGTGCAAGCTTGACGTCGCGGTACTGGAGCGCCCGCACGAGGGGCAGGATCATCATGTTCATGGAGGAGGGCTTTTCGAGATAGTCCCACGCCCCGCTTTTGATGGCCAACTCGGCCCCGTCGGCATCGCCGGCTCCCGTTATGATGATGACCTCCGGGGAGGAGCGGGTATTCCTGAGTTCGGGAATGGCGTCCAGACCGTTTCCGTCCGGCAGGCAAACATCGAGATAGACGATGGCGAAATCGCCGGACTTCGCCGTGCTGAGGCCTTCCTCCAGGGTATGGGTACAGACGATGTCGTGCCCCCGCTCCTTGATCGCCTGGGAAAGGAGTTCCGTAATAATAACGTCATCGTCGATGATCAGGATGTTTGCCATGCGAGCACTCCCGTGATTTTGTCAATCGTCATGTACTGCCATGCCGTATTCTTCTTATCGGCAAACCGCGAGAAAAGTTTAGCTTTGTTTTAATAAAGAGTTGCGTATTGGGCAAATGTGATATAGAAAGGCGCCCCAAAACGGTGGATGATGAACGATGCTGTATAAGCTGTTATCTTCAAAAAAAGGCTTGATCGAACCGAGATCGTCGGAGGGTGCGGCTACCGTGCTTGCCGCCGGTCGGGAGATAGAGGCGCAGGTGAAAAAGCTGTTCCGCGGCTCACTGGCGATCAGGGTGGTCACCGCGGGCTCGACAAACGCCTGCGAACAGGAACTGGTGGCGCTGGGGAATCCTCTTTATGATGTGGAGCGCTTCGGCATCCATTTTGTCGCCTCGCCCCGGCATGCCGATATGCTTCTGGTAACCGGCCCCGTCAGCCGTAATATGCGGGAAGCCCTCCTGAGAACGTACGAGGCCATGCCGGCGCCGAAAATCGTCGTTGCCGTCGGCGATGATGCCGTCGACGGCGGGATCTTCCGAGGGTCTTACGCCGTCCTGGACGGTGCACAAAGCGTTGTGCCGGTTCATTATCGCATTCCGGGCGATCCCCCATCGGCGTATACAATCCTCTGTTCTCTGCTTGGGATACTCAACGACCTGGACGGGAGGCAGCCGTAAGAGCATGCTGACCCTCATCCTTTCGCCGGAAGGTTTCGTTCTGGTTATCGCCACATTCGCTGCGGGCGCTCTCGGTGCTTTGCTCCTCGGCAAATACGACCGCCCGGCGAATCTTTGGGGCAATCTCTTTGCCATTGCGGGATCGGCGCTGGGGCTCCTTTTTTCCGGGAGTGCGCTGATCACGGGAACCTTTCCCGCCTTCGGCATCCCCACATCGTTCCCGCTTCTGTCACTCTCCTTCCGGATAGACTATCTGTCGGCCTTTTTCATGCTGCTGATTTCGCTCACCGCGCTTTTCTGTTCGATCTATGCCCTGGGCTACGTCGGTCATTTTTACCGGAAATACCCTCTCGGCGCGCTCGGGTTCTTTTACAACACCTTCATTGCCGGCATGATCCTCGTGGTGACGGCGCACCATGCCCTCTGTTTTCTTTTGGTCTGGGAAATCATGTCCCTGACCTCCTATTTCCTGGTTATCTATGAACGCCGCGAGGAGGAAAATATCAAGGCCGGTTCGCTCTATTTCATCATGACGCATATCGGCACCGCCTTTATCGTTTTCGCGTTCCTGCTTCTCTACGGGGCGACCGGCTCGTTCGATTTCGACACCATCGGAAAGGGCATGGCAGCCGCCCCTCAGTCCCTGAGGAACGCCGTATTTGTCTTAGCGCTCATCGGCTTCGGTGCGAAGGCAGGCATCATTCCGTTTCACATCTGGCTTCCCGCCGCCCATCCCGCGGCGCCTTCGCACGTCTCGGCGCTGATGTCGGGCGTCATGATCAAGACCGGCATCTATATGCTGGGCAGGATAGGCTGGGATATGATGCCCGGCCCGCCGCCCTTGTGGTGGGGCCTGCTGGTCCTCATCTGCGGATCGATTTCTTCATTGCTCGGGGTTCTCTATGCCCTTTCCGAGCATGATCTCAAAAAATTGCTTGCCTATCACAGCATCGAAAATATCGGCATCATTCTGCTGGGGCTCGGCAGTTCGCTCGTCTTTCTTTCCGCGGGTTTTAAAACGCTCGCATTGCTTGGTCTGATTGCCGCGCTGTACCACACCCTGAATCACGCCACATTCAAGGCCCTGTTATTTCTCGGCGCGGGTGCCGTGATCGCCCAAACCCATACACGCAATATTGAAGAATACGGCGGCCTCATCCGGGTCATGCCGCAAACCGCCCTCTTCTTTCTCGCCGGTTCCCTGGCCATTTCCGCCCTGCCGCCCTTCAACGGTTTTTTCAGCGAGTGGATGACCTTCCAGTCGCTGTTTGCGGGGATAAGCACCTTTTCCTTGGCAACAAAGGTGATTTTCCTCCTCTCGATCGGCGCGCTTGCCTTCACCGGTGGTCTTGCGGCGGCGTGTTTCGTCAAGGCATTCGGTGTGACCTTTCTGGCCAGGCCGCGCAGCGAGGTGGTGAGTCAGGCGAAGGAGTCTCCGCTGCCGCTGAGGATCGCAATGGCGGCGCTGGCGTTCGGCACCCTGCTCCTCGGGTTGGTATCCGGCGGTGTTGCACGCGGCTTTACCGCACTTGCCGGATCGTTGTCCGCTTTTCAGCAGATGGAGGCCCTTCCCGCGGCCTCGTACGACATCATGACCGTCAACACGGGGCTTGCCTCGCTCTCCATGCCGGCGCTCTTTGCGGGCATCGTCGTCATAACCGCGGCGGTCGTCCTGGCTTTTCACGTCCTCACGCGGGAACGGAGGATCACCATCGGCTCCACCTTGGATTGCGGCGCCGATCTGGGTCCGCGGATGGAAATCACCGCGACCGGTTTTTCCCGGTCGATCGTCACCGTTTTCCGGGGGGTGTTGAAACCAACGGCACAGAAGGAAACCGCCTATCATGATGCCCGACTGAGATATTTTCCCAAATCGGGGATCGTCACGATGGAATTTCGGGACGTCTACGCGCAATTTTTCTATCAACCCCTCCAGAAAATGACCCTGGGACTTGCCGAGCAGATCAAGAAGATTCAGATCGGCAATATCAATGTGTACATCGGGTATATTCTTGTGACCCTGACCTTTTTGCTCGTGATGCTGGTGGTTTGACGATGTCGACGATCCTCTTCTGGCTTATCCAGTTGATCCTGATACCCGCCCTGGCGCCTTTCTTTGTCGGTGTAACCCGGAAGATGAAGGCCGAATTGCAGAACCGCCGCGGTGCCTCTCCGTTTCAGCCATACAGGGACCTGGCCAAACTGTTCCGGAAGGATGAGGTCATCAGCCGCGATGCCTCCTGGATCTTCCGGTTCGCACCGTACACCATTTATGCCGTGACCATTCTCGTCGGCGCCTCCATCCCGCTGGTATCGACCGCGCTCGCGAACGTGTATACGGGAGATTTCCTCGTGGTGATCTACCTGCTTGCCCTGGGGACGTTCTTTCTGGCGCTTGCCGGGATCGATACCGGGGGAGCTTTCGGCGGATTCGGGTCAAGCCGGGAAATGCTGGTCGCGGCGCTAACCGAGGGCGGGTTGATCGTATCGCTGCTGGTCCTGGCCCTCGTCAGCCGCACCACCAACCTGTTTGCCATTGCCGGGGCCGTCGCTTCGCTCTCCTTCTCCGATCTGCCGCCCGTCATCCTTGCCTTTGTCGGCTTCTTCGTCGCGCTCCTGGCCGAAACGGGTCGTTATCCCTTCGACAACCCGGCTACCCATCTCGAGCTCACGATGATTCACGAGGCGATGATCCTGGAATATTCGGGGAAACGGCTGGCTGTCATCGAATGGGCTGCCGCGAATAAATACCTGATCTTCATCGCCCTCGGGGCGAATCTCTTTTTCCCCTGGGGGATGGCCGATTCGCTCGCTTTTGGGGAAGTCGCCGGATCCCTTGCGTTGTTCATCGGGAAGGCTCTTCTGTTCTGTGCGGCCATAGCGCTCATCGAATCGACCATCGCCAAATTCAGGATTTTCCGATTGCCGGATCTGTTGTTTACCTCCTTCATCATCAGCATCATCGCCATAGGATTGATTGGGTAGCGTATGAATCCGATAGCACCGCAGCTCTTGTTGTCCCTGGGAATCGTCATTTTCGCCGCGACGGTTTTCCTGCATCTGACGAAAAAAAATGCTTCCGCCGTGCGCCTCTACATCGCGCAGTCTGCGGCGATATCGCTCCTCTTACTGCTGCCGGCCTTCGATGAATCTTCACCGCTCTTGGTGATCGCTATCGTCGCGACGATAACGGTCAAGCTGTTCGTCGCCCCCTATTTCTTCTTCGGCCTGATCAAAAAGCACCGGTTGAAATTTTCGGTCAGCACCTATCTCAATACGCCGATCACCGTTTTGATCATCGCTGCCCTGGTAGCCTTCACCCGGACGGCGGTATTCAGACCCCTGACGCAGCTCGCGGCCGAAGGCGGAAGTCTGCTCCTGCTGTCCGTAGCAACGATCATGATATCGCTGTTTTTGATCATCAACCGGAAGGGCGCGCTTTCCCAGATGCTCGGCATCCTCTCCTTGGAAAACGGCATCGTCTCCTTTGCCCTGTTCGCCGGGCTCGAGCAGAATCCGGGTCTGCAGCTCGGCATAACGTTCAACATCCTCATCTGGATCATCATCGCCACCGTATTCATCTCCATGATCTACCGGCAATTCGGCTCGCTCGATGTGACGACGATGAAAGAATTAACGGAATAGAGAAATGGCACTGCTCGTTTTAACGACAACCCCGCTCATAGCAGCGCTCGCTTCGCTGATGGTGAGAAGAACGGTCCGGCTGCTGGAGCTGATCGCGGTCCTGGCGGCGCTTCTGGAGTGCACCGCCGTGGCCGTTGCGGCTGTCGCGGTTTTTTCCGCCGGGCGCTATCAGGAGCGTTCGTACCTATCCGTAGACTCGCTCGGCATGGTTGTCATGCTGACGGTCGCCCTGGTGGGAGCAGCCGCATCGGTCTATTCCATCGGCTATCTCAGGCAGGAGGTCGTGAAAAAGATCATCGGCTTTCGGCGGGTGAAGCAATATTTTTTCCTTTTCCATCTCTTTCTGATGGCCATGTTTTACGCCATTGTCACCGTAAACCCGATCCTGATGTGGATCGCCATCGAAGCCACCACCCTGGCAACGGCCTTCCTGATCAGCTTTTACAACAAGCCGACGGCGATGGAGGCGGCCTGGAAATACCTGATCATCAATTCCATCGGATTGCTGCTCGGTTTTTTCGGCACACTGCTCTTTTTCGCGACCGTTTCGCGCACCGATACGGGCGCGTTGGTCACCTGGGAGATGCTCCTGGCCGGTGCAGGCGCATTCAATCCGCTCCTGGTGAAAATCGCCTTCCTGTTCGTCCTCATCGGCTACGGCACGAAGACGGGCCTCGTACCGATGCACACCTGGCTGCCGGACGCGCACAGCAAGGCCCCTTCGCCGATCAGCGCACTCCTGTCGGGGGCGCTCTTGAATTGCGCGCTTCTGGCGATATTGAGATTCAAGCTGATCACCGATGCCGCACTGGGTGCGGCGTTCTCACAGAAACTGCTCATCTTCTTCGGAATGATTTCGATTGCGATTCCCGCGTTCATCATCATCGTCCAGAAAAACTACAAGCGTCTGTTCGCCTATTCGAGCATCGAACACATGGGCATCATAACGCTCGGCTTCGGCTTCGGCGGTGTGGGTTCTTTCGCCGCGCTCCTTCACATGGTCTATCATTCACTGACGAAATCCATCCTCTTCTTTTCCGCGGGCAATTGCCTGTTGAAGTACGGCTCGACGAAGATCGACCGCGTCAGGGGCGTTCTGGAGACCCTGCCCGGAACCGGGAAAGTTTTGATTTTCGGTTTTCTGGCGATCACCGGCGTCCCTCCCTTCGGCATCTTCCTCACCGAGGTATACATCCTGACCGCCGGCATCGGCTCGCATCCCGTCGTGGTCGTCATCGCGCTTTCCCTGCTGGCCCTGATCTTCGTCGGATTCTTACGGTTCATCGCGGCAATGGTGTTCGGTAAGGCCGTGAAACCCGTGGCGCAGGGGGAGGTGAATGCCCTGACGATCGTTCCGCCGATTGTGCTGCTCGTGCTTTTGCTGGGGATAAGCCTTTACCTGCCGCCGCCCTTAAAGGCATGGATCGGTGCAGCGGCGGCGCTCATTCAATGATGGATACGACCATGGTCCGAGACGATCTCAGCGAACGATACCTGTCGCCGAAAGTAAGCCTGACCGAGTACGGCAACATATTCGCCTATGAACTGGAGCCGGGTGCGCTGGTAGAGGAGTGCGAACGTCTCTATCGCCTTCTGCCGCTGAAAATCATCACCGCATTCGATGAGCGGCAGGAAACGGGATCATTCCGGATCATGTACCTCTTCGGCATTCCCCGGGAGAATCGCTTTCTGGCGCCGTTCATCCGGGTAAAGGAGGTATTTCCGTCGCTGACGCCCTCGATCCACGAGGCGTCCACCTACGAGCGAAAGATCAAGACCTTTTTCGGCTTGACCCCGGAGGGTCACCCGGACCCGCGGCCGATCATCCTCCATGAAAACTGGCCGGAGGACTGTTTCCCCTTGAGAAAAGATTTTCCCTGGGACTCGCGACCCCCCCTCGCTGCGGGGGAATTTCCTTTCCGGAGAATAGACGGGGAGGGGATCTACGAAATACCGGTCGGTCCCGTCCACGCGGGCATCATCGAGCCGGGACATTTCCGGTTCAGCGTCGCCGGGGAAGAGATCCTCTTCCTCGAGCCGCGGCTCGGCTATTCCCACAAAGGGTGCGAGAAACTGTTTGAAACGCTGCCGCTGACCGATAAGATCCGGCTCGCCGAGCGGATTTCCGGCGATAGTTCCTACAGCCATTCGCTGGCCTTCTGTCTGGCGCTGGAGGCCTTGAGCGGAGCGCCTGCGGGGGAAAAAGCCGGCTATCTCCGGGTCCTCTTTAGCGAGCTGGAGCGGCTCGCAAACCATCTGGGCGATATCGGCGCCATCATGACCGATGCCGGCTTCAACTTCGGCGGGGCGCATGGGGCGCGTCTGCGGGAGATGGTCATGCAGATGAACGACCGCCTGACGGGGAGCCGATTTCTCAGGGGAGTCAACCGCATGGGGGGCGGACTCTCCAGGGAGATCACGCCCGAGACGGCGGGGCGTATCGACGGGGAGATCACAAGATTGCGGGACGATTTTGCCGAGATCATGGCCGTGGCGGAAAACAGCCATTCGCTGTTGAACCGTCTGAAAAATACCGGCATCCTCCCTGCCGGCACGGCAAAGGATCACGGGGTCATCGGCGTTGCCGGGAAGGCAGTCGGCTTTGCCGCCGACGCGCGGGTCGACTATCCCTACGCCGCCTATGATAAACTGATCCCGGAGATCGCCACGGAAGAGGGCGGCGATGTCCATGCGCGATTTATCGTCCGGGCCAGGGAGGTCTATTCCTCGATCGACCTTGTTCAACGCGCCCTGCGGACCCTGCCGCACCAAGATGACATTTGCGCTTCAGTCGGGCGGGCGTTCGCACGGAATGCATTCGGCGTCGGCATTGTCGAAGGCTGGCGCGGCGACATCGTCTACCTGATCGCGACCGATGCCCGGGGCGGTATCAGCCGGGTCGACGTGCGGGATCCTTCGTTCCTGAACTGGACCGCTTTGAGTTACGCGGCGGTGGGCAACGTGGTGCCAGATTTTCCCCTCATCAACAAGAGTTTCAACCTTTCCTATTCCGGGAACGATCTGTAGAATCGGCGGTGACACCACTGCGTTTCAGCGGATCGCATCCGCGATTCCGCAAGATGAATCTTGTTTTCATAAAGAGCTGATGTCTGGTATAATTTCAACGTTTACCGCGGAGTGCTTCCATTCCACGTGGGGAGGTGAAGAGGTATGCTGATCATTGCGGAAAGGATCAATTCGTCGCGCAAGCCGATTGCCCAGGCCATCGCTGACGGGAACCGGGCCTTTATTCAGGCGGAGGCGAAGGCGCAGACCCTGGCGGGGGCGCACTACATCGATGTCAATGCCGGAACGTTCATGGGCGATGAGGCCGAAAAGCTCCACTGGATCGTCGAGGCCGTCCAGGAGGTAACGGAACTGCCGCTCTCGATCGACAGCCCCGATCCCGATGTGATCAAGGCGATGCTGCCGCTCCTGGCAAAGACCCCGATGATCAATTCCATCACCCTGGAGCCTGCCCGGATCGAAGGGATCCTCCCGCTGGTCCTCGAATACCGGACCAAGGTCATTGCCCTCTGTCAGGCCGAGGATGTGACCGCCGAGGCGGCCGAGGATAAGGTGGCCCTGGCGGGCCGGCTGGTGGAAACGCTCACAGCCGCGGGCGTTCCCCGCGATGACCTCTACATCGATCCGCTGGTTTTTCCACTCTCGACCAATGCGAAATCGGCGGTCGCAACGCTCGACGCCATCGGCGAAATCATGAAGCAATTCTCCGGGGTTCACACCGTCTGCGGGCTCACGAACGTCTCCTACGGCCTTCCCGCGAGGAAACTACTCAACCGGGCGTTTCTCGCGGCGGCAATCACCAAGGGGGTCGATTCGGCGATCATAGATCCGACGGACAAACAGCTCTTTGCGATGCTCAAGGCCGTGGAACTCGTCGCCGGCAAGGATGAGTACTGCATGGACTACATCGGCGCTTTTCGGGTGGGACGGATCGAATAGGCGCTGCGTACGTGATCCGGGACAACCTGCGGGAGGGGCCCCCGGCCGCTCCAATGAGAGAGGGGCCGGGTACGTCATGTTAAACGAGGGATCCCATGCCTGAGCGAAAGGGGGCGCGAACGAGTCGGCGCGTGGTGATCGCCTGCCGCGTAATGGAGCCCGAGCTTACCCGTGTCCTCTCCGAGGCGGAGGAGGGGACTGGGGATGATTGCCCGGAGATCGTCTATCTCGATCAGGCCCTCCACCGGACGCCCGGGAAACTCCTGAGTCTGGTTCAGGAGAAGATCGACCAAGCGGCCCGGACGGGGTCACGGATCGTCCTCGGCTACGGTCTCTGTTCCAACGGCGTAGTGGGCGTCACGGCGCGGCGGCAGGGGCTGATCATCCCCCGCTGCCATGACTGCATCGCCCTTTTCCTCGGTTCGCCGGAGCGCTATCAGGACCTTTTCCGCTGCAGACCGGGGACATACTACCTGACGCCGGGCTGGATAGCGGAAAAGAATGATCCCCTCGGGTTGATAGAGGAACAGGTCCCCCGGTATGGCCGGGAAACGGCCCGGTGGATTGTCGAAGAAGAGCTGAAGCACTACACCCACATCGCCCTCATCAACACCGGGGTGGAGGAGATGGCTCCACTCCGGGCAAGGGCGAAAGAGAACGCGACATCCTTGAACAAGCAGTACGAAGAGATTCCCGGCAGCCTCGACTACTTCCGCGAACTTCTCCGCGGTCCCTACAGGGAAGAAAAATTCCTTCGTCTCCGCCTCGGGGAGTCATTCACCCAGGAGATGTTCTTTTAGGTTCATCCGTGCTTTTAATTTGATAATATCGTGAATGAGCCTGGACTGACTTCACCTACGAAGCGTTAGGTATGGTCTGTGAAATTTATTGAAGATTTACAGTTGAATAATCGATCAGAAATGGTTATCAAAATCGGCTCGACTTTGTTCGGTACTCCTTCAGTCACAGGTTGTTAATTTATTCTGTGCCGGAATCTTTTCCCTTCAAATTTAATTTCTTCTCCGGTTCCTCGATCGAATCAGCTTTAGTCCCCCCGTCCAAAGCGTCAGACGGAATATGCTGGCTTCCTCAGCAAGAAGACGTCCTGTCCAATCAGGCGCCTTTCCAGATCCCTCACGGTGCCGGGCATATGGTCGACAACCTGCAATCCGCATTGTTTGGCAAAATAATCCCTGATGAACGCCGGCGGATGAAACGCATTACATTGACCGTAGTCGATGGGATTGCCAGCGTACTGTGGGTTATAAACGATCAATTGTCCCGACTGCATGCGAGCCCGATCCTGGTCGTTGAGAAGGACGGCGAATGCTTCTCCGTGCGTAGATATGATGATGAAGCCATCCGGCGCGGTGACGCGGGCAAGTTCATGAAACCATGCCACTTGCTGCGACTCGGGCAGGTGAGTAAACACTGAGAACGAGTAAACCATATCAAACGATCCAGCGGGATAGGAGAGTGGAGGTTCTGTGGAGTTAATGCTAAACTTTGCAAATGGCAGATTGACGGTGCACCAGTCAATCAACTCATGGTTGATATCACAGCCAAACAGGCTGGCATTCGTAAGAGAATGCACGTGCCGAATGACGCGTCCAGCGCCGCAGCCAAAATCGAGTACAGATTGAAATGATCCTAAATCGATACCATTCTTGCTAAGAAGATGTTGGATACTTCCCATGCACCCGCGACCAATCTCAAAGTAAGCGGCAACATCGAGGAGGGCATTCCCCGAGATTAAAGTGTGCAGTTCCTGGGGTGGTACGGGATAGCCGTCCTGCGAATCGGTGAGCCTTCCAGTTTCCATTGCGACCGTCCGTTCAAGTTCATCCATTTGATTTCGTGTTGAGGTCGGATAGAAATAGGGTTTCGACACAGTATCTCAATCAAGCATCCGCTTCGCAACCGTCCCTCACACTGCAGATATTATAGCATAAAATCATGGCAACAACATCATTTATGTCTGGTTGAAATCAAGCATTTTCCTTAAGGGGGACGTTTTACTGACTCAAGGAAGTACGTATCAACCGGATGAACCTTCTTTTAGGTATTCCCCTCTGAAGGCGGCAGATGGGGAAAGGCGTCCGTTTCATGGGGGATGGCCATTGCGGCCAGAAACTCCCGCTGGAAATCGGCCTCGATCGTCAGTTCGAGGTATTCCACCTGCCCGGCGATCTTCTCGGCCTCTGCCCGTTTCTCCCGGTCGAGAAGGGCGATCCTAGCCCCATCGCCTGCGGCGTTCCCGACCGAAGCGACCCTGTTGAGATCGCAGTCGGGAAACATGCCGAGGCGCATCGCCGCGGTCTTGTCGATGTAGCTCCCAAAGGCGCCGGCGAGGATCACCCGGTCAAGCTTTGCGATCCCCAGGCGTTTCATCATCAGTTTTGCCCCGGCGTAGAGGGCGGCTTTGGCGAGCTGCACGCTCCGGACATCCTGCTGATCGATCGTAATCTCCTCATTCAGCGAGGTCTCCTCGCGCCAGGCGATCACGAACTCCGGCTTGCCGCCCTTCAGGCGCAGGCGCGGCGTGTCGATCTCCGTTCGGAAACGGCCGCTCTTGTCGATGATCCCCGCCCGGCAGAGTTCGGCCACCCCGTCGATGATCCCGGAGCCGCAGATCCCCTTGGCGCCGGTGATGGGGGTCTCGGGACGCCAGCGCTCCACGCCGATGATCTTGAAGGAAACCTCCCGCGTCGCGGGATCGATCCGGATCCGCTCGATCGCCCCGGGGGCTGCTCGCATGCCGAAACGGATATGTGCTCCTTCGAGGGCGGGGCCGGTGGCGCAGGATGCCGAGAGGAGCTTCGCCTTGTTTCCCAAGATCAACTCACCGTTCGTCCCCACGTCGATGATGAGGACCTTCTCCTCGCGGCGGTAGGGCTCCTCCGCGATCAGGACCCCCACGTTGTCCGCACCGACGAAGCCCGCCTCGATCGGGAGCAGGTTGACGTTGGCTGCCGGATGGGCAGCCAGGCCGAGGTCGCGCGCCTTGATGTCGAGCGACCGATGAATCGCCGGGGTGAACGGGGAGACGCCCAGGGCGCTCGGATCGATGCCGAGGAGGATGTGGTGCATCGCCGTGTTCCCGACCACCGTGACCTCGAGGATATGGGCGGGGGCAAGACCGTCCGCCGCAGTCACCGTGCGGATGAGGCTGTTCAGGCAGTCGACGATCGCGCCCCTGAGCTTCTCCAGGCCGTCGGGATGGTCCATCGCATAGGTGATCCGTGCGATCACATCCTCGCCGTAGGCGACTTGGGGGTTCATGAGCGATTCGGCGGCGACGATCGCGCCGGTCCGGAGGCTGCACAGGTAGGCGGCAACGGTGGTCGATCCGACGTCGACGGCCAGGCCGTAGGCCTCCTCCAGCACGCCGGGAAAGACGGCGAGGATCTCCTTCTCCTGCCAGAGGGCCGCCGTTACGCTCCAGTTCCCCTCTCGCAGGACGCCGGGAAGCTTCAGCAGGGCTGTGTAGTCGATCGTGGGGCGGGTGAGGCGGTAGCGTTCCTGGAGAGCGGCAACCAGGCGGTCGTAATCGCCCCGCGGGCTTGTCAGGTCGGGGGGGACGAGCGTCAGCGGGAACAGGCGGACGGCGGGATTCAGCGTGATTACCCGATCCCCTGCCTCTTTCCGTACCACCTGTGCGCCCCTGCGGCTCTCCTCGGGCACGAACAGGACGAGACTTCCCCGTATTTCAGCGGCACAGGCCAGACGGAACCCCTCCGCCCGTTCCTTTTCCCCGATGAAGCGGGCCTCCTCCTCGGTGAAGGGTGAGAGATGGGCGGTCCCCGCCTCGCATTTGACGCGGCACTTGCCGCAACTCCGCTCTCCCCCGCAGAGGGATTCGATATCCACACCCAAAGAGCGCGCGGCATCGAGGACGGTACTCCCTTCCGGTACCCCGCCGCGCCTGCCGGAGGGCTGAAATATGACCTGGTGTTTTTTCATTGTGTCCGCTCCCGGCTTATCGAACGATTTACCTTTGCCCTGTCACGTTCGCTCCGCCTGTCCATCCGCCCCTTCCTTTCCAGAGAGCCCGTATCACATTCCCGAGGGGATGTCGAACGGATTTCGGGGGCTTGCCGGTGTCCGACTGGTCCCGCGATCCCTTCGCTTCACGCGGGCGGCAGGTTCCGAAAATCTTCCGGGGTGTTGACGTTGATGAACATCCGCCCTTCCGGGTCGAAGGAGCGGAGGATATCGGGTTCAATCCTGAGGATCGTGCGTCCCGGATAGAATTCCTTGATCTGGAGATGGTTTCGATCCAGGAGGCTGCGGATGGCGGGAAGACAGCGGCGGGAGTAGACGGCATGGAGGGGTTGGAGGCCGTCGACCGGCGCCGGGACGACGATGTCGTAACCGTCTGCCTGAGATGCCAGGTATTCGAGGAACGCGCGGTTCAGAAAGGGGATGTCGCAGGCCGCGACAAAGGCGTATTCGTCGGACGCATAGAAAAGGCCGGTGTAAAGCCCGCCGAGGGCGCCCTTCCTCGGCAGGATGTCGGTGACGATGGCGGCATCCTGATCGAGATAGTCGAGCGGGTTCGCGGTAACGATGATAACCTCCCGGAAGAGGGCGCGGAAGAGCCGGACGGCCCGGTCGATCAGCCGCTCCCCGCCCACGCGAAGAAATGCCTTGTTTTGCCCCATTCGGGTGTTGCCGCCGCCGGCGAGGATGATGCCGGTCATGTCACGCCTCCTCATTTTTTTGAGCGCTTCGTCGCGGAAGATTATTACCCTGCCGATGGTGATTTGGCAACGGTTTTGAGCATGCATCAAGGAAATAATTTGATCGGCACCGGCATATATGATAGGCGTAACATACTGGTGTGCTTCGCAGAGGAGTTGTCCGGGGACATCGGGAATGAAGGATAGGCGGATATGAAAAAACGGTTGACGGCAAAGGCGGATTTGCAGAACCTGACGCTCCTCGGAAAAGAGAAGGTCGCCCCAGGTCGACGGTTGGAGGCGTTTCCCAACCACCATCCGGAGCGGGACTATACGGTCACCCTGCGCACCGGGGAGTTTACCTGCGTCTGTCCTCTGACGGGGCAGCCGGACTTTGCAGAGATCACGATCCGGTACATACCCGATAAACTGATCCTGGAATCGAAGTCGCTCAAGCTCTACCTCCAATCGTTCCGCAACGCGGGGACATTCCACGAGCATGTCGCCAATGTCATTCTGGACGACGTCGTCGGGGCCTTGGCCCCGCGCTGGTGCAAGATAACTGCCGATTTCGCCGTCCGGGGCGGGATCGCCATCTCCGTCGACGCGGAGTTCAAACAATAACACCCCATCCGCCCGGGAACTCTTCACTCCATGACGGGAATTCGCCCCCCGTCCTAAAAATCCTCCGTTGTCGTCCACATAAACTTTGTCTTGATAAAATCCGCTATCGGCGGTAGTAAAATCTGCTATTATAAACGCGGAGGATGCAGATGTACTGGGAAAAAGAGATCGAAACGATGGACCGGAAAAACCTCGAGAAGCTGCAGGCGGCCAGGCTCGGGGAGACCCTGGAGCGGGCGAAAAAATCGATCCACTATGGAAATGTCTTCAAAGCGATGGGGCTGGATACGGACCGTATCCGAACGATTGGGGATGTCGGGATGCTCCCGTTCACCACAAAGGAGGACCTGCGCGAGCAGTGGCCCTACGGGTTTCTCGCCACCTCCCGCGACGAGCTCATCCGGATGCACTCCTCCTCCGGAACGACCGGCCGGGCCACGGTGATCTTTCACACCGACGGCGACATCGCCGCCTGGACGAACCTCCTCGCCCGTTCGATGTATATGACCGGGATGCGGCGCTCCGACATCTTCCAGAACATGATGACCTACGGCCTCTTCACGGGGGGCCTCGGATTCCATTACGGGGCCGAGAAGATCGGGGCGCTGGTGATCCCCGCCGGAGCGGGAAACAGCAAGCGGCAGATCCAGTTGATGCGCGATTTCGATACCACAACCATCCATATCATCCCCAGTTACGCGCTTCATCTCTCGACCGTCTTTACTGAAACAGGCGTCGATCCCCGCCGGGACACGAAGCTGAAGATCGCCTTCCTCGGCGCCGAACCGCATTCGGAAAAGATGCGCCGGAAGATCGAGGAGTTCTACGGTTTCAAGGGATTCAACTCTTACGGCCTCTCGGAGATGAATGGCCCGGGGGTGGCCTTCGAGTGTCCGGAGCAGAACGGGATGCACATCTGGGAGGACAACTTCATCGTCGAGATCATCGATCCGGTGACGCTTGAATCGCTCCCCGACGGAGAGGAGGGGGAGTTGGTGATGACGACCCTCCTGCGGGAGGGAATGCCCATCATCCGCTACCGGACGAAGGATCTGACGAGGATCATCCCCGGCTCCTGCCCCTGTGGCCGCACCCACCGGCGGATTGAGCGGATCAAGGGGCGGACCGACGACATGATGATCCTGAAGGGGGTGAACATCTTCCCGATCCAGATCGAAAAAAAGCTCATGGAGATTCCCGGCGTGGGGACCAATTTCCTCATCATCCTCGATCGGGAGGGCTACAGCGATTCGATGACCGTCAAGGTGGAGATCGAGCGGGAGTTCTTCGGGGGCGACCTCCACCAGCTCGAATCTCTGCGGCGGCGCATCGTGGACGAGCTGCGCAGCGACATCCTGATCACGCCGCGGGTGGATCTGGTGGAGCCGGACAGTCTCCCGAAGAGCGAGGGCAAGGCGGTCCGCGTCATCGATAACCGGAAGGATTGAAAGGAGGGGGCATGATTACCTATCAGCTTTCGATATTCGCCGAGAACAAACCGGGGCGGCTGGCGGCGGTGACGCAGATCCTGGCGAAGGAGAAGATCAACATCCGGGCGACGACGATCGCCACGTCCGACACCTTCGGCGTGATCAACCTGATCGTCGACGATCCCCCGCGGGCCGAGACGGTGCTCAAAAAGGCCGGGATGATGGTCAGACTCAGCCGGGTCTTGGCCGTGGTGATTCCCGACGAGCCGGGCGGCCTCGACAAACTGACGCAGCTCCTCTTTGCCGAGGACATCAACATCAACAACGCCTACGGCTTCGTCCTGGAAGGGGGGAGGAAGGCGGTCTTCGTGGTCAGTGTCGACCGGATCGAGGCTGCCGAAAAACTCCTCGAAACAAAGGGCTTTCAGACGCTCGACGCCGGGGCGCTGTCGGCCATGGAACCTGTTCATTACCCGAAGAAGTGAAGAAGTAAGGAGAGAACGATGACGCGCTCTGATGCAGGCCGCTACGCGGCCAAACATGGGAAGGGCGGAAGCCCTGATGAGAAAATCGCCACAGCGGTCCGAGCGAAGCTCGCGGCTAACGAGCTTGCCTGCGCCGACGCGGAGCGGATCAGCGGCGAACTCGGGGTGACGATGGCGGAGGTCGGCCGGACCGCCGATTTGCTGGAGATCCGGATCGGGCGCTGCCAACTCGGTCTGTTCGGGTATGATGCTGCCCCGGGCGGGCGGATCGTGCGGCCCGCCGAAAAGGTGGAGACAGGGATCGAGGCCGCCATCCACGGCCGCCTTTCCGACGGCAGGCTCCCGTGCAAAGCCGCCTGGGAAATCGCCGCTGACGAGAAGATCCCGCGGCTGAACATCTCTTCCGCTTGCGAAACGCTGAAGATCAAGGTCAAACCCTGCCAGCTCGGGGCCTTCTGACCGGGAGCGCAACCCGCAAGCCCGCCTTGTAGGCGGGGATAAGGGCGCAATAAAAAACAGAACGCTTCCTTGCCGGGAAGCTCCCGGCCCTGTGGGCGGAGAGCTTCAATCAGCGGGGAGCGCCCGGCCGAATGGTCCACCCCAGGTAGCAGGTCAGGATCCGGAGGATGGTCTCGGCGGTTCGCCGCGCATGCAAGGTGATCTCTTCCATCGATAGCTGCGTGTCTCCGATGCCGTGGGCGAAATTGTCGACGGAACAGAGCGAGGCATAGGGCACTTCGAGTTCCTGCGCGATGATCGCTTCGCTGGCCATAGTCATCCCGACGACATCGGCGAACTGCGCCATCATCGCGATTTCCGCCCGCGTCTCGAGGCGGGGACCGGCGGTCTGCCAGTAGATCCCTCCATCGATCGCCTCGACGACGCAATCACGAGCTGCCGCCAGCAGTTTCCGCCGCACCGCCGCATGCAACACCGGCGTGATGTGTATGGGCTTCTCCCGGACGGCCGTGGGTCCCGGCGTCGGCATGAGGTAATCATCAGGTACGACGAGCATCCCGGGCCTGAGCCGCCGCTTCAGCGAGCCGGTCGAATTGATGCCGATGACCTCACCAACGCCCAGCTCCGTGAGTGCCTGCAGGTTGGCCTGGTGGTTGATGAGGTGTGGCAGGATGTGGCGGTGCGGATCCGTCCCGTGACGGGGGACGAAGATGACCTCGGCGGAGCGAAAAACCAGCGCCGGGCCGAACCGGGTCTCCCGCGTCTCTTCCCGCAGGTCCGCGAATAGCCCCGTTCCTTGCAAAAAAACGGTTCCCGAGATGATGCCCAGGGGTTTCATGCGCCTCCTTACGGCTTAGGCCGAAGCTGCATAATTGCTACGAAAATCCCGCACCGGCCTATAGCAGATTTGCCAACTGTTGTCAAAAAAGGGGTCACACAAAAGCCAGTTGCCTCATTGAAAAATGTTACCGAAGGGGGAGGTATTTTAGGTAACGTT
>VFSW01005485.1_pt1 | contig 18743 bp, 17 predicted proteins | sample 5358111 | NCBI WGS metagenome assembly VFSW01 (sample SAMN11554181, study PRJNA540505) | mine drainage metagenome | isolation source: sediment from site ElyBrook_90M | place: USA: Ely Copper Mine, Vershire, VT | collected 2017 | reverse complement strand
CGCGCAGCCGGTGATGGGGGTGCATCCGGCGGCAGTGGTGGCGGCGGATGCCGTGCTGGCCACGGACGTGACGGGGGGCGCCGGGGCGGTGGTGGAGCAGGGCGCAAGCATCGGCGCTGGAACGCGCATTGAGGCTGGGGCGGTGGTGGGCCGGGGGGTGCGGATTGGCGCGGGTTGCCGGATCTATCCGCGCGCGGTGGTTTACGCGGGGACGACGCTGGGGGATCGGGTTGTGATTCACGCCGGGGCCGTGCTGGGTGCGGACGGTTTTGGGTATGTGCGCGATGCCGCAACGGGCGCTTATACGCAGTTTCCGCAGCAGGGGACCCTGCTGATTGAAGACGATGTGGAGATTGGCGCCAACTCCACCGTTGACCGCGGGGCGCTGAAGCAGACACGAATCGGCAGGGGAACCAAGATTGACAACCTGGTGCATGTGGGGCACAACTGCGACATCGGCGAGGACGTGATTCTGGTGGCGCTGACGGGAATTTCCGGGTCGAGCAGCGTGGGGAATGGCGCGGTGATTGCCGGGCAGGTGGGCATTGGCGACCATGCGCATATTGGCCCCGGGGTGATTCTGGGCGGGCAGGCAGGCGTGTTGAGCGGCAAGACGGTGACCAATGAAGGGCTGAAGCCGGGAACGGTGCTGTGGGGCACTCCGGCGCGGCCGCTCAAGCAGGTGTTGCGCGAACTGGCGGTGCTGGCGCGGCTGGCGAAGGGGTCTCGCAAAGCGCCGGGGGCTGCGACGGACAGGGAATAGCGGCCATGGCGGTGATTGTTGTGGGTGGCAGCGGCAAGGGCGTGGGCAAGACGGCGCTGGTTTGCGGGTTGATTGCGGCGCTGCCTGAATTTGCCTGGACGGCGGTAAAGATCTCCAGCCACGCGTACGGCAAGTCGGAACCGGTTTGGGAAGAAACGGCGGCGGGAACCGAGACGGATACGGCGCGGTATCTGGCCGCAGGGGCGCGGCGGGCGTTTCTGGTGACTGCCGGAGAGGACGATCTTTCGCTCAGGCTCGGCGAACTTGAGGCAAGACTTGAGGCTGGAGCGCACTTGATCTTTGAGTCCAATCGAGTTCTGCAACCTGTGCGGCCTGCTCTTTGTTTGGCCGTGGAAGGTAGCACGGAGAGCGAGTGGAAGCCATCGTTTCGTATGGTCGTGCATCACATGAGTGCGCGGGTGGCGCTTGCGGAGCGGGACAGTGTTTCTGAGGGTACAACGCCACTCTTTCAACTGGCTGCACTGGACCGCATTTCACTCCGGATGCAGGAGTGGCTGCGGGAACAGCTACAGCGTCTCTGAAACTGTCCCAGGCAAAACCTGAAATGCTTCATACTCAACGCGGTTGGAAACCCACATGGGGAGGAATCATGGATCGACGCGATTTCTTGAAGACGGCGACAACAGCGGTGGGCGTGGCCGCTACGGAGCAGTTGCTTACGCCCATGCTGCGCGCCAAGACGCCGGAGACAGAGGGAATGATGTATCGCCCGCTGGGCCGCACGGGGGAACGCATCTCGGCGATTGGCCTGGGGGGCTACCACATCGGCAAATCGTCGCTTGAGGAGCAGGGATCCATTCAGTTGATGCGGCAGGCAATTGACCGGGGCATCACGTTTATGGACAACTGCTGGGATTACAACGACGGCGTCAGCGAGGTGCGCATGGGCAAGGCGCTGGCGGGCGGGTACCGCAACAAAGTTTTCCTGATGACCAAGATCGATGGCCGCACCAAGGCAAGCGCGGCGCAGCAGATCGACGATTCATTGCGGCGGCTGCAAACCGACCACGTGGACCTGATGCAATTTCATGAGGTGATTCGCCTGGAAGATCCTGACCGCATCTTTGCCGAGGGCGGCGCGATGGAAGCCATGCTGGCCGCGAAGAAGGCGGGCAAGGTGCGCTACATCGGCTTTACCGGCCACAAGGACCCGTATGTGCACCTGCGCATGCTGGACGAGGCGCGCAAGCGCGAGTTCCACTTTGATGCGGTGCAGATGCCGCTCAATGTGATGGACGCGCATTTCCGCAGCTTCAGCAACGATGTGTTGCCGGTGTTGACGCGCGAAGGCATTGGCGTGCTGGGCATGAAGGCGTTCGGTGACCACTTTATTCTCGACAGCAAGACGGTGAAGCCGATCGAGTGCCTGCATTATTGCCTGAACCTGCCGATTGCCACACAGATTACCGGGATCGACAGCCAGATGGTTTTGGATCAGGCGCTGGAGGCGGCGCACACGTTTATGCCGTTGTCTTCGGCTGAGGTTGCGAGCCTGCTGGAGCGCACGAAACTTGCGGCGCAGGAGGGCAACTTTGAGCTGTATAAGACCGACGCCCACTTTGATGGAACGGCGCATAAGCCGGAGATGCTGGGTTAGAAAGGGCTTTCGCTCTATTTTTCTGTGGTGAAGGGCTCCTGCTTGAGGGAGCCGTCGCGCTGCTTGACGAGCATTTGCACCTTGCCCTCGGCGGCTTCCAGTTCCTGCTTGCAGGCGGCGGAGAGCCCCACACCTTCCTCGAAGAGCTTGAGCGACTCCTCCAGCGCGAGGTCGCCCTTTTCCAATTTATCGACGATGATTTCGAGCTTCTTGATCGACTCTTCAAAAGATGGCATGGCGCTTACTCCGGGAGTGGGGCGGCCTGAGGCAGCACGCTGGCGATAACCTCGGCGGCGGTGATGTAGCGGCCAAAAGGAGCGCTCACCTGCACGCCCTGCACCATGGGGCGCACGGCTTCCAGCATCTCCTGGGCGATGAGGATGCCTTCGCGGCGGGCCGCGTCGGGTGTGTCGGCCTGGGCCATGCGCAGCATGATCTCTTCAGGCATGGAGACGCGCAGGTCGTTCTTCATGAATTCGGCGTTGCGCAGGCTGGTGAGAGGCCAGATGCCGGCGATGACGGGGATGCGGTATTGCTCAATGCGCTTGAGGAAGTTCTCCAGCAGGCGCATGTCGAAGACCGGCTGGGTGATGGCGTACTCCGCTCCCGCCTCTACCTTGTAGGCGAAGCGGCGCAGTTCCTGTTCGATGTCGGGTACGCCCGGGTTGGCCGCCACGCCGATGGTGAAGTTGGTGGAGGCGCCAATGGAGTTGGAACCGATGTCGAGGCCGCTGTTGAGGCGGCGCACCAGGTTGACGAGACCGATGGCATCCACGTCAAACACGGCAGTCGCGTCAGGATAATTTCCCAGCTTGGGCGGGTCGCCGGTCAGGCAAAGGATATTGTGCAATCCGATGGACGAGGCTCCGAGCAGGTCGGACTGGATGCTGAGAATATTGCGGTCGCGGCAGGTGTAATGAAGGATCGTGTCGATGCTGGTGTGTTGCTGAATCTGGATGCAGAGGCTCTGCGCGCTCATGCGGGCCGAGGCGCGCGGCGAGTCGGGCACGTTGATGGCATGAACGCCAAGCTGCGCGAGTATACGGGCGCCTTCAATCTCTTTTGCGCAGTCGATGCCGCGCGGGGGGACGATCTCAACCAGGGTGATGAATTTTTTCTGATCGAGGAGGGAGCCGATATAAGAGCGCTGAGCGAGGGGCGCGGGCGGCGTCTCAGTGGACGGGATGGTGGTTGCGCCGCCTTCATTGACGCGTGCTTGCGCGTCAATGGCGCGCATGGCCGAGCGCATGGCGCGGATGTGGTTGGGCGTGGTGCCGCAGCAGCCGCCCACAAGCTGCGCCCCGGCGGCGATGGCCTTGCGGGCGAAGCTGGCCATGTACTCCGGCGAGCAAAGGTAGATGTTGCGGCCCTCGACGGCGCGCGGCATTCCGGCATTGGGCATGGCCGCCAGGGGCAACGTAGTGGCCCCGCGCATAGCTTCAAGGGCCGTGAGCACGGTGGAAGGACCGGTGGAGCAGTTGACTCCGATGGCGCTGGCGCCCCACTCAGTGAGCAGGGCGGCGGCCTGTTGGGGCGAGGAGCCGTCAAGGCAGTTGCCCTCGTCGTCCACCGTTACCATGACTACCACGGGCAGGTCGGGCGCGGTTTCGCGGGCTGCCAGCAGCGCTTCGCGGGCCTCGTTGAGCGCGGGCATGGTCTCGACAATCAGCAGGTCCGCACCGGCCTCGGCGAGGGCGCGAATCTGCTCGGCAAAGGCTGCACGCGCTTCTTCGAGGCCGGTTTTTCCCAGGGGTTCAAGGCGCACGCCGAGCGGCCCCAGGGAACCGGCCACCCAGGCCGTTCCGGCTTGTTTTTCTTTCAGGTGCTCAACGGCTTCGCGGGCGATGCGCACGCCGGCGGCGTTGATTTCAGCCACTTTGCCGCCCAGGCCGTGACGGGAGAGCCGGAAGCGGTTGGCGCCGAAGGTGTTGGATTCCAGAATTTCTGCACCGGCCTGCAGGTATTCCTCGTGGACCGAGAGAATCAGGCCGGGGTCGGAGAGATTCAACTCGTCGTAGCAACGGTTGATGAAGATTCCGCGGGCGTAGAGCACCGTGCCCATGGCGCCATCGGCAAGCACGGGACGGTTGGCGAAGATGTCGGCAAATTGCGGCATTCTGTTGTCATGCTAAGGCACACGGGCCGGGTGCGCCAGCGGACCGGGCTGCTTTGTTATACTTCGGGTGTTATAAGCCGTTCAGAAACTGGTTCCAGGCCGAGGTTTTTTGCAGGTCTGGGAAAGCGGCAATCGCCATCGATTTGTTTACGCTGCGGCTGCGGCCGCGGGCTATCGCTTTTTCAGGGGTGAAGCATCCCGGTGACCGGGGTCTGACGTTGACGCGACCATGAGGAAGCGGCAATCCGGCTCGAAATTCAACAGGGGTACTGTGACCCTGGAAGTGCCATAATCCGCGGGATGTTCCGCGCTTTCCGTTGAGGTAAGAGATTTTGAAGAAGAGAAGTCTTTGGATGAGCGCCGCCGGCGCACTGGCGGTTGCAATTGTGCTGGCGGGGTGTGGCAGCACCACCTATTTTGCAGGCCGTACTCTGCCGCCCAGCAGGTTGCTAAACCGCGTTCTGATCGCGATCCAGAACCCCAGCGCTTATACCGCCGGGGCGCTGCAGTTTGTGGATGCGCTCTACGATATCCGGTTCAGCTATAACCAGACGGTCGGGTCGTTTTCGATCTCAGGTTACGGGGGCAAACTTCCCATCACGATCCAGAACATGCCTGAGGAGCAGTTGGGCGCGGTCTACGGGTACGGCGATGGCACCCTGACCCTGATCAACTATGCCAAGGAATCTTCCTCCGGCGGCGCAAAGGGCTTGAACGGCTTGTCTGCCAGCGTGTTTATCACGCGCAGCCAGAACTATATTTTCGCCGCCAGCCAGACGTCGAATGTGCTTACGGTGGTGGACCAGACCAACGGGGGTTCCTATCCGCTGAGCCTTCCCGGCGTGTACCGCGTGAGTGTGAATCCAGGCGGCTCCGCGGCCTTGGCCTTTGTGCAGAACTCCGACTACGTCTACTTTCCGCGTAAGTTGACGGCGCCGCAGACGATCGCCTACTCGGGCGGATCCGCCACATGGCCCAGGGCCGCGGTGGACTGTGAACCGCAGAATGCTCCGGCGTGGTGCCTCTTTCAGGCGCAGAGCCCCGACCATGTGGACGCAACGGGGAACAACTATGGCAAACCGCTGGTGTTTGACCGGCCCGTCAAGGCTGTCTTTTCAGCCGATGGCGGAACGGCGTACGTGCTGAACTGCGGGCCGGAGTGCGGCGGACCAGCCGGAACGCCTTCGTCGGTCTCGCTGCTGCCTGAGGCGCCGATGATTTTCTTAATCGGTCAGCAATCGGGCCTGCTCCCCTGCAACACTGCACCGTGCCTCAACACCCAGACCAAAGCGATCACCAACATTCCGATTCCCGGTGGCGCCAGCAATGCCCTGGTTTCAGAATCCACCATGTATGTGGCGGGCCAACAGTTGCTCTCAGATGGGCTGTTTACGGGTAACGTCACGGTGGTCGACCTCAACAACAACACAGCGTCAAGCCCAGTATCCATTAGCGATGGCACGCCGGGCGGCCCGAGCCGCATGATCCTGGCGGACGATAACACGCTCTGGATCGGCATGACCAAATGCAACACCGGCGAGCGCTACGCCAAAGGCCTGCCCTACGGTTGCCTGACCATGTTCAACACCAGCAGCAATACGGTGAGCACCATTGAGCCGTATCTCGGCGACCTGACGGGCATTGCCGCTGTGACCACCTTGCACAAGGTGTATGTTGCGCAGGGCGGGCAGGTCTACATCTACCACACTACGGATGGCTCGTCGATCAACAACCAGTATGTGACGGTCACCGGTACGGCCTATGACGTGGCCTACATGGATGCCACCACAGACGCCGACAACACCGTGTATTGATTGCGATGGCCACTGCATCGGAAGCTCTTCCGGCTGATGTGCTGGCCATTGCGGCCCATCGCGACGATGTGGAACAGACCTGCGGCGGAACGCTGCTTCGCATGGCGGCGCGCGGACTGCGTACCGCCATACTTGACCTGACGCAGGGCGAAGCCGGGACACGCGGCAGCGCTGAAGATCGCGCAGCCGAAGCGGCGGAAGCGGCTCATCTGCTAGGCGTGGGGTGGCGGCAGGCGCTCGATCTGCCCGACGGCGCGGTTGAAAATACTCTCGAAAATCGCATCAAGATTGCGCGCGTGCTGCGGCAGGTGCGCCCGCGTGTGGTGATTCTGCCGTATGGGCAGGCGCGCCATCCAGACCACGCCACTGTGGCCACGCTGGGGTATGGGGCCTGCTTTGTTGCCGGATTGGCCAAGGTGGAGACGGACTCGAAGCCGCACCGGCCCTTCAAGATTGTCTACGCCAGCCTGTATGCGGATGTGCGACCCAGCTTCATTGTGGACATTACCCCCTTCATCGAGCAGCGCCACCAGGCGCTTATGGCCTATCGCTCGCAGTATGGGAATCAGCCAGCGGGCAGCGGGCTTTTCGTTCCTGAAGAGGAGATTCGCGAGCGGACCTTTGCCGAGGCGCGCCATTACGGCTTGCTGGCGGGTGTGCGCTACGGCGAGCCCTTTGTGCAGAAGGAAGTGGGGCTGGTGGACGATCTGACCCTGGTGCCGGTGCAGTCGATCTGATCGATCGGCGCGGGTTTTGCGATGATCTTTCCGTTATAGAAATTTCTTATTCAAAACCAAAATAGAATCACTTTGCGTTATGGCACCGGGGCGCTGAGACTGGGGTTGGAGGTGCTTGTGACGCAGACGTGGGATCCGCTGGCCTACGGGCAGAATGGCGCATTTGTCCATGGGCTGGCGGGCGGAGTGCTGGAGTGGCTGGCGGCGCAGCCCGGAGAGTGCATCCTCGACCTGGGGTGCGGAGACGGGCAACTGACGCAGCGGATTGCGGCTTCGGGCGCCAGCGTTGAGGGTGTGGACGCCTCGGCCCAGATGGCTGCGGCGGCGCGAGCGCGCGGCATTGCGGCCCGGGAGGCCAGGGCCGAATCACTGCCGTTTGCGGATGGGACCTTCGATGCGGTCTTCTCCAATGCGGCGCTGCATTGGGTGCGCGATCAGGACGCCATGCTGGCGCAGGTGCGGCGCGTGCTGCGGCCCGGCGGGCGCTTTGTGGCGGAGATGGGCGGCCACGGCAACATTGCGGCCATTCAGGTGGCACTGATGGCGGTGCTGGAGCGGCATGGCTTGGGCGGCCGTGAAGACGGCGTGAACTACTATCCCACGGTGGAGGCTTACACGCGGCGGATGGAGCGCCACGGATTTCGCGTAGAGCAGATGGCGCTGATTCCGCGCCCGACGCCGCTGGCGGAGAGCGGGATGCGCGGCTGGCTGTGGACGTTTCGCAGAGGCGTCCTGGACGGTCTTCCGGCTGAGGTGCGGGAGACGGTTGTGGAGGAAACGATGGCACTGCTGGCGCCGGTCTTGTGCGACGAAGATGGCAACTGGACCGGCGACTACGTGCGTCTGCGCTTTATTGCGACAGCCTGAGACCGAAGGGGATTAATGGTTGAACAGCATGCGCCCGCCAATGACAATCAAGGTAAAGGCAAAGATGCGGCGCAGCCAGAGGTCGGGGATGTATTGTGCGCCGGCAGCGCCGAAGTATCCGCCCACGAAGAAGCCCACGGCCAGCAGAGCGGCGACGCGGATGTCCGCGTTGCCCTTGCGGTAGTACTCAAGGAAAGCGAGGATTCCCACGGGCGCTAACAATGCGCCCAGCGAGGTTCCCTGGGCCTTGTGCTGGTCCATCCCGAGTAGATAAACGAGCGCGGGGACAAACAAGATGCCCCCGCCAAGGCCTACCACGCCGGAAAAGGCTCCGACGAGAACCCCGATTAAGACGATCAACCAGGACATACTTTCTCCATCGGGCGCGGTGGAGAAAGCGGGCCGCGCCTGTGCTTTAAGCGTAAATCGTCGGGGCCGGAAGCCTGGGCGGTGCGCTTCGCCCAGGCTTCAAGTATGGAGAGAGGTCTAGTCGGCTTCAAGCGCCTTGATGCGGAAGAGCAGGCCGGCCACGATTCCGGCAATGCTCGGCACGAGGAGAAAGAGCCATACCTGCGCCAGTGCCTGGCCGCCTACCAGCAGGGCCGGTCCGAAGCTGCGCGCGGGGTTCACGCTCACGCCGGTGATGTGGATGCCGAAGATGTGAATCGCGACCAGGGTGATGCCGATGGCCAGGCCGGCAAAGCCCGCGGGCGCACTCTTCTGCGTGGAGCCAAGGATGACCAGGACGAAGATCAGCGTGGCCACAAACTCAAAGACGATGGCGGAGGTAACGTTGTAGCCGCCCTGATAGCCGGGTCCCCAGCCATCCTGGCCCAGACCGCTGACGGCGACGTTGTAGCCGCCGCCCACGCCGGCGATGATGATGGAAAGCACCCAGGCCGCGAGGATGCCACCGAGGAACTGACCGACCCAGTACCCGACCATGTCTTTGATCGACATGCGCCCGGCCGCCCAGACGCCCAGGCTGACAGCGGGGTTGATGTGGCAACCGGAGATGGGGCCGATGCCGTAGGCGGCGGCGATGAGCCCAAACCCGAATGCAAATGCAATCCCCAGGATGCCGACCTTGTCACCGGCAACGACTGCTGTTCCGCATCCAAAGAGCACCAGAATGAAGGTGCCCACCATTTCTGCCAGATACTTCTTCATGATTCCTCCTGTTGCTTTGTTGGGTTTCCCGGGGCACAAGCGCCGGTCGTACGCGCATCGTCTACAGCCAGAGATACTGGGGCAGCCAGGCGAGAAGGATGAAGCCGCCAGGCTGAAAGCGTGGAACTGAGATAGGCATCGGACGCGCGCACGGAGTTTGGCAGAATTCGCGGAGCGGAGTCAAGCGGAAGGTTGGAGGTGTGGGAGCGGCGATCTCTGGACCGGGCAGGCGCGTAGGAGCCGCTTCAAATTCACACAACGTTTGCAATCTGTTTGCCTGATTGAATTAGTCTGTTAACGATTCCGTGCGGCCCCTGTAACTGAACTTCAACGGCCGCCGGGTGAGGGCTGACCGGTTGAGCCAAACCGTATTTGTACTGGAAGACGACACTGATATTGCGCGGCTGGTGCAGCATCACCTGGAGGCGGCGGGTTTTGCGGCACGGTTGTTCCACACCCCAACCAACCTGATTCCCGACGCCGAGCGGCAACCGCCGGCGCTTTTCCTGTTGGACATTATGGTGCCGGGCGGGGATGGGCTGGATGTGTGCCGCAGGCTGCGCAGCAATCCTGCGCTCTCGACCATTCCGATCATCTTTCTGACCGCACGCGCAGGGGAGAATGATCGCGTTCTGGGCCTGGAGCTGGGGGCCGACGACTATATCACCAAGCCCTTTGCCACACGGGAACTGGTGGCGCGCGTCAAGGCTGTGCTGCGCCGCTTTGAGCGGCCGACGTCGCCTTCGATCATCAGCTTTGAAGAGGTGATCGTTGACGCCAACGCGATGCAGCTGAGGGTGCGCGGCGAACTGACCACAACGACGGCAACGGAGTTTCGCCTGCTGGACTACCTGGCGCGGCATCCGGGGCGGGTCTTCAGCCGCGATCACCTGCTGGACTCGGTGTGGGGCGATGCGCGCTTTGTGACCCCGCGCTCGGTGGATGTGTATGTGCGCCGCATCCGTGAGAAGATCGAAATCGATCCGGAGAACCCGCGCTATCTGAAGACGGTGCGCGGCGCCGGTTATCGCTTCGAGATGCCCAAGGGTGAGTAGGTTTATTCACCGGGAAGAGCCGGATGGGAGCGGTTCCGATTGACCCGCAAAGTATTCATCAAGCTGTTGGGGCTGTTCGTTCTTTTGCTGGTCTTCCATACCGCGGTGATGGAGCTTGTCTTTCACCACTTTGTGGAGCACACGGCAGGAGTGAGGCTGCACCTGATGGGCCGGGAGGCTCTTTGGTCGGGGCTGATTGCGCTGCTGGTGGCGCTGCCCCTGGCGGCGTGGGTGGCCGGAGGCATCACGGCACGACTGCAGCGGGTGGTGGCCTTTGCGCGGCGGATTGCGCAGGGCGACCTGAGCGCGCGGCTTGACCTTGAGGGTGGCGATGAGGTTTCAGCCATGGAAGCCGCGCTGAACCAGACCGCCGAGCGGCTGGGCCAGAACTTTGCCGAGATCGAAAGCCGCCGCCACGAGCTCGCAACCATGCTCGATTCCATGCAGGAGGCGGTGGTTGCTGTTACCGCCGAGGGACAGGTGCGCTGGTCCAACGCCGTGATGCAGCGGATTGCCGGTACGCAGATTCGTGCGGGGCGGCCGCTGGTGCATTCAGTGCGCGATCCGGAGCTGCTGGCTTGTGTGAAAGGCGCGCTGGAACACGGCGAAGTGCGCTATGGGCGGGCCAGTTCGCTGGCGCCGGGGCGCATCTTTGAGATCAACGCGGCACCGTTGCCGTCAGGTGGCGCGCTGGCCGTGCTGCACGATGTGACGCGCGTTGAGGCCGCGGAAAAGTCGCGGCGGGACTTTATTGCCAACGTAAGCCACGAGCTGCGCACGCCGCTCACGTCCATCCAGGGGTATGTCGAGACGCTGGTCGAGGACCCGCATCCGAATCCGGAGACGACGCGCGAGTTTTTGGGCGTGATCCTGAAGAACGCCACGCGCATGAACCGGCTCACCGAGGACCTGCTGGCGCTGGCCAGCGTTGAGAGTCCGGACTACAAGCTTGCGGCGCAACCCGCGCGGGCCAGCGCATTGGTGCAGGATGCGATTGAGTCGCTGGGCGGCATCGTGGTGGACTCGGGGATTGAATTGGAGTCGGCAGGCGCGCCAGACGAACTGGTGATGGCCGATCCCGACGCCATGAACCAGGTGTTTGGCAACCTGATTGAAAACGCGCTGAAATACGGCAAGTCGGGCAAGAGAATCCTCATCGGGGCACGGCTGCTGCCGGATGAGGTGGAATTCTTTGTGCAGGACTTTGGCCCCGGCATCGCTTCAGAGCATCTGGAACGCATCTTCGAGCGGTTCTACCGCGTGGATAAAGCGCGCTCGCGCGACTCCGGCGGCACGGGGCTGGGACTGGCCATCGTGAAACATATCGTGCTGGCCCACGGCGGACGTGTGTGGGCTGAGAGCGAACTGGGCGCGGGCGCTGCCTTCCACTTCACCATGCCGCTGGCAGCGGGAGCGCAACCCTCCACAGGGAAAGAGCCGCAACGCTAAACAGGCCGAGGCGCACGATGGTCTTGGCTTGCGCGTGGATGGATTCGGTTAGAATGGTTTTCCTTGGGGGAAGTGTCTGTTAGGCAAGCGGATAATTTGTCGGCGCTTGAGGGCAGGCTTGTTTGTTGCTTTTATCCCGCCATGAGTTAGAGGGGACAAAATGGAAACGATTTCAGAAAGGCCTTCGATGCGCGGCGTCTGCCGTTGGCTGACGGCTGTTCCGGCAATTTTTGCGGTTTGTATGGCGGCGGCGCAGCAGAGGCCTCCGGCGGTGCCGTTGATAGCGCACAACCCCTATTTCAGCGTCTGGTCCATGGCCGACAAGCTGACTGACGAAGACACCCGGCACTGGACAGGAGCGCATCAGCCGATATTCGGGCTGGCGCGCATCGACGGCAAGACCTACCGCTTTATGGGAGCCGAACCACGCGGTGTGCCCGCGATGGAGCAGGTGGGGCTTGAGGTCACACCTACCCATTCGATCTACCGTTTCCAGGCCGGGCAGGTGAGCCTGACGGCGAGCTTCTTCACTCCGGCGTTCCCCAAGGATCTGGATACGCTGTCGCGGCCCGTCACCTATTTGACACTGAGCGCCACTGGGCAGGGCGATCACGAGCTTTCGATTCTGATCGACGTGGACCCGGTGATCGCGGTGAATACGGCGGATGAGGCTGTGACGTGGGGCCGTTCGCGGGCGCAGGGGCTTACCGTGCTGAATGTGGGCTCGCGGGATCAGCGCGTTCTCAATCGTCCGGGAGACGATCTTCGCATTGACTGGGGCTACTTTCATTTAGCTGTTCCCGATGAGGCGGGGGCGCAGTTTGCGGAGGCCCACAGTGCTTTGCGCAGCTTTGCCTCCACCGGCACGCTGCCGCAGGCCGATGACATGGATATGCCGCGCATGCCCCGCGAGGGAGCGGCGCATTTGGCCGTTGTGTTGCCGATGGGCAAGCTGTCGGGCGCACCCGTGAGCCGTCACGTGCTGCTTTCCTATACCGAGGACTATGCCATCGAGTACCTTGGCCGCAAGCTGCGGCCCTATTGGCAGCGCAACGGCGAGACCGTGCAGCAGATGCTGGCTGCGGCGGAGAGCCAGTATCCGAGCCTCGAGCGGCGTGGCGCACAGTTTGATGGGGAGCTAACCACGGATCTGGAGCGGGCCGGGGGCAAGGCCTATGCCCAGTTGGCCATCCTCGCCTATCGGCAAACGCTGGCTGCGCATGGCTTTGCAGCCGATTTCGATGGCACGCCGATGCTGTTTCCCAAGGAAAATTTCTCCAACGGATGCATCTCCACAGTGGATGTCCTTTATCCGTCGGGGCCGTTCTTTCTCTTCTTTAACCCCGCATTGCTTGAAGCGCAGTTGAAGCCGGTGATGGAATACGCGGCCTTGCCCCGCTGGAAATGGCCGTTTGCTCCGCACGATCTGGGCACCTATCCGCTGGCCAATGGGCAGGTGTACGGCGGCGGCGAAGTGACAGAGGACAACCAGATGCCAGTGGAGGAAAGCGGCAATCTGCTGATTCTGGTGGCGGCCATGGAGCGCGAACAGGGCAACTGGGCATTTGCGCGGCAATACTGGCCGCAGTTCACCAAGTGGGCTGAATATCTGCGCGAGAAGGGGCTGGACCCATCCAATCAGCTCTCGACGGACGACTTTGCCGGGCACCTGGCCCACAACGCCAATCTTTCGATCAAGGCGATTGAGGGGCTGGCGGCTTACGCGGTGATGGCCCAGGGCGTGGGCAAGCCGGATGTTGCGGCGAAATACGCGCGGCTGGCTGCGGGCATGGCTGCCCAATGGCAGACCATGGCGATTGACGGCGACCACTATAAGCTGGCTTTTGACAAGGCCGGAACCTGGAGCCAAAAGTACAACCTGGTGTGGGACCAAATCCTCGATCTCAAGCTCTTTCCCGATAAGGTGCGCCAGACGGAAGTGGCGTTCTACCTGCAACATTTGAACCGCTTCGGTCTGCCGCTGGACAACCGCGCCGACTATACCAAGCTCGACTGGGAGATTTGGACGGCTACTCTTGCGGATACACCGCAGCCGGGCAGTCCGAATCCCTTTGACACCTTCATGGCTCCCATCGGCCGGTGGGTGAACGAGGGGCCATCGCGCGTTCCGCTGACCGACTGGTATGACACAAAAACAGGGAAGGAAATGGCGTTCCAGGCGCGCTCTGTGGTTGGGGGAGTCTACATCAAAGCATTGGCGGACAAGGAGTTGGCTGCCAAGTGGAGGAATCGGGTTGAGCCGTAATGCGCCGATGCTCAGCGCGTGCAGAGCGGCGCTGGTTTGTGCGGCAGACCTGCCGGTGGCGTTTGTGCGCTGCCGGCAGGCGGTCAATGACGGCCCGGCGGGGCCTGCCGCAGGTGGTGAGCCGGATAAAACAACTCAAAAACCCTTGTAGATTCAAATGCCAGTAACATTGCCCATGGAGAATTAGATACGGCAGTACATCTGCAAGGGAGCTATCCGTGAAAAGAACGTTGATTGCCGTTGGGTTGTTGGTAGCAGCCATGAGCACCGCTCAGGCCCAGAAGTTGACGGGGGCGGGCGCGACCTTCCCCTATCCGATCTATTCCAAGTGGTTCAGCGAATACAGCGCGTCGCATCCCGGCGTCGAGGTGAACTACCAATCCATTGGTTCGGGCGGCGGAATTCGCCAGGTGACGACCGGTGTGGTCGACTTTGGCGCGTCGGACATGCCGATGACCGACGATATGCTGGCCGCTTCGAAGGTGAAGCTCATTCACATTCCCACCGTGCTTGGCGCCGTCGTTCCCGTTTTCAATGTGCCCGGCGTAAACAACCTTCGATTCAGCGGCGAAGTGCTGGCCGATATCTTTCTGGGCAAAATCAACAACTGGAGCGATGCCCGCATCGCCAAGGATAATCCTGGCGTGAAGCTGCCCGACCAGAAGATCACCGTGGTGCACCGCTCCGACGGCTCGGGCACCAGCTTCATCTGGACGGACTACCTGAGTAAGGTGAGCAAGGAATGGGCCGGCGGGCCGGGCAAAGGCACGTCGCCCAGCTGGCCGACGGGCGTGGGCGGCAAAGGCAATGAGGGCGTGGCTGGTTTGGTGCGTCAGTTGCCGGGCGCGATCGGCTACGTTGAGCTGATTTACGCACTGCAGAACAAGATCAGCTCTGGCGCCGTGAAGAATGCGGCGGGCAACTGGATTACGGCCTCGATTTCGGGTGTTACCGAAGCGGCCGCCGGAATCAAGCAGATGCCAGCCGACTTCCGCGTTTCCATTACCAACGCGCCGGGAGCCAATGCTTACCCGATCTCCAGCTTTACCTACCTGCTGATTCCGGTGAATGGCTCCAACCCGGCGAATCGCAAGGTGCTCAAGGACATGCTGAGCTGGATCGTCAAGTCCGGTGAGAGCGAGGTATCGGTGCTCTCCTATGCTCCGCTGCCGCAGAACGTGGTGGACAAGGAACTCAAGGCCATCTACGCGCTGCAGTAGAGTGGTTCCAGGGCGTGCGGGGCCGGCGTGCTGATTGCCGGCCCCCGCCGCGCCGCAGTTGTCGGCTTGCGCCCAAGTCGGTCGAGAGGTTCCACGGAGAGTAGAATTCCCCTCGGGAATTCTTTCCACTCAAGGACGTCTCGATGCAAGTTCGTTCGGTCCTGTGCTTCTGCCTGGTTTCGCTTTCTTTACTACTCGCCCATTCGACACTGGCTCAGTCTGCTTCCACACCGTACGACGCCGTTGATCCCATCATCGGTACCGCCGGTGGCGGCAATACCTTTCCTGGCGCTTCATTGCCCTTTGGCATGATGCAGTGGAGCCCAGACACAAATGAGCGCGCCTGGTACTACCACAAGGACAAGCAGGTCTACGGATTCAGCCTGACGCACATCAGCGGCGCAGGTTGCCCGCTCTATGGCGACTTCGCCGTGCTGCCCACGATGGGCGCATTGGCTGCAAGTCCCGGCACGAACTTCGCTCCCTACGCAGCCGCCTTCGATCACGGCAACGAGCAGGCGCATCCCGGATACTATGCGGTGACGCTGGCGAACGGCATTCGCGTCGAGATCGCGGTTGCCGAACGCGCCGGTATTGCCCGCTTCATTTTTCCTGAAGGCGCCGATGCACGCTTGCTGGTGAACGCAGGCAGCAGCGCCAACTCTCTTGCCGGCGAGGCCGGCCAGCGCGGCCACGATGCGTTTGGCAACAGCATCGCTCTCAAGGCGAGTGACGGCTTCTCCGGTTCCGTCGCGGCAGGCGGCTTTTGCTCGTCAGACTCGCATTACAAACTCTACGTTGCCGGCCGCTTCAATAAACCGTACAAGAGTTCGGCTGTGTGGCAGGACGATGCAATTTTGAACGCCGGCAAGTCCGCTGAGGGCAAGCACAGCGGAGCTTGGCTCGACTTTGGCCGGGAGCATGAGGTGGTGCTCAAGGTAGGCATTTCGTTTGTGAGCCAAGCTGGGGCGCTCAACAATCTCGACACGGAGATAGCAGGCTGGGATTTCGACCGGATTCATGCGAAAGCGCGCAGTGTTTGGAGCGAGCTGCTCGGCCGTGCCGCTGTGGAAGGCGGGACTGCGGACCAGCGCACAATTTTCTACACAGGTTTCTATCACTCGTTTTTGTCGCCTAACCTCTTCAGCGATGAAGACGGCAAGTACATCGGCTTCGACGGCAAGGTGCATTCACTTGCGGGGTCGAAACAGGCGGCGCAGTACGCGAACTTTTCCGACTGGGATATCTATCGCAACACCGTGCAACTGCAGGCGCTCTACGAACCTGCGCACGAAGGCGACATGATGCAGTCGCTGGTGAACGACGCGGTCCAGAGCGGATGGTATCCGCGCTGGCCTGCGGCCAACGATGTGACCTATGTGATGGGCGGCGATTCGCCCGTGATTCTGCTGGCGTCTTCCTATGCTTTTGGAGCGCGCAACTTCGACGTTGACACTGCCCTCAAATACATGGTGAAGGCCGGCACTGAACCGGGCATGGGGCCGCACCACAATGCGGAGCGCCCCTTCCTCGCCGAGACCCTCAAGCTTGGTTATGTGCCGGTGGAGAAGGACTCCATTGCGGCTTCGCGCACGCTGGAATACGCGAATGCCGACTTCGCCATTGCGCAGTTTGCCCGCAATACGGGGCATGAGGCCGAGTACCAGCGCTTCCTGAAACAGTCAGAGAACTGGAAGAATCTTGTGGACCCGGAAACGCACTGGATTCGCCCGCGCCTGAGCGACGGGAGCTGGCTACCCGGGTTTGACGCGGAACGTTCTTTGCCCAAGCGGCCCGACGCGCCCGTTTCTTCCGATCAGGACGGGTTTGAAGAAGGGAACACGTATCAATACTCCTTCATGATTCCGTTCGACTATCCGGCGCTGTTCGCGGCCATGGGCGGCGATGACAAGGTGGTACCGCGCCTCGACAAGTTCTTCTCAAAACTCATCTGTTGGGGTGAGCCTTGCTTCAACATGGCCAACGAACCCGACTTCGTTACCCCGTATGCTTACGCTTTTGCCGGTATGCCGTGGAAGACGCAGGACGTGGTTACGCGGATTGAGAAGGAGACCTTCAATGTCACGCCGGACGGGATTCCCGGCAATGATGACTTGGGCGCGACCTCGGGCGTGTATGTGTGGAATGCGCTTGGTTTTTATCCCGCTGTGCCCGGTGTGGGCGGCGTGGTGCTGGGCACTCCGATGTTCAACAAGGCGACGCTGCGGCTGGCGGGCGGCAGAACGCTTGTGGTCACGCGGCAGGGAAGCGGCATCTACGTGCAGAAGGTTTCGCTTGACGGCGCAAGCTACGCAAACCTATGGCTGGCCCTGAGCAAGCTGCGGCCGGGTACGACTACGCTCGACTTCACGATGGGTGAGCAGCCAAACAGGCAGAGAGGCAGCGGGCTCGCAGATCGCCCACCGTCGTTCCGCTAAAGGGCGGCAGAAATAACTCGGAGGGGGCCGGACGAGCCAATCGGGAGAAAATCCTAACCTTGCCCCTGCTCCTGAATGAGCCGGTCGACGAGAGGCGCGAGCTGCTCACCGGTGCGGGGCAGCACAAACGCGCCTGCTGCCTGATCCCAGTCAAGCTTGAAGCTGGTGGAAAGTGCGGAGATCCAGATCTGGCGCACGGGGGCGTTGGGCGTAATTACGAATTTGGCTCCAGGTCCGTCAAACAGCACATTCAGAACACCACCCTGTTCCTCAACCTCGAAGCCGGCATTCTCTTCTTCCTCGCGCGCCATCAGGTACCGCTTCAATGCATCCAGGGCGCTCTCCGCTACGCGGCGAAACTCCAGTTCGTCCAACATGGCCTCAGTGTAGCAAGTCTGGGCGTGTCTGGGCGCCACCCTCCGGTGAATCCTGCTTCGCTTGAGGGGAAGTGAGGCTGCTTTCTGCTAGCGAGCGGCAGGGATGGCAGGGTCGGGCTCAAAGCGTGGTGTAAATCCCAGTTGCCGCCAGAAGCTTTCAACCAGCGCAACGGTCTCTGGCGTGGTTTGCGCGACGGTGCGCAGCAGCAGTTCGGAGACGCCGTTTGCGGCCATGTCCCGGGCATCGGCGATGATGGCGATGCATTTTTCCGGGCGGTAGGTGCAAGCGGCGAGGTCGGCGATGGAGAGCCGGGTGGTAGGAGTTGCGAAGACCGTGCGCGGCGGCGCCATACGGTCCAGCAGCCACAGGATCTCCAACTTTGACTCGAGCTCGTCGGGTACGCAATCGATGACCAGGTCGGCCTCGCGGACTGCGTCCTCGATGGTGGAGACAAAGGCGACCATGGGCAATGCCTCGGAGCCAAGCTGCAGGCGCAAAGCTTCGCGGGCGTGATGCAGATTGTTGGGCATCACGTCTTCAAGCAGCACGCTGAAGCCGGCTTTGGCTGCGCTCAGGGCCAGCCAGCGGCCCAGCGGGCCCGCTCCGATGATGGCGACGGTAGGCATGGACGCCTTACTTGGCGACCAGCGCCTTGGCTACGTCCTCGGCATTGGGCTTGGCCTGTAGCAGGTGCTCGGCGACACGAGCGCGCTCCTCAACGGAGAGCGTGGGGACGGCGGCCAATATGCGGCGCAGGGTTACGGCAACGTCGTCAATGTAGTTCATCAGGCGGATGGCTTCTCCGGAAAGCGGCATGGCGGGGTCCCCTCGAAAATGCGAATGTCTCAATTC
>VFSW01005484.1_pt1 | contig 18750 bp, 20 predicted proteins | sample 5358111 | NCBI WGS metagenome assembly VFSW01 (sample SAMN11554181, study PRJNA540505) | mine drainage metagenome | isolation source: sediment from site ElyBrook_90M | place: USA: Ely Copper Mine, Vershire, VT | collected 2017 | reverse complement strand
ATCTCGCCCAACGCCTCACTGCGTACTCCGTCGCCTGCCCCGTGCGGAGGTCCGAGGGGGCGCTGCGCCAACAGCGACTGGCGCGTTGTGACCTGGCAGCGCGAACGCTGGCCACCGGACTCTCAGTGCTCGGCATCGACGCACCCGAGAAGATGTAGTCGTCGGCTCGCCGCACGCTCGCTGGCGTCGGTAGAGTGAACTCGCGGGTCGAAGGATCCATTGAACGGGGGAAAGTATGGACGTCAAAGCCTCAATCGTGAGTGAACTCAACGGTCCCTGGCACACCGAGACGATCGAGATCGACGAGCCGCACGCTTTCGAGGTGCGCGTGAAGGTCGCCTACTCGGGACTCTGCCACTCCGACGAGCATCTCCGATCGGGCGCGCTCGGCAACGACCCGGCGGTCCTCGAGATGATCTCGGGCCGTTCGTCCATGTATCCGATCATCGGTGGGCACGAGGGTTCGGGTGTTGTTGACGCGGTAGGCGAGGGCGTGACCTCGGTCAAGCCCGGTGACCACGTCGCCACGTCGTTCATCCCCTCGTGTGGAAAGTGCGAGTACTGCATCTCGGGACGACCGTTCATCTGCGATATGGCGGCGGGGACCCTGGCGGGGCCGATGATCTCGGACGGCACGTGGCGCCATCACCTCGGCGACGTCGACCTGAATCGGATGTGCAACATCGGATCGTTCGCGGAGTACATCGTCGTGCACGAAGCGTCGGTGATCCGCGTTGAGCCCTGGTACGACCTTCGCGCCGCCGCACTCCTGTCATGCGGTCTTTCGACGGGGTTCGGCGCCGCCGTCAATCGAGGCGGCGTGAAGCCCGGCGACGTGGTGGCCGTCATTGGCTGTGGAGGACTTGGTTCGGCCGCGATTCAAGGAGCCGTGCACGCCGGTGCGCGGGCAGTGATCGCGATCGATACGAATAAGTCGAAGATCGACCGCGCACTCAAGATCGGCGCGACGCACGGCTCGACCTCGACGCTTGACACCGCCTTCACGATCCTCCCCGATTTGACCTGGGGCAAGAACTGTGACGTCGTGGTCATCACGGTAGGGGAGATCACCGCGGAGGTCGTCGAACAGGCGCGCTCCATCACGGCCAAAGGAGGCGTGGTCGTCATCGCGAGCATCGCGCCCTGGAATATGACATCCATCGATCTCAACGTGTTCATGTTCTCGATGATGAATCAGGAACTACGAGGGACGGTTTTCGGGTCCGCGGCACCACGCTTGCAGATCCCCAAACTGCTTCGCCTGCACCACGAGGGCAAGTTCATGATCGATGAGTTGGTCACGCAGGAGTACTCGCTCGACGAGGTGCAGAAGGGCTATGAGGACCTTGAGGCCGGCGAGAACATCCGCGGCGTCGTGCGCTTTTAATCGATCGGGTCCTTCTCGATGATCGACACGGTGTTACTTGGGAAGATTGTCTCGTAGGGGATAACCCCGAAATATTTGACACTGCCTGCGAGATGTTCCCGATTGTGGTGAGCGATTGACGCCCCTACCTTGATCGTGTGGCCATCGTGCTCGCGACCACTAGGACCTCGGGCGACACCGCGTCGTCGACGGACGGCGTCCAAGGGGAAAGCTCAGGGTCTATGCCCTAGACACGGAATTGGCCTCTTGACCGAGTGATGTATATGGAGTAGCATACTGAGTATGTCTAGCCCCGTGAGGTCACGATGAGTATCCGCCATTCACTGCTCGCTCTCTTGAGCGAGGGCCCAAAATATGGCTTTCAGCTTCGCCAGGAGTTCGAAGCGAGCACGGGCGACGTCTGGCCACTCAACGTCGGTCAGGTCTATACGACCCTTCAGCGACTCGAACGCGATGGACTCGCTACGTCTGATGATGTCGAGGACGACGAGCGCCAGAAGAACTACCGGATCACCGAACGGGGAGGCGACGAGCTCGCCCGTTGGCTTCGGACGCCGCCCGACCTCTCGGAACCTCCGCGCGATGAACTCGTGATCAAGGTCCTCGTGGCGTCGCGACTGCCCGGCGTCGACGTCTTCGAGGTCATCCAGGTGCATCGTCGCTACGTCGTGCAGTTGATGCAGCAGTGGACGCACCTGAAGGAAGACGAGTCGCACTTCGATCTCGCCTTCGCGCTGGCGGTCGACGCCGAACTCTTTCGACTCGACGCCGTCGTGCGCTGGCTCGACGCCGCCGATGGTCGTCTACACCGCGCCGCTCTGGAGCCCGCGCCCGAACACCCCGCATCCCTGCCAAGCATTCGCCGAAGGACTGGAGCACACCGATGAGCATGTTGGAACTACGACAAGTGTCAAAGAGCTATGGCGAGGGAGCCAACGAGGTCGAAGCGCTCTCCTCGATCGATCTGAACGTCGAACGGGGTTCACTCGTCGCGATCATGGGACCGAGCGGTTCGGGTAAGTCGACGCTCCTCACCATTGCGGGCAGTCTCGAAGAGCCGACGACGGGCGAGGTCCTGATCGATGGCGCACGCCTCGCGGGGATGTCGCGCAACGACAAGGCTCGGCTGCGGCGGCGGACCGTGGGTTACGTGTTCCAAGACTTCAACCTCCTCGCTGGTCTCACCGCCGTTGAGAACGTGTCGCTACCTCTCGAACTCGATGGCGTGTCGATGAAGAAGGCGAGAGTGAAGGGCATGGCCGCGCTGGACGAACTCGGCCTTACCGAACGAGCGCTCAACTTCCCCGATCAGCTCTCGGGCGGTGAGCGTCAGCGCGTCGCCATCGCGAGAGCGGTCGTGGGTGAGCGGAGCCTGTTGCTCGCCGACGAACCGTCGGGCGCGTTGGACTCACTCAATGGTGAGGCGGTCATGCGGATGATCCTGTCGGCCTGTCACGGTGGCGTCGCCGCTGTCGTCGTGACCCATGACGCGAAACTGGCGTCGTGGGCCGACCGCGTGGTCTTCCTGCGTGACGGCAAGGCCGTCGACGAGACGCTGCCGCCACCAACGCCCGAGGAGTTGCTCAACCCTGACCTGAAGCCGGCGTGAGCGTGGACGACTTCCGGATCCAAAGCGAGCGGCGAGCGTCGGACGGGGGCCTTCCCGCGCGACGTGCCGTGACCCGTTGGGCGTGGCGTCTCTTTCGACGCGAATGGCGCCAACAGTTCCTCATACTCGCGCTCATCACCGTCGCCGTCGCCGCGACGATCCTGGGTTCGACGGTGGCTGTCAACAACCCGCCGCCCAAGGACGCCGGCTTTGGCACGGCGCCGTACTCCGCCTCGTTCGTGAGCGACAACGCCAAGACGCAGTCCTTCGTCGCGAAGGCGCAGCACCTCGGGACGGTCCAGGTGATCGAGAATCAGACGTTCTCCATCCCCGGATCGATCAACACCTTTCAACTTCGTTCTCAGGCCGCGAACGGACCGTTCGGTGGTCCGATGCTCTCGCTCGTCAGCGGTCGTTACCCCGCGAGCGCTGACGAGGTCGCGGTCACCCACTCGGTCGCGGGCGCCTTCCACCTCGTCGTGGGCACGAGCTGGAACGTCGGTGGCGTGAAGCGCACGGTCGTCGGGATCGTTGAGAACCCCCAGAGTCTCCTGGACTCGTTCGCCCTCGTGTTGCCCGGTCAGGTCTCGAATCCCGGTCAGGTCACCGTGCTCTTTCGAGTCCCACGTAGCGCGATACACACGCTGCGCAAGGGCGTGCAGATCAGCACGCCCGCGTCGGTCGCGGCGTCGAACCCGTTGAACCCAGAGACGATCTCGTTGGCGGCTCTGGTACTCGGGATGCTCCTGATCGCGCTCGTGTCGATCGGCGGCTTCACGGTCCTCGCGCAACGTCGGATGCGTTCCATCGGGATGCTCGAGTCCATCGGCGCGACGGACCGACACGTACGGCGCGTCGTGAGGGCGAACGGCACCGTCGTGGGCGTCGTCGCGGCGATTCTGGGACTCGTCGTTGGGCTCGCCGGATGGTTGTTATATCGACCGAGCTTCGAACAGAGCGCGCATCACCTTGTCGCCCCTCTGGCCCTTCCGTGGCTCGTCGTCATCTTGTCGATGGTGCTCGCGGTGTTGGCCGCCTTCTTCGCGTCCTCTCGACCGGCGCGTTCGGTGACCAAGGTGCCGATCGTGCACGCGCTCTCGGGACGTCCCGCAACGCCTCGCCAGATCCATCGATCGGCACTCCCGGGCATTGCGTTCCTCGTCGCGGCCTTCCTCCTGCTCGGCTACTCCGGAAGTACCGGAGGGGGCAGCGGCAATGGAGGAGCGCCGGAACTCCTGCTTGGTCTGGTCATGCTCATGCCGGGTCTGATCTTGCTCGCCCCGTTCTTCCTGTCGTTGACCGAACGCGTGAGCCGACGTGCTCCCATCGCGTCGAGGCTCGCACTACGCGACCTCGCTCGCTATCGTGCGAGGTCGGGTTCGGCCCTCTCCGCTATCAGCATCGGCGTGCTCATCTCGGTCATCGTCATCCTCGCCTCGGCCTCGCGCTTCAGCAATGTCTTCGACTACGCCGGACCCAATGTCGCGTCGAATCAACTCGCCCTGCACCAGGCGTACGCACCGCACGGACAGACGTTCGTCCGTCGAAATTCGAAGGGTCAGTTAGTCCAAGTGCACCCGAAGACTGAGACGGCGACACCGGCCGAGCTCGCCGCCGGTGCACGCCAGATTGCGAGGGGACTGGACGCGCGTTTGGTGGCACTCGAGTCACCGAACGCCCAACTGAACGGCACCCAGGGCGGTCGCAGTTGGAGCGGGCAGATCTACGTCGCGACACCGCAACTGTTACGGACCTTTGGCATCAAGGCTTCCCAGATCGATCCGACCGCGTTAGTACTGACGTCACGACCCGGTCTCGCCGGCTTCTCGGGACTCTCGATGGACTTCGGCACGGGGAAGCAGTCGGTAAATCAGGGTGGCCCGACACGAGGTATCAGGAGTCCGCTGATCGAGGAAGTGAGCGCGCTCCCGAGTGGGACCTCTGCGCCGAACACTGTCCTCACCGAGTACGCGATGAAGAAATACCACATTGGTGAAAGCGTCACGGACTGGCTCGTGGTGGGCAATCAGACTTTTACCGCGGCCCAGATCAGTAGCGCCGAACTCACCGCAGCGTCGGCACAGCTCCAGGTTGAGTCGAGGAACGACGTCCCTTCGGGGTCGACCATCATCAACTGGGCGACGGTCTTTGGGATCTTGATCGCGCTCGGGATCCTCGCGATGTCCGTCGGACTCGTACGAAGCGAGACATCGAGCGAACTTCGAACGTTGTCCGCGACCGGCGCGTCGAGCTTCACCCGTCGCACGTTGACCGCGGTCACCGCGGGCGCCCTCGGGTTCCTCGGCGCTCTCCTCGGCGTGGTCGGTGGTTACGTCGCCATGATTGGCTGGTTGCGGAGTAATTCACTCAACGGGGGCATCTCCGCCCTCGACAAGGTACCCATTGGTGACCTCTCGCTGATCCTCTTTGGCATGCCGGCGCTCGCGGCCGTCGTCGGTTGGCTCTTCGCGAGTCGCGAGCCCTCAATCCTCGGTCGTCAACCTATCGAGTGACGTCTGTCGCCGGTCGCTCAAACCGAGGACGTTGCGCAGACCGAGCGTCGACTTGGTGATGTGCGGGGTGAGTGCTGCGAGCGTGCGGCTCGACACCGCTCCTTCGAGAAGTCCCACGCCGTAGGCGGCGTCGTCTGCCATGGCGAGGGGGATGTCACGGACGTGGACCCGAGAGTGGCGCCAACGCCATGCCGTGCCAAGGGCGTAGAGGAGTAATGCCCTTCGACGCAGTCTGGGCACCACGGCGCTCACCAGGACGACGAGTCCGAACTGTCGCACGACAGCACGAGCCATCGGACCGCCCGCGCGCAGCATTCCTCGACCTACCAGCGCACGTGCGACGTGGTCGGCGTCGTCGGTCGTAGGGCGAAGGCGCTCACGAAGTTGATCGCGTGCCGCGCCCATGATGCGCAGTCCGATCACCGGTTTGCCTGCGAGCGCACTCAACCACGCACTGAGCGTCCACGCATCGACCCGCAGCGGGGCGAGGCGCTCGCCGTGTCGCTTGGCGAGTTCGCTCGAAGACTTGCCGTAGACCACTCGCTGGCGCCACCAGGCACGCCATGACGTGCGCGCTCGGTGGGCCACGGTGACGTCGGCGTCGAAACGCACCAGCCAACCGCGGTCGTGCAGTCGCCACACGAAGTCGACGTCCTCGCCGACGCGAAGTGATTCGTCGAATCCTTCGCCGAAACTCGCACGACGCACGAGGAGACAGGCACCCGGGACATAACTGACCGCGCCGTTGGGCACCACGAGGGTGCTTCGTCGCCCGACGTCGAGTGGGCTGAAACGCTGCTCGAATCGATCACGCGCCGAGGCGCCTTGGGCACCGACGATCCGTGGCGCGACGGCGCCTTCGAGGGGATCGTCGAAGTGGGACCGAAGGCGAGCCAGCACTCCGAGGGGATCGTCGATGGTGACGTCGACATCGATGAACCAGATCAGTGGGCGTGACGTCGCGCCTACGCCGGCGTTGCGCGCCGCCCCCGGTCCGCGATTGACGTCGAGTCGCACCAGGTCGACCTTGAACTCCTTCGCGCACTTGGCGACGGCCAACTGGTCCTGGGAACCGTCGTCGACGATCGTCACGTGGAGTGGGGGCAACGTCGCGAGCAGTGAGCGAAGCGAGTCGACGTCGTCACGGACAGGAACGACGACGTCGACGTCGTCGATGTCGTCCACGCTGGGGTAGATGGGGTGCAGAAGGCCCTGTTGGACCAGCGTGCGAGCGAATCGACCCTCGCCCGCACCGACGCGACCGCCCTTCGCCCATCGCTGCGCGACCGACTTTGAACCACCGGGAAGTCGCAGGAGACGCCACGGCGAGCCCCCGCTGAGGAGGTCTCGGTCGATGAACGTCGCCTCCTCGTCGAGGCGAACCAGCGTTCCTTGGCTGATGGGAGCGTCGACCGGCACCGGGGCGAGAGGCGGGCGATCGCTCACGGCGCGAGTCTTTCACGATTTCGCGCGGGAGTGATTGCGCGATACGACAGAATGGGAACGTTCGAGGAGGAACCATGACAGTCGACACCCTGGTGGAAGAAGTAGAGGTGACCGAAGAGAGTGAGGAACTCCTCGTCGAGGAGGTCTCGATCGACGGTCTTTGCGGCGTCTACTAGACGGTGACGATTTCGACAATCCAGTTCGACGCCTCGGCGCCGTGGTCGCTCAACGAACAGGTCTCGCTGCGCGACGAGGCATTTGGAGCGTTGGCCTATCACCACGTGACTCGAAAGCTGGTCTTTCTCAAGTCGCGAGAACTCGTGGCGCTCGTGCGCCAACTGGACAGGTTTGAAAGTGCGCACGCCGCGATCGACGTGGTCGTGCCGCACGGCGAACACGATCGTTACGTCAGGGCGCTGGCGTCACTCGCGCATTCGGAGATTCTCCGTGGGCGCTAATCCGTCGCTTCGCGACCGCTTCGAGCGCGGGCTCGCCGCGCCGATCTGTCTCACGTGGGAGTTGACCTACGCCTGCAATCTCGCCTGCACGCACTGTCTCTCGTCGTCGGGGCGCCGCGACCCTAAGGAGTTGACGACGAGCGAAGCCAGGGCCCTGATCGACGAGATCGCGGCGATGCAGATCTTCTACATCAACATCGGTGGCGGCGAACCAATGATGCGCGACGATTTCTTCGAGTTGATCGAACACGCTGTCGGTCGCCACGTCGGCGTCAAGTTCTCGACGAATGGGACGCGCATCGACAGGGCCGCGGCGCAGCGACTCGCCGCGATCGACTATCTCGACATCCAGGTGTCGATCGACGGTGTTGACGCGACGACGAGCGATGCCATCCGTGGCGCGGGCAGCTACGACCGCGCCCGAAAGGCGATGGACAACCTTCGTGCCGCCAACTTCGGCCCGTTCAAGATCTCGGTCGTGATGACCAAGGACTCCGTTGAACAACTCGACGCCTTCGAGGCCATGGCGCGAGAGTACGGAGCCGAACTACGACTCACTCGACTACGACCCTCGGGACGAGGGGCCGACGTGTGGGAGGAGCTGCATCCGACGCTCGAGCAGAATCGCCGGCTGTATCGATGGCTGTTGGACCGGCCACACGTACTCACCGGTGACTCGTTCTTCCATCTCTCGGCGCTCGGTGAGTCGCTCGAAGGGCTCAATCTCTGTGGCGCCGGTCGCGTGGTGTGTCTCATCGATCCCGTCGGCGACGTGTACGCGTGCCCGTTCGTGATCCACGATGAGTTCAGGGCGGGCAACGTGCGCGGAGACGGTTTCGCGGCCGTGTGGCGCAGCAGCGAACTCTTCCGCTCGCTCCGCGAGCCGGGCAGCGTCGGCGCGTGCACTTCGTGCGGCTCCTACGACGCCTGTCGCGGAGGGTGCATGGCGGCAAAGTTCTTCACCGGCCTTGAGATGACTGACCCGGACCCCGAATGCGTCTTCGGTCATGGCGAAGAGGCGCTTCGGGCGAAGCGCGTCACATTGCGACCGACGCCATCACCCAATCACTCGCGGAGGACTCCGGTCTCGATCTCGTCGAAGTGAGAAAACCCCATCATTGACCTCAGAGCGTGTGTCCTATTTGGCGTGGTTCAGTTAGTCAAGGCGAACCGGTGGGTCCAATTAGGACACACGCTGTCAGGTAAAGTCGCGATGAGTCGGGAACGGGGAAGCAATGGCGAGCACGTGGTTCGAGTCGGTGGCCGTCGCCCAGCGACGGGCTGAGAAGCGCCTTCCCAAGTCCGTCTACTTGGCCCTCGTCGCCGGTTCCGAGAAGGGCCTCTCTTCGAAAGACAACCTCGAATCCTTCGACCAACTCGGTTTTGCACCCCATGTCGCGGGCAACCAGCGTGAGCGCTCGATGGCGACGACGGTCATGGGCCAGTCGATCTCGATGCCCGTCCTCCTCTCGCCGACTGGCGTGCAGGCGGTCCATCCTGACGGCGAGGTCGCCGTCGCGCGCGCCGGCGCCAACCGCGGCGTGGCGATGGGACTCAGCTCCTTCGCGAGTAGGTCGCTCGAAGAGGTGTGCGCGGTCAACTCCCAGGTGTTCTTCCAGATGTACTGGTCGGGCGACCGCGACACGATGCTCGCGCGCCTGGCCCGAGCGCACGAGGCGGGGGCCAAGGGGATCATCTTGACGCTCGACTGGTCCTTCGCGAACGGACGCGACTGGGGGAGTCCGTGGATCCCCGACAAGATCGGTGTGAAGGCGGTCGTGAAACTAGGCCCCGAGGTGGCCCTGCGGCCCCGATGGTTCTGGTCGTTCGCGAAAACCGGTCACCTGCCCGGTCTGTTGACCCCCAATATGGCCAAGCCGGGCGAGAAGCCACCGACCTTCTTCGGTGCGTACTACGAGTGGATGCAAAGTCCGCTGCCGAGTTGGGACGACGTCGCGTGGCTGCGCAGCGCGTGGGACGGGCCGTTCATGGTGAAGGGCGTCAGTCGGGTCGACGACGCGAAACGGGTCGTCGACCTCGGCGCCACGGCCCTGTCGGTCTCCAATCACGGCGGGAACAACCTCGACGGCACCCCCGCACCGATTCGCGCACTACCCGCGATCGTCGACGCAGTGGGAGACCGGATCGAGGTGTTGCTCGATGGAGGCGTTCGACGCGGCGGCGACGTGGTGAAAGCGCTCGCGCTGGGCGCACGCGCGGTGATGATTGGCCGCGCCTACCTCTGGGGACTCGCCGCCGAGGGTCAAGCCGGTGTGGAGAACGTGCTCGACGTGCTTCGCGGGGGAATCGATTCGACGTTGCTCGCACTGGGCAAGTCGGACGTGAGAGAACTGACCAGAGACGACGTCGTCGCGCCCGAGGGATTCTTTCGAAGGCTGGGCGAGTGAGTCGCGTCGCGATCGTGACCGGTGCCGCGCGCGGCATCGGCGCCGCGACCGTCGACGTCCTGGTGAACGAGGGCTATCGCGTGATCGCGGTGGACCGCTGTCGCGACATCCCCGAGGTGCCCTACGCCCTCGCGACGTCGGCCGACCTCGACGCCGTCGTGGCCCACCACGGCGACGCCGTGCTCGGGCTGGTGGGCGACGTGCGCAGCGCCACCGACATGTCGCTCGCGGTGGAGACCGCGACGCGCCACTTCGGCCGTCTTGACGCCGTCGTCGCGTGCGCTGGCGTCATCGCGGGCGGCGCACCGCTGTGGGAGATCAGTGACGCCGCGTGGGATGCCGTGTGGTCGGTCAACGTACTCGGCACCCGACGTCTCATCGAGGCGTCGGTCCCGACGCTGATCGCGAACGGCAAGGACGCGAATGGCCGCATCGTCGCGGTCGCTTCCGCGGCCGGTCGGACGGGTCTCTACCACCTCGCGGCGTATTCGGCGGCCAAGCACGCGGTCGTGGGGCTCATCCGCGGCGCGGCCATGGACCTCGCGCCGTACGGCATCACCGCGAACGCGGTCAGTCCCGGCTCGACCAACACCAAGCTGCTCGACGCCTCCGCCGCGGTCTACGCGTTGGCCAGTCCCGAGGAGTTCGCCCAACACCAGCCCATTGGCCGACTCATCGAACCGGTCGAGGTGGCGGCCTCGATCGCCTGGCTCTGCTCGCCGGCGGCCTCGGCGATCACCGGTGCGGACGTCGCCGTCGACGGCGGTATGACGGTCGGCTAGGAGCGAAGGTTTGGCCCCAGGTCGCTGACCATCCTGATGGCGTTCGAGGTGGCGGGCGCCGAGGAGTGCGATGTCACGTAGTCGTGAAGGAAGAAGATTGCGCCGACCAAGATCGCCATGAGCGCGAGGATCACGAGGAGCTGACCGATCATCTCTGCGCGCGAGCGTTTTGGCGACTCGTCCATAGCGTCACATTAGGTCCGTGGCCGGTGCGAACCCTTGGCGCTACGTCCGCCATGCGGTAAGGTCGTGGTTGCCTCGTGGCAGCGAAGTTGGTGAGATTCCAACGCTGTCCCGCAACTGTAAGTGGTCTGAAATTGGACCATGTAGCCAGGTCGCCTTCCGCGAGGAGATGTGAAAGACAGCTCTCGAGGTAAGGAGCGGTCGTTCGGATATCCATCCGTCGCCCAACCCTCTTCGACGGAAAGGAGATATCCATGTTCAAGACCATTCGGTTGGTCCTCGCACTCTCACTGAGCGTCGTGGTCCTACCCCTACTCAGTGCTAGCGCTAACGCCGCCAGCACCCCGCAGTGCGTTGTATCCCTGTCGCCGACGGCCACCGAGACGCTCTTCGCCATCGGCGCGGGCCACCAGGTCCAAGCGGTCGACAAGGACTCCAACTTCCCGACGAAGGGTCTGCCCTCGAAGCGCATCGATTCGCTCAATCCGAGTGTCGAGGCCGTCATCGGCATCTGCAAATCGACGTCGACACACCCTTCGACGAAGCCCGATCTCGTGGTCATCTCCTACGACGCGAATCAGATCAAGGAGAAGTTGACCGCCGTCGGTATCAAGGTCGTGGAACAGGACGCGCCCTCGAACCTGTCCGGCGCGCTCGCTCAGATTCGACAACTGGGGAGCCTCACCGGTCATGTCGCAAGTGCCGACGCCCTGGCGACGTCCATCAAGACGACGATTGCCAAGGACGTAGCGTCGATTCCGTCGCATAAGGGTAAGACCTTGACCGGGTACTACGAGCTCGACCCGACCTTCTACTCGCTCACCAGCTCCACGTTCGTGGGTTCGTTGCTGAAGTCACTCGGCGTCGTCAACATCGCCGACGCGAAGAACACGACCGCCGACGCGGGCTACCCCCAACTGAGCAGCGAGTACATCGTGAGCGCGAATCCCAAGATCATCTTCTTGGCCGACACGGTGTGCTGCAAGGCAACACAGTCGTCGCTCGCGAAGCGACCGGGCTTCGCCTCCATCGCCGCGGTCGCCGATCACGACGTGGTGGGGCTCAACGACGACGTGGCGTCACGGTGGGGGCCGCGACTGGGCCTTCTGATGAACCAATTGACGACGGCGGTTAAGGAAGCGCTCAAGAACACCAAGCTCTGGAGCTAGGGCTGAGCACGAACCCACCGACGAGGCGACGCGTCGCGATCGTCACGTTGTGCACCGGGGTCGCGCTCGTCGTTGCCATCGTCGCAGGGTTGGTCATCGGTCCGGTGTCGATAAGCACGTGGCACGTCGTGGGGGACATCTTCTCGCGCATCGGGATCGGCCACTCCACGCTCACGTCACTGCAGTCAACGATCATTTGGCAGCTTCGCGCACCACGAATGGTCATGGGACTTCTCGCCGGCGCGATGTTGGCGGTCGCCGGAGGGACCTACCAAGGCGTCTTTCGCAATCCGTTGGCTGACCCCTATCTCCTTGGCGTGGCCGCCGGTGCCGGGCTCGGCGCCACGTTCGCGATTGTCGACATCGGTCACGGCCTCTCCACGCCCACCTGGACGCCAATCCTCGCCTTCGTCGGTGCGATGGCCGCCGTGACCGTGACCTGGCTGATCGGCGGACGGAGCATGCGCACCGGCGTAGGCACCTTGATCCTCGCGGGTGTCGCCGTGGCGTCGCTGCTCACGAGCGCCCAAACGTTCCTCCAGCAACAGTCGAGCGCCGGATCGATCACGCGTGTCTACATCTGGCTCCTCGGTTCACTCGCCAGCGTCGGCTGGGGATCGGTAACCCTCGTGCTGCCGTACGTGGCCGTCTGCGTCGCGGTCTGCCTGGTCGCGGGGCGAGCGCTGGATGTGATGAGCGTGGGCGAAGAGGAGGCGCGTTCGCTCGGGGTGCCCGTGCGCCGAATCCGATTCATCGTGATCGCGGCGTCGTCACTCGGCACCGCCGCCATCGTGTCGGCCGTCGGGCTGATCGGCTTCGTGGGGATCATCGTGCCCCATATCGTTCGCCTGCTCGTGGGAACCTCGTACCGACGGATCCTGCCGATATCGGTGCTCTTGGGCGCGGCGTTCCTCGTCGTCGCGGACACGATCGCGCGCACCGTGATCGCTCCGTCGGAACTTCCCCTCGGCGTCGTCACCGCACTCGTCGGGGCGCCGGTCTTCGTCCTCATCCTCAGTCTGCGCCGACCGGTCGCGATATGAGTGCGGTCGACGTCGAGGGCGTGAGCGTACGAGCGGGCGCGAAGGACCTCGTCGCCAACGTGTCGTTGCGCGTGGAGGAGGGTACGTGGTGCACCGTCATTGGCCCCAACGGTGCGGGAAAGACCACGCTCGTCGAGACCATCGCCGGACTTCGAAAGGCGTCGCACGGGTCGGTCTCGATCTCGGGCCATCGACTCGACGAGATGCACGAACGCGAGCGCGCCCAGCGCGTGGCGCTGGTTCCCCAGCACCCGGTCATCCCGAGCGGCATGAGCGTGCAGGACTACGTCACGCTTGGTCGCGTCACCTATCACGGACTCTTTCGACCGCCCAGTGCGAACGATCACCTCGTCGTCGAGTCAGTGCTCGAGCGGCTCGCGCTCGTTGATTTTCGAGAGCGCGACGTGCTGACGCTGTCGGGGGGCGAGCGTCAGCGGATGGTGCTGGCGCGCGCGCTCGTGCAATCGACCGCAGTCATCGTCCTCGACGAACCCATCACGGGCCTCGACATGCGCCACCAGATGGAGATCCTCGAGCTGTTGAAGAGTGAGATAGCCCAGCGCGGTCTCACCGTGGTCGCGACGCTCCACGACCTCACGTTGGCCGGTCAGTTCGCCGACCGTCTCGTGTTACTCGACCACGGTGGCGTCGTGCTCGACGGATCAGCGGGCGACGTGATCCGTAGCGAACAGTTGGCACGGTGTTACGCAATGAAACTTCGCGTCGTCGACGTCGACGGCGCCGACGTCGTGGTCCCGGTGCGCCAGTGACGTCGTGAACGAGGCGTGACGACGCAACGCGGTTTTCTCATCTCGTAGACTTGACAAAAGCAATGAAGGGAACCCCGTGCGACGCACGCGAATCGTAGCCACCTTAGGCCCCGCCTCTGAGAGCGATGACGTCATCCTTAACCTGGTCAAGGCCGGTGTTGACGTCTTTCGCCTGTCCTTCGCCCATGGCGACATCCCCTCGGGGATCGCCCGTCTTCGACGTGTTCGCAGCCTGGCCCCCGATCTCGCGATCATGGTCGACATCCCGGGGCCCAAGATTCGCGCTGGCTCCTTCGGTACGACGCCGGTGACCCTCACGGTGGGCGACCATATCGAACTCTCCGAGGGATTTGACCGCGCATCGACCGCCGAGCACATCGTGGTCGAGCGCCTCCACGTCCTCGCCCAACTCCAGGTGGGCGACAAGATCCACATCGGCGACGGGGGTGTCTCCTTGCTCGTCGAGCAGCCGGGGCCCAAGGCCCTCGCGATGGTCACCTCGGGCGGAACGGTCATGGGCAAACCGGGACTGAGCTTGCCGTCGTCGCTCGTGAACGACCGCCTCCCGACCGATGACGACCGCGAACGTCTCGAAGCACTTCGCGCCGAGTCCTTCGAAATCCTCGCGGTGTCCTTTGTGCGCTCGGCCTTCGACATCGTCTCGGTTCGCACCGCGCTGTCGCGTGACGACGTCATGTTGATGGCGAAGATCGAGACGGGGGAGGGCGTCGAGAATCTCGACGACATCATCGCGGTCTCCGACGCGATCATGGTCGCGCGCGGCGACCTGGGCGTGCGCATGCCCATCGAGGAGGTGCCGCACCTGCAGAAGGAGATCGTTCGTCACGGTGTGCGTTACGCTCGACCGGTTGTCGTCGCCACGCAGATGCTCGAGTCGATGACCCACTCGCAGGTGCCCACGCGCGCCGAGGTGACCGACGTCGCCAACGCCGTACTCGACGGCGCCAGCGCGGTCATGTTGAGCGGCGAGACGGCCATTGGTGACGATCCGGTGGCCACGGTCACCACGATGGACCGGATCGTTCGCCGCGCGGAGGAGTACTTCGACTACGAAGGTTGGGGCCAGGGTCTCGGGGTGCAGCAGATCGGCGTCGGCACGCGCTCGACGAGGATCACCGCCGCGATCACGGGCGCCGCGTGGCGTGCCGCGATGGAGGAGAAGGCCGTCGCCATCGTGGCCTGCACCCGTTCGGGAATGACGGCGCGCGCTATCTCTCGATTCCGGCCGCCGATGCCCATCGTGGCGATCACACCGAGCGACGCGACCGCCCGTCAGCTCCGTTCGTCATGGGGCATCGAGGAGATCTACGTCTCACCGGCCCAGGACATCGACGAACTCTGTGAAGTCGCGGTCACCCGGCTGAAGAGTTCGGGCATCGCCAAGTCCGGCGACCCGATCGTCATCATGGCCGGCTCAGCCTCTGGTGGCGCGCAGATCACCGACACCGTTCGAATGTTGATCGTCCCCTAGTTCGGGGGCGACCTCAGGGTTTGTACTGGGGATGTCCCCACTAGGCGAGCGACGTCACGGTCGTGAGACTGGCCAGATGCCGAGTCGTCGAACCGCCGCGCTTCGCTGGTTGGTCCATCTGGGTCTCATGGTGAGCGTTGTCATCTCACTGTGTTTCGAGTTCGTCCTCACCGTGCACATCGTGGTGGGTCTGGTCTTCGTCGCGCTCGTTCTCTGTCACTTGGTGCAGCGACGCAAGATCTCGGGCAAGTTGGCGCGAAGGTTGACGCGGTTCACCAGCGCACAAGCAAAGCTCGCACGGATGGCGATATCGGACGCGCTCTTGTTGGCGCTCACGCTCGCAATGCTCGCGTCGGGTTTCGTCGACGTCGCCATAGGACACCCCACGAAGGTCCGCTGGCACGCAATCCTCGGGGTGGCGCTCACGGTCTATCTCGTGGTGCACACGCTTCGGCGACGTAAGCGACTGAGGTCATCGGCCATCCGGTGATCCGCGTAGACCAAGGTCGCGACGACGGTACCGCCGATGTCGGCACTTCCGACTGGAGAAGTTATTCACGCTGGTGGGGCATGAAGTGACGCGCTGACTGGCGGCCACCACTCCTTCGTGGACGACCCCGATGATCCGTCCTCGTAAATCTCCAAGAAATCCTTCGATCGCGACATCCAGACGTGTGACGGCGGCGAATAGTCCTCAGTGCCGTACCTATGGAGACGTTCGAAGCAGCCTTTCGAACGTGCTCGCAGCCGGTCCACCGCGGTGGACGGAGAAGGAGGAGTTGCAATGCAAGACATCTCACGCCGGGGCTTTTTGAAGGTTGCGCGAAACACCGTCGCGGCCGCGGGCATCGTGGCCGTTGCCCCGACCGCGTTGGCCTCGACGGCCAGCGCCACGACGAAACCCAAGGTGGCGAAGAAGGTGGCCGCAGTCCGGCCGGTCTCGTCGAGGGAGAACCTCGTCGTCCACATCCCGAATCCGAGCTCTGGCGAGATCCACTTCATGGTGGGGACTCGCGAAGTCGTCCGTCACGACCGTGCGCTCGTCGCGCGCCTGTTGCGCGACGTCAGCTGACGCCACGTCGCCGATCAATTCGTAGTACGCGAACTCAACAATCAGAAAGGCCTCAACCATGTCTTCACACTCAGAAGCACCAGAAATCTCTAAGGATCCCGTTGCGGACAGCACGGACCTCTACGCATTCGTAAGCCCCGACACCCCTAACAAGGTCACGCTCATCGCGAACTACATTCCGCGCCAGCAGCCCGCCGGGGGACCGAACTTCTTCGAGTTCGGCGATGACGTGCTCTACCAGATTCACATCGACAACACCGGTGACGGTGTCGCGGACATCTCGTACGAATTCCGCTTCCAGACGGTCCTGACCGACACCGGTGGCAACGACACGTTCCTCTACAACACCGGTCAGATCACGTCGCTGAAGGACTCGACGTGGAACCGCAAGCAGTTCTATACGTTGACGCGGAGGGACAAGCACGGCAGCCACGTGCTCGGGCGCCACCTGGCGTGCCCACCCTGCAACGTGGGTAAGAACTCGATCCCCAACTACGGTGCGTTGACCGAACAGGCGGTCCACTCGGTGGGCTCGACGAAGGTCTTCGCCGGCCAACGCGCGGACGGCTTTTACGTCGACCTCGGGTCCATCTTCGACCTGGGCGACCTGCGCCCGTTCCAGCCAGACTTCCTCTTGAAGGGCGCGGCGATCGCGGGCGTCAACTCCTTGGCGGCGACGAACGTGCACTCCATCGCGCTCCAGGTTCCGATCGCTGAGCTCACGAACGACGGCACGGTTCCCACGGCGTACACGGCGGCGAACTCGACGATCGGGGTGTGGACGAGCGCGAGTCGTCAGAAGACCAAGATCTACTCGCTGCCCCAGACCAACACCGGTCCGTGGGAGCAAGTCTCTCGGTTGGGTAATCCGTTGATCAATGAGGTGATCATCCCGATGGGGTTGAAGGACCGTTGGAACTCGACCCAGCCCGCAAACGACTCGCAGTTCTCGCAGTACTACGACCACCCCGGTCTCGCGGGGCTCCTCAACGTGCTCTACCCCGGTGCGTTCCCGAACCTGGCGGCGTACACGGCGGTGTCGTCGAACACGCGACCGGACCTCGACGCGGTCCTTTTGACGGGTGTGCCGCCGCTGTTCCCGGGCTTTCAGAACTACACCGGCAAGACGCAGGCCGACATGCTGCGACTCAACGTCGCCATCAAGCCAACGGCGACCGCGGACGCCAACATCCTCGGGGTCGTCGGCGGTGACAATGGTGGCTTCCCCAACGGTCGAAGGGTCTTCGACGACGTCGTCAGCATCGAACTCAAGGCGGTCGCCGGGGCGCTGTTGAACGCGGTCGTGCCGAGCTACAAGCCCGACGGAGCGGCCGGACTGCTCTACGACGTGGGCGGCCCGACGGCGGAACCGAAGTCGGTGTCGAGCCTTCGTGCCTTCGGTCTCACGTACAAGTCGAGCTTCCCGTACCTCGCTGACCCGTGGGACGGCTACGACAACCCCGCGACCACGCGCCACGCGTTGGCTGGTTGATGCTCGCCGCCGCCGACACGCCTTCGTGTGAGGACACCACCAACTCGGATCCCCACCGAGTTGGTGGTGTCGACCACGTGCACGACCACGACGAAGGGCTTGCCCACGAACACGGTGGTCATGTCCACACGGAGGCGAAGCCGCCCACCGCACCGAGTCGGGCGGTCATGATCGATGTCGGCGACACCAAGGGGGCACTCATCCTCAACGCGCGCTCCGAACTCGAGGGCATCGAAGTCGAGATTCATCCGGTTGGTGAACCCGCGAAGCGAACGCACGTCTGGGTCCTCCCGCGAGAGGGCCGCGACGGTCTACTCTACGCCGCCGTCTTTCCGAGCCTCGCGATTGGTGAGTACGCGGTACTTCGTCGTGACGGCACCGTGGCATTCGTCGTGGACGTGCCACCCAACAAGGTCACGCGCGCCACCTGGGACTGACCGCGCCATCTCATTCGTGGAGAGATCGTCGTGACGACGTCATCTTCGTCGATGCCTGAACGTCAGGTGTGCCATCCATCTCCTACGATGAGGCCGGCCGCGAGGGCGCCTGACCTTCTCGTTGGCCGGTGCGAGGGCACCATCGACATGGCACGACGAAGTGGGCGACGATCACCATGACGGTCGAGCGGATTCTGTTGATCGGGATGATGGGTGTGGGTAAGACCACCGTTGGTCGGGCACTCGCGCAGCGACTGGGATGGGCGTATCTCGACTCCGACGAACAGGTGCAGGCCATGACCGGACGCAGCGTTCGAACGATCGCGGTGGAGGATGGCCCCGCACTCCTTCACCGGTTCGAGGATGAAGCACTGGTTGCGGCCTTAACGCTGCCGACGTCGGTCGTCGTGGGCGTAGCGGGTGGGGCGGTCTTGTCGGAGGGCAGTCGTGGGCTCTTGAGGAACGAACCTACTGTCGTGTGGCTGCGGG
>VFSW01005483.1_pt1 | contig 18751 bp, 13 predicted proteins | sample 5358111 | NCBI WGS metagenome assembly VFSW01 (sample SAMN11554181, study PRJNA540505) | mine drainage metagenome | isolation source: sediment from site ElyBrook_90M | place: USA: Ely Copper Mine, Vershire, VT | collected 2017 | reverse complement strand
CTAATCCCGCCTGACGCACGAACTCCGCCAGCCGCAGTCGATCGCCATGGGCAAGTCGGTTTCCCTCATTCGCCTGGCCCTGGTGCTTCCCGCCATCGTGGGACAGGCTCGGCCAGAAGAAGCCAAAATGCTCAATCGTCTGGCCGTCTTCTGGGGGCTCAGCTACCAGACCCTGGATGATCTGAAAGATGTGATTCACACAGGCGAAATGCACGGCAAAACTGCGGCGCGCGACGCCTTTCTTGACCGCCCCAATCTGGCACTCAGCATCGGGGTGCCGGAATCGTTCGATCGCATCGAGCGACTGATGAATCTTGGAAGCCGCGCAATTGACCGCATGAGCCGCCGTCGTGCCAGACTTGCATTTCTGCGCGAGGTTCGCGTTCAATTCAACAAGGAGATCTCAAATCTCTCCGAGGCAAGCCTTACTCGGGCATCATGATTTTTCTTCGGCTGATCCTCACTAACCTCGGTCGCCATCGTGTTCGCACTCTTATCAGCATTGCGGGCATCGCCTTCAGTGTAGCCGCCATGCTGACCGTCGTGACAATCCTTCAAGGTGCGGTTGGGATGTTCGCCGGACTCCTCTCCGCCGACAGTCAGCTCATCGTCTTTGAGCGCAATATCTCTGACCTCTTCTTCTCGAGCGTTCCTGACAATGCCGTCAAGCAAATCCAGTCGTGGAGCCTGGTTGACAAGGCTAATCCAGTTCTATTTGGTATCGTATCCAGCCAGGACCACCCCATCATCACCTGTTTTGGAGTCACCAGCCAGGACGCTCGCATTCGCGATGCCCAATGGCTCTCGGGAAGCAAGGATGCATTTGGCGCTCACTCCGATGAAGTAGCTCTTGGCGAGCGGGCTGCCGAGTTCCTGAACGCGTCAAAGGGGACACGAGTGGCGATTGGCCACGGCACTTTCCTGGTCACCGGCATCATCCGCACCAAGAACGGGTTTGAAGATGGCGGCGTTTTCATGCCGCTTAAGGCTGCACAGGACTTTTTTCACAAAGAAGGCACCTCATCTGTCCTGCTCGTGAAATTGAAGGATCGCAACACCCAGGCGGCGTTCAAAGCGCAGGTCAAGCAACAATATCCGAACTTGATTGCGCTGGAAGATGAAGAATTCAACCGGTCTTATTCGCAATTCAAGATATTGAAGGCGACCGCCTGGGCGGTCGGCGGATGCGGCGTGCTCCTCGGCGGACTAGGCGTGGCGAATACGATGATCATGTCGGTGTTCACGCGTATTCGTGAGATCGCCATCCTGCGTGTCAACGGCTTTTCAAACGGGCAGATCGCTGGCCTTATCTTTGGGGAATCGGGTGCAGTCTCGGTGGCGGGAGCCGCGCTGGGGCTCATCATGGGAGCCTGTGCCATCATTGCCCTTAAGCTCATTCCCGCATTGCACGGATATGTCGACGCCGATGTGCAACCGGTCGTCGTCATTGCAGTGGTTGCTCTGGCCTGCATTACAGGAGCGGCTGGCGCGCTTTACCCCGCCTTTTATGCCATGCGGGTTCGCGCGGTGGAGGCGCTTCGATTTGAATAGCCGCGCTGCTATCGAGGCCCCCGCGACCGCCATACCCGAATCCGCAGCCCCGGTGCTGCGCGCGGAAGATGTCTGGAAGAGCTACGAAGACGGTTCCATCCAGGTACTTAATGGCGTCGAGTTTGAGGCATATCCCGCGAGGACCGTGGCGCTCTGCGGACCGTCGGGATGCGGTAAAAGTACGCTGCTTCATCTACTGGGCGGTCTCGATGAACCGACTCGCGGACGGATCTATATCAACAACAAGGCAATTGCCGGCCGCAGCCGCGTTCACTATCTCCGCCACGAAGTGGGCTTTGTCTTCCAACTGCACAATCTCATTCCCGACCTGACGCTGGAAGAAAACTGTCTCATTCCAACCGTCGCAGCGGGAACCCCGCGCCGCGAAGCACTCGCTCGCCTCCATTACCTCGCCGAGCGGACGGGACTGACCCACAGGCTGAAGCAGCGAATTCAAAAGCTGTCCGGTGGTGAACGCCAGCGAACCGCGTTGTGCCGTTCCCTGATGAACAGGCCGGGAATCCTGATTGCCGATGAGCCCACGGGCTCCCTCGATGAGCGCACCAGCCGCCAGATCTTTGATTTGCTCCTGGAACTTGTTGCGACTGAAGGCATCACACTTGTGATGGCGACCCACGATCGCGGGCTGGCCCAACAATGCGACCGCCTGGTGGAGATGCGCGATGGCAAGATCTGCGAGTGAGACGCTCTCCCCTGCGAGCACTGCTTCGTTACTGACGAAGCCCAGAGCCAGCGTCGCGCCCGTAAAGTCCTCTTCGCTGGCCAATTCAGAGATTCCGGAAAGCATTCACAACCAGACGCATTCTGTTCTCGCCGTGGCTGCCTGGCACAGTCTTGCGTGGCTTTATGTCGCCAATCTAATCGGCGTGTGGCTGGCAGTCCTTTTGCTCTACCCAGCGGCGGGGCGCTGGCTGGGCGAGTGGAGTTACGGGCGCTGGACTCCCGTTCATCTCAATTTCCAGCTCTATGGGTGGATGGCGCTCCCACTGGTCGCGTGGGCAATCCGCATCTATCGCGCCGACCGTGAGCCCTATGGCTTATGGTCACGCACCGCCCTGATTCTATGGTCGTTGGCGCTGACGATCGGAGCCGTCTCATGGCTCAATGGCAAGTCGAGTGGCAAGCTCTTCCTCGACTGGACCGGATTCGTCCGCGTTTTCTTTCCGCTGACGATCGTCTTCCTGTGGGGAGTGCTCGCAGCGTCCTACAGGCACCATTGGCAGTCGGCCGATAATCGGTCAGCACTGGTGCGCGCTGCCAGACTGACTGGTCTGGCTCTTCTGCTGCTGGTGCCGTTTGCGATCTACTTTGCGTCGGATCCTGGCATCTATCCGGCCGTAAACCCCGATAGCGGCGGCCCAACCGGAGCCAGCCAACTCGAGTCGACTCTCGTCATCGTCATGATTCTCTTCCTGCTGCCCTACGGGTTAGTCGAGCGAAAGGCAACGGGTCGCAAGTGGATCCAGACGGCCTGGGTAATTTTTGCGATCGAAGCCCTGCTCTGCCTCGGACTGGGAAGACAGGATGTAAGTCATCATCGCCCCATTGAGTTCATCAGCCTGGGCAGCCTGCTTGTATGGGTTCCTCTCATCCCTGCCTACTACAGCGCATTTGCGTGGCCGTCGAATACACGTCCCTGGCGCCTGGCCGCGATGGGCTGGTGGACGCTACTCGTCCCTGCCGGATGGTGCCTCTTCCTGCCCGGTATCCTCGATCGCCTCAAATTTACCGACGGGCTGGTAGGTCACTCCATCATGGCCATGGCTGGCTTTGTCACCAGCATCCTGATCCTCATCCTTGCCGTGCTTCTCGAAGAGGATGCGGATATCTTCAACGGGCGCGTTGCCTTCTTCGCCTGGCACGGTGCAACCTTTGCTTATGTCGCCCTGTTTCTAGTGGCAGGATGGAGAGAAGGCGTCGATCCCGGTTTTACCATGGTTCCGGGCACGACTCGAGATGTCCTCTACATCGTGCGTCTCCTCCTGGGAATAGCCATGACCGCTGCCTCGGCACAGTGGTTCTGGCAGCTTACCCGGCGCATGCGTTCCCGGTCTTCTCTGCCCCTGGAGGCGCTGTTCCATTGGTCCGCATCTGTAAATCCTGAGAGCCATCCCCGATGAAGACTCCGCCTCGACAATGGCTCATCCTGTACCAATACGCTGCTGGACTTTGCGATGCCGGTACCGGGCTGCTGCTCATCGCCGCGCCCGCGTGGACGCTCGGACAGATGGGCCTTTCGACTGTGCCGCAGCCCGTCGCATTTATGCGCTACATCGGCGTATTTGTGCTGTCTGTCGGACTAACGTATCTGTGGGCAGCAATCTTCTGGCCTCTCACCCCCCACGCCTATCATGGCTGGGAAACACAATGGAAGATTACGGCTCTCGTTCGTACGCTGGTTGCAGTCTTTGTTGTCTGGCAAGTGCTCACCGGGGCAATCGAGTCCCGATGGATTACAGTGGCACTCTCCGACGGATTCTTCGCCCTCATTCAGTGGTATGGACTCAGCAAAGGATGGCTCGCGCGTGCAAGCTGAAACCAGCATTGAAGCCACAGGCGCTTCTTTCACATTTGAAGGCTGGCAAGGCGTTCTTCTCGTAGCAAGTACCTATGTCTACTTTTTGATCTTCGCGCAATTCGGATTTCTCAAGCGTCTCGCAGCCCTTGGCATTACCGACAAATCATTGCCCATCATCATGGCAGCCATGGCCATGGGGGGAATCGGTATTAGCCTGCTTGCTCCGCGCAGCAAGCTGTGGACCTGCCCCAGTTGCCGGCTGCAAACCGGACTCATCGGGTGTGCTCTCGCTGCTGGCTGGTCGTTGCTTCCGCTCAACACGGTCACGGCCACATTTGTCGCCTTCACGATCGGTTGCTCTCTGGGCCTGCTTACGGTTACCTTGGTTGCCAACCTGCCACTATGGATTGGAAGCCGCCACCCCCTATTCAAGATCGGCATAGGCACCGGCATTGGGTATTTTCTCTGCAATTTTCCGCCACTGTTTACTGCCGCTCCCGGGGTCATCGCGCTCTCAGCGGCTGGAATCTGTATAGCTGCGCTTATCGTTGCGAATCGCTGTCATCTCCATTACATGCAGCCTGCGCTTGCGACGTCATCATCGGGTCCAATCGTTGCAAGCCCGCGGCTTCCGTTTGCCCTGGTGCTCGCATGGCTGACGGCGCTCGTCTGGCTTGACTCCGCGGCTTTCTATATCATTCAAAATTCTCCTTTGCTCAAGGCGGGAACCTGGCAGGGTGATCTGCATCTGTGGCGGGCAGGTATCCTGCATCTGGCCGCAGCGTTGTTCAGCGCGTGGCTCCTGGCTCGTCGCGGAGTCGCTGTCACGCTCATGCTCGCCCTGGCAGTTTTAGCCGGCGCATGCCTACTGCTTCTCGATGCCAACCGCGCGACAATTGCCGGCGTTCTCTATCCCATCGGAGTGTCGCTATACTCTGTGGCGCTCGTTGCTTATCCTTCGTTCCTCATGCCGGCTGCGTCGCAGGAGGTTCGATCGCGTAGTGCGGGCTCTCTGTATGCGTTGGCCGGGTGGGTCGGCTCAGCCATGGGCATCGGCATGGGTCGCAACTTGCACCATGTGCCGGCCGGTTTTGTGGCCGCAGCGGTAGCACTCTTCGTCTTGCCATTTTTGTGGAATGCGATTCTGCATGGCCGCATCGACCGGTCGATGCAACGCCAGGCGACGGCCGTATTTATGGTGCTCGGAGTTGGTTATGTGATCACTCAACTCCTTCATCCTCCCACTCAGCCTCTGGCCAACGCCATCGCACTCACCCCCGTAGAGCGTGGGCGTCGCGTCTATATCTCAGAAGGCTGCATCAACTGCCACTCTCAGTATGTGCGCCCTGACACGGCCGACGTGGAAATGTGGGGACCGGTTACCGACATCGAAGCCATTCGCCACGAAAAGCCTCCACTGATAGGTAACCGCCGTCAGGGACCTGATCTGAGCCAGGTTGGTGATCGCCGGTCTCCTCTATGGCTGCGTATGCACTTCATGAACCCTCAGGACGTGAGCTACCGCTCCATCATGCCGCGTTTTGATTATCTTTTTCGCGATCACCGAGGCGACGACCTTATCGCTTATCTCGGCAGCCTTGACAGTCCCGGCCACTGGACAAACACACTTGCTGATTGGCAGCCATCCCCTGCCGCGCAGCTTCAGGCCAGTCGGCTTGATGGCGCAAGATTATTCACCGAACATTGTGCAACCTGCCACACTCCTGGTGGCGTCGCGCGCAACACTTGGTCTGCAAGTTTCCGCCGCCTTCCACCGGACCTGGAACACGAGCCTTTTCAGCACATTCCATTACAAGTAACACCCTCGCAACAGCGCGCAGACATAGCCGCTATCATCAAGTTCGGCGTGAAGGGCACCGACATGGCCGGCCATGAATATTTGCCGGATGAGCAGATTGCAGCCCTCGCCGATTACGTGCTGGCGCAACGCAAATCTGCTCATCGATGAGCGGGGGATAACCTGTGGATATTTCATGACTGCAAATTTATTTCCTCCTGATTTCCCAAACACATACAGCTAAATGAGCTTAATGACCTTTGACAGGGCCAGGCATTTCGAGCGAATCTAAGCGAAGAAAAGGCGAAACAAGGAGTCGCCTCGCATGTCCGCCGCCGCTCTTCGTCTTCAGATCGAACATGCACTCCAAAGCCGGTTCCCTGCCGCCTTGTCGCCCGCCCCGCGAACGATTTGCGATGTTGCGTCGACCGGCATCGCTGAGGTAGATGGGCTGCTCGACGGCGGACTGCCTGTCGGAGCGATCAGCGAGATCACCGGGCCGGCTTCGTCGGGCAGAACCAGTCTCGCCCAGGCCTTTCTAGCCCGGAGAACTGCTGAAGAGCGTGTCTGCGCTTGGGTAGATGCAAATGATGCTTTCGATCCTGAATCTGCTGCGGCGACTGGCGTAAACCTGCGGCGACTGCTCTGGGGGCGTTGTAAAGACGCAGCGCCTTTCGATTCTCCGCCAAAGTCAAAGCGGCTATGGAGCAGACTCGATCAGGCCCTGCGCGCAACAGATCTTCTGCTCCAGGCAGCCGGCTTTGCAGCCGTCGTGCTCGACCTTGGCGATACCGCGTCTGAGCATGGCCGCCGAATTCCGCTTGCCACGTGGTTCCGTTATCGCCAGGCTGCCGACCGCACGCGGTGCAGTTTGCTCGTACTCGGCCAGTCTGCATATGCGCAGTCCAGCTCTGCCGTGGCGCTTGAGTGCGCTCCCCTGCATGCAGAGATCGCTGGTGGTACTGTGCTGAGCGGTTTTACATACAAACTCCAGCGCGGGCGCCAGCGCTTCACGCCAATGTATTCCGGTGGGCGCAAACCGCCTGGGTCTACATGGTCGGCTAGCAGCGCGTGGGAAACGGAGAAGCGCGCATGAGTGTTGAACACAATGCGCCTGCTCTCTATGCATGCGTTCATGCAGCGGAGTTTCCAGTGCAGGCGTTGTTACGTCTGCGGCCTGATCTTCAGAGTCATCCTGTAGTAGTAATTGAAGGCACGGCGCCTGCACAGTTTGTCTGTGCCATCAATCGCCATGCGCGTCGAATGGGCATCGCCATCGGTATGACGCCGCTGGATGTGGAAGGCATCGATGGCCTGCGTTTCCTGGCCCGCTCTGTTGAAAGCGAACAGGCTGCCCGCGATGTTTTGCTCGAATGTGTGGCTCGCTTCTCCCCGCGCATTCAGGAGACAAGCGAGAAAACAGCCTGTGCATTCGTCCTCGACATTACAGGCACTGAACGTCTGTTTGGCTCGCCAGCACACGTAGCTGAACGGATCCGCGGTGCTCTTACCGCAGCTGGTTTTCGCGTCTCCATTGCCGTAAGCACAAATTATCACGCTGCTCGCATGAAGGCAGAGGCAGTTGGCGGAGTCAAAGTTATTGCTGATGGAGAAGAAGCGACAGCGCTAGCAAAACTCAGCATCACATCTTTGGAACTCGACCAGGATCATCACGAAACCTTTGTCAGCTGGGGCATTCGTACTTTGGGTGAATTAGCAGCATTGCCTGAAGTCGAATTGATCTCGCGTCTTGGTTCAGGCGCCCGTAAATGGCGTGAACTTTCTCGGGGTGTGCTTCCACACATATTTCAACCGATCGAGCCAGAATTGATCCTCAGGGAGTTTTGTGAATTTGAAACTCATGTTGAAATGATGGACTCGCTGCTCTTCATTGGTGCGCGAATGATCGACTGCCTGGTTTCGCGCGCAACCGACCGAGCACTCGCTCTGGCCTTGCTTACGGTTCGCATGCGGCTTGAAGGCGACCTCGTTCATCAGTGTGTACTACGCCCGGCGATTCCATCCTGCGATCGCAAGTTCCTTCTCAAGCTTTTTCAACTTGAGATTGCCGCCCATCCACCACCGTCCGCTGTTACAACTCTCGACATCACTGCCGAAGCTGGCAAGTCAGGTTCAGTTCAACTCGGACTATTCACTCCCCAGACACCCGAGCCTTCCCGGCTCGATGTGACCCTGGCGCGGCTAAGAGCCATTGTGGGGGATGATCGCGTAGGCTCTCCGCTTCTCGAAGATACGAATCGTCCGGGTTCCTTTCGTATGCAGGGACTTGTGCTTGGTGTGCATACAACAGAAACGCAGCCCGATGTGCCACGCATGGCCTTGCGTCGTGTCCGCCCGCCCGTGCATGTTCGTGTTGCATTACGCGAAGCGAAGCCCGTGGAGTTTCGTGGTTTTGATGATCGCTTTCAGGTGACCTCTGCGTATGGGCCGTGGAGAACCAGCGGCTGCTGGTGGTCGGCCGGCACATGGGATCTGGAGGAGTGGGACATTCTCGCATTACTTAGCAATGGCTCCTCCGTGGCATGTCTACTGGTCTGCGATCGTACCCGAGCCGAGTGGCGCCTCGAAGCTTTCTATGACTAATGAGCCCCTACGCAATAAAGACCTGGTGCGCAGTACGACGTCTGCTGACGATTACATCGAATTGCATGCGGCCAGTGCTTTTAGCTTTCTTGACGGAGCATCACAGCCTGAAGTGTTGGTCGAACGCACTGCCCAACTCAACATGCCAGCCATGGCTCTCGCCGATCGCAATGGGCTGTATGGCGTAGCCCGCTTTCACACCGCGGCAAAGAAGCTAGGTATAAAGGCACACATTGGAGCGGAAATCGCAGTCTCTTCTTTCGGAACCAGGCTTACTCCACCCCAATGGCAACCGCATCAATATCCCGACGAGCCTCCGCGCATTACTCTTCTATGCGCATCCCAGGCCGGCTATCAAAACTTATGTCAACTCATCACTCGCTTCAAGATGCGCGAAACGACCAAGACTGAAGGTGCTGCGACTCTCGACGATCTCGAAGAGTTTTCATCAGGTCTCATCTGCCTCACAGGAGGAGATGAAGGACCGCTCGCTTCGTCTCTTTCACAGTATGGACCAGGGGAAACGCGCAAGCGACTTGACCGGCTTACATCAATTTATGGCCTGATTAACGTCTATGTGGAACTTCAACGCCATCAGTTGCGGGGAGAGGAATGCCGCAATCAGGCATTACTCAATCTCGCATCGTCATGCAGGCTTCCGATCATTGCTACGAACGGCGTTCGCTACGCAACAGAATGTGATCATGAGCTTCTGGACGTTTTAACATCCATCCGCCACCATACAACTCTTGATCAGGCAGGTCACTTGCTCACTGCCAACTCGGCGCGCTTTATTCGTTCGCCGCGGGAAATGATGGCGCTCTTCCGAGATCTTCCTGAAGCTATCTCCAACACGCGCATCGTGAGTGAACGGCTTGATTTCACACTCAATAATCTTGGCTATGAGTTCCCGCACTACCCTCTTCCCAACGGCGAGACGATGGACAGTTTTTTGGCTAAGCGCGTTGATGAAGGGGTGCGAAAGCGCTATGGCTCGCAATCTAAACGCAACTTACTTGATAGAGCGCGCGCACAGGTGCGCCACGAGCTTGCCTTGATCGCCAAGCTCGGCTTTGCCGGGTATTTTCTGATCGTCTGGGACATTATCATGTTTTGCCAGAAGAGGGGCTTTCTTGTGCAGGGTCGTGGATCGGCCGCAAACTCGGCTGTCTGCTATGCACTTGAAATCACCGCCGTTGATCCCGTCGGTATGGAACTTCTTTTCGAGAGATTTCTTAGCGAAAATCGCGGCGAATGGCCTGACATCGATCTCGACCTTCCTTCAGGAGATCAGCGCGAACAGGTCATTCAGTACATCTACCAGCGCTACGGATCGCTCGGTGCGGCGATGACGGCTAACGTTATCAGCTACCGCGGCCGCTCGTCTGCACGCGATGTCGGCAAGGCCTTAGGATTTGAGGACGATCAGATCAGCCGCCTCTCCAGCCTGGTTGGCCATTGGGAGTGGAAGGGCGATAACGATACCATGGACAGTCACTTTGCCCAGGCTGGATTCGACATTCGCCATCCGCGCATAGCCCATTATCTCGATCTCTGCGTACGTTTGCAGAACTTCCCGCGTCATCTCGGGCAGCATTCAGGTGGCATGGTGATCTGCGCTGGAATGCTCAACCGTGTTGTTCCCATTGAGCGTGCCTCGATGCCAGGACGCACAGTTGTGCAATGGGACAAGGAAGACTGCGCCGACCTCGGCATCATTAAGGTTGACCTGCTAGGGCTGGGCATGATGGCAGTCCTCAAAGACTCGATCGAACTCATTCCTCGTCATTACGGAATGCACATTGATATTGCTGCTCTCCCCGAAGACGAGCTTGTCTACGAAACATTGCGCCGGGCTGACACCGTGGGTATGTTTCAGGTGGAGAGCCGTGCACAAATGGCCTCCATTCCGCATAATGCACCTAAGCGCTTTTACGATCTTGTTGTGCAAGTGGCAATCATCCGCCCAGGTCCGATCGTAGGCAAGATGATGCATCCCTATATGCGTCGCCGCCAGGGAAGGGAAGAGGTCACCTATCCGCATCCATCCCTTGAGCCTGTACTGAAGCGAACATTAGGCGTTCCGCTGTTTCAGGAGCAGTTGCTACGTATGGCCATGGTGGTTGCAAGCTTCACAGGGGCCGAAGCCGAAGAACTGCGCCGAGCCGTGGGCATGCGCAGATCAATGCAGCGGATGAAAGATCTCGAAGGCCGCCTGCGCGATGGGATGACGCGTAATGGCATCGATAAGGCTGCGCAAGACAGCATCGTACAGGGCATTTCCTCGTTTGCCATGTATGGATTTCCTGAGTCGCACGCTGCCAGTTTCGCTCTTATTGCATATGCTTCGGCATACCTCAAGGTGCACTTCCTGGCGGCATTCACCTGTAGCATGCTCAATAATCAGCCCATGGGATTTTACTCGCCGGCAGTGCTGCTCAAAGATGCTCAGCGTCATGGCCTGCGCGTGCGGCCTATTGATGTACAGCGCTCAGAATGGCACTGCACACTTGAACACGAAGTAGACGGATCGCTGTCCCTGCGCGTTGGGATGAACTATGCCAAAGGTTTACGGCAGTCCTCCGCAGAGGCTCTGGTTGCCTCGCGCACACAGGATGGGATTTTTCGTTCAGTCGATGATGCGGTTCGTCGTGTGCCTGCTCTCAATCGCAACGAACTTGTGACTTTGGCTCGCATTGGTGCATTCAATTCTATTGGAGATGTTCAGCATCGCCGCGATGCACTTTGGCAAGTCGAGGAGGCAGGCCGTCCTGTTGGTCCGCTTCTTCGCGGCTCCGCGCAGGAGATACCGGCCGTCTGTATGCCTCTCAAGCAGATGACCACTCATGAGCGGCTTTCAGCGGACTATGCAGGTACTGGCCTGACCACAGGCCCGCATCCTCTTGCCTATCATCGCGCCGCATTTCGTCAGCAAGGAATATCTAGTGCTGAAGAATTAGCGAGCTTAGCCAATAACCAGTTTGTTCGGGTCGCAGGCTGCGTGATTGCCCGCCAGAGGCCAGGAACAGCCAAAGGCTTTGTTTTTCTCTCGCTAGAAGATGAAACAGGCATCGCCAACGTTATCATCACTCCAGACCACTTCGAACGAAACCGTGTGGTGGTCACTCGCAGTCGCTTCGTGCGTGTCGAGGGGCCTCTTCAGCATCAGGATGGTGTAATCCACGTGAAAGCACACAACATCATTCCACTGGATATACGAGATATTGAAATCCGCTCTCACAACTTTCATTGATAGTGAGAAAGACTCTCACAACTGTCACTGGGGCTTGGAATTGTCGGTTGCGTTGAATCGCAATGTAGAATCAATGGTTCCGAGCAGCTTACCTGAAGGGTCTTCTGTGTATTCCCAAAACATGACGCCGCCTAATCCATGTGCGATCACATAATTGCACTTCGCAGTGATGGATTGTTCATCCTCATACGAAACAAAGACATGCGCCTGTGCGTTGTAAAGATAAGGTACTGAAGCGCTCGGATCCCAAAAACGAGAATACCCATGGTCGAGCATCGTTGACGTTATCGCGCTGAATGATACGAAGCTATTCGGTACCGGTTTACCGGGCTGAAAAAGGCCATGTTGAACGTCAGCAACTTCGCCCCACGCCCGCCCATAAAAAGGTATGCCCAGAAGGATCTTTTCAGCAGGCACACCTGCTCGCTCAAATGCGTGCACGGACGCATCGGCTGAGGCCTTAATTGGATCTACTGGGTTCGCAAATAAAGGCGCATGGTGGCCAGTAATCGGGCCTGCCCCGGCCTCATAGTAGTCGTAGCTCATCAAGTTCACGGTATCCACATATTTTTGGACTTTCGCCATCTCGGTATGCGCAAGATATTCGTCTGACGCGCCGGCGGCGATCGTGAGAAAGAGCTTACGTCCGTTCTTCCTGGTTTCGCGATCAAACGCCTCGCGAGTCTCCTTTAATAGGTGCGTAAAGTTGTTTTTATCGTCGTCGCGATAGGGGTGCCCCGCACCTGGCATGCCCGGATATTCCCAATCGATATCAAGACCATCGAGGTCATTTTGCTTGATAAACTTGATCGCGCTCTGTATAAAAGCAGACCTGCTTGCTTTGGTACGGCTCATTTCAGAGAAGTCCGTCGACCAGAGCCAGCCCCCTACCGATATCAAGATTGTTAATGAGGCATTACGCTTCCGCAATGATGTGAGATAAGGAAGATTCACAGCGTCGTTTGCAAACCCTGCTACCATGCGGCCGCCCTTGATATTAGCGAATGCATAGTTCACGCGGTTCAATGCCATTGGATCAACCTGTCCCGGCTGCAAAATGGCATTCTGCGGAAACAAGTAAGCCACCGTGAGCGGCTGTGAGGCCAACGGCGTTGAAACAGCGCATAAGACAATTACAGCGCATGCCACAATCAGGAGCCGCGAGCGCATTGTGTCAACACCTGTGCCTATTGAAGCCGAAAGGAGTGAACAAGCAGGTCGGAAAACATCCATGCTGGCTACGTTATCAGGAGAAGGCCCAACCTGTACTGGTTCGTATCGACAAACCTTATGTGCTCATGTCAACAGATGGTAATAACTGCGTCGCTATTTTGCACAGCGAATAGTGACTTTCCTCCGACAATGCACCACACGTCTCTGGAACAAACCAGCAAGGCATCTTTTCGCATCTGATTCACTAGCTGTCAATACAGTGCGAGCTTCGTCGCAAGGCGGATTCATGAAACGTGGTATGTACGTTCTATTGGCTCTAATATCCTTCGCCATGACTGCTTCTGCGACGGTCACGGTCACCAGTCCCACCCCGGGAATAACCACTACTTCGCCGGTTCATTACGTGGCCTCGGCAACGGCAAGCACGTGTGCGGCCGGGGTAGCGTCAATGGGTGTTTATGTAAACAACAAGCTTGTCTATGTCGTGAACGGATCGAAGCTCAACACCTCGATTTCCATGGCAACGGGAGCCGAGCACACGGTTGTTGAAGAGTGGGATCGTTGCGGAAGTGCGACGTTCTCGACCGTCGACATCACTATAGGAACTCCACCTGCAACCAGCGTCAGCATAACGGCAAACCCATTAACTGTAGCGGCTGGCAGCTCGTCAACACTGACAGTAATTGCGACCAATTCGACGCAGGTAACAGTCTCTGGCTCAAATGGATCGATCTACCACCTGTCCGCGACGGGTGGAAAACAATCTGTGACTCCGACGGCAAATACCACCTACACTGCAGAAGCTACAGGCGGTTCAGGGAACGCATCGGCATCAGATACCGTAACGGTGATACCGGCAAGCAGCCTCAATGCCATCAATCATGTGGTGCTGTTTCTTCAGGAGAATCGCTCATTCGACCACTATTTTGGTCAGTTGAATCCCTACCGTAAGGTCAATGGCTGGAATATAGGAGACGATGGCAAAGACTATGAGGTTGATGGCACTGACGACAAACTAAACACGATCAGTAACCAGGATGACCAAGGTACCTCTTACCCTCTATTCAAGTTGAAGTCTACCTGTATTGACGATGAGAGCTCATCGTGGCTCGAAAGCTATGGCGACGTAAATCGTTGGGATTTTTCGACAGCGCGTAACATCTCGATGGACGGATTCGTCCACATTGCGGAAGGGTACGCGAGAAACTGCTCAAGTTCGGGTACATGCTCAGGCAATTTTACTGATCTCACGGGCGAGCGGGCGATGGGCTATTATGACCAAGAGTTTCTCAACTACTACTACTACATGGCGTCACAATTCGCGCTTTCTGACCGATGGTTTTCGCCTGTTTCCAGCAAGAGCATCCCGAATCGCATAGCCACCTTTACAGGAGGCACGACAGAGGGGCTAGTGTTTGATCCGGGCAGCAATGATAAGTTGCCTCAATTGGCTATTCCGACCATCTTTCAGGAACTCGACTCTGCCAAGGTCACCTGGAAGATTTATTACACAGTCACACAGGACCTGTGCCTCGTTTCGAACCCATGCAGTTCTTCCGTCCCGAATGCCAATTATCCATCAACGACGTTTTCTACGTTGACCTATTCTTATAAATATCTCTATCAAAATCCATCCAAGTCCGCATGCACTGGAACTACGAAACAATCAAGTGTCGTTGGAGATCCGACCGATTCATTTTGCATCGACCCGAACCATATTGCTCCGCTATCTCAATACTTTAGAGATCTGGCCGCCGGTACGCTTCCGAGCTTCGCCTTCATCGAATCGGGTTCTGGCCAGAACGACGAACATCCGGGGTCAGGCCAATCTCTCCTCACCGGGCAGACTGAGGCATCAAGCATCATTAACGCTCTCATGACGAGCACTTCATGGAAGAGTTCTGTATTCTTCTTCAGCTACGACGAAGGAGGTGGGCCTTATGATCACGTGCCCCCCGTGCCCGGCCATTCAAATCAAAATACCGACCCTTCGCTGGGCGCGATTCCCGATATTTCATCGATCGCCGTAAGCCCGGACGCTTTCAAGCCTTGCCTTCCGAGTGGTAGTGTGCCGACGACGCACTGCGATCTGGTCTCGGGCGATCCCGGTACAAAAAACACTGACGCCGCAACGGTCAACGGTTTTGCCGCACAATTAGGGTTCCGCGTGCCGAATATCGTTATCTCACCGTTTTCACGCCGGCACTATGTTTCACATACGCCGATGGATCATACTGCCATTATCAAATTTGTCGAGAACCGTTTCATCAACAGTTCGACGCATCTAACCGCGCGGGATGCGGCGCAATCAAACCTTCTTGAATTCTTCGATTTCACAAAGATTCCATGGTCTACGCCGCCGAAGCCGCCAACACCGGTGTCTCCGACCTCTCTCGGTTACGATCCATGCATGCCAACAAGTATGTGAAACTCTATATAAGTGAAACCACAAGTACTTGAATTAAAAAATATTCGGATGAATGGAGAGGATCAGTTTGCTTTGAATACGACTTCGACAGGCACGATACCGGCCACTATCCCTGTGATTGAGCAGCCTGTATCCCGACGTCGCTTCCTCAAGACCAGCCTATGCGGGGGAGCCGGGCTTGCCCTTTACTCCGGCGAGATTGAACGCCATTGGATAGAGGTCAAGCGTCTTCAAATCCAGTTGCCGGCATTGCCCGAAGCTTTCAATGGAATGAATGTCGTCCAGTTAAGTGATATCCATCTGGACGAGTTCACCGAGCCGTTTCTCCTTCGCCATGCAATTGATCAGATCAATCGTCTGCAACCAGAGGTGGTCTTGCTTACAGGCGATTATGTCTCGTTCGAACTGTCGTCGAGGAGACGTTCTGTCGATTCAGCCTGGAAATGCGCAAGCATGTTGAATGAACTAGAGTGCAAACAGCGCTATGCGATTCTCGGCAATCATGATGCGATGCTCGGTGAGCAAGAGGTCACGGAGGCGCTGACGGCTAACAAAATAACTGTTCTCAACAACGGGTTCCTTCCGCTGGAGCGGCAACGCCAAAGAATCTGGCTTGTCGGTCTAGACGATCCAGTCTGTGGCCGCCCTGATCCGGATAGAGCTATTCCAGCCTCGATTCGATACGTGCCCAATGAACCGATAATTGTGATGTGTCACGCGCCTGATTTCGCAGACAGTCTGGCAACTCATCCTGCCGGAAGGTCAGTTGCCCTGATGCTGAGCGGTCACACGCATGGCGGCCAGGTCCGGTTGCCTTTTGTCGGTGCTCTCGATCTCCCTCCGGGAGGAAAAAAGTATGTCGAAGGATGGTTTCGCGTTGGAGAAATGCAACTCTACGTAAATCGCGGTATAGGTACGATCGGTGTACCGTTTCGTTTCGACTGCCCACCCGAGATTACCTCAATCACATTGCGAACGGAATCTCGCGAACTCCAGAGTGCAATCAGGCCGGAATTTCGACGATTACGAGGGCAAAGCGCATAGGTTTGGCCAATTGTGGTGAAGAGTGATCTTAAGGCCAGGACAAGCGCCGCGGTATGAATTAGACATCTCCGACATACGAACCGTATGTTTAGTCGGCTGAGTGTTCCAGGAGTTGCACTTGCGACTGGCGTGACGCTGCAGACACGCAGGATGCATCCAATTAGATAAGGGTCAGAATTCTCGACGGACACATTTTTACATTTATGCTCTCAATGCGATTGTTTATTACGCGAAACTCTTCGTTGGCAGCCTCGGCCGCAATAATGCTGTCCTGTTTCTGCGTTTTGTCCTCTTTTTCTCAGACGCCTTCGCCAAGTGCTGGACAATCCGGAACTCCTCGACCGTCTCCAGTGTCTACACCCGCCTACGATCCTACGCGACCAGAGGCGCAGCCGGATCTTAGCCTCGATCACGATCCCATCCTTTCGCCCGATCCGGAAGACAACACCGCCATCAACCCTGCGGCGCCTACGACCGAACGTGCGGGGGCACTCAAAAAAGGACAGAATGGTGTCTATACTCTGCATGAAGACGTCGATGAAGTCCTGCTTAGCTGCACTGTGATTGATGAGAAGGGCGAGCCGGTTCTGGATCTTAAGCGTGAAAATTTCTTCGTGTGGGAGGACGGTGCGCCGCAGGAGACTAATTCGTTCCAGCATCAGGACCAGCCGGTGTCAATGGGGATTGTTGTCGACAATTCTGGTTCCATGATCGATAAGAGAGGCGCTGTCAAAACTGCGACTCTCAATCTCCTTCGGGAATCCAACCCGAAGGATGCGGCATTTGTTGTCAATTTCTCCGATCGTGCCTTTCTCGATCAGGGTTTTACATCCGATGCGTCAGCCCTTGATAAGGGCCTCTCCCGTTTTGATTCAAAGGGACCCACCGCGATGTATGACGCGGTGGCCGCTTCGGCTGATGAACTCTCAAAGCACGCTAAACAGCCGAAGCAGGTCTTGTTAATTGTCACGGACGGCGCCGACAACGCATCTCATCTGGGCCTGGAGCAGGCAATCCGGCGGGTGCAAAATCTTGGAGGGCCAGTGGTGTACTCGATCGGGCTGCTCTACGACGCCAGCAAAGAGGATTCGGCGCGCGCCAAGGCTGCGCTGGACACACTCTCACAAGAGACAGGGGGCATCGCATACTTTCCGCGTGCTCTCGACGATGTAGACAAGATCGCAGCCGAGGTGGCGCGTGACATTCGAAACCAGTACACCATCGGATATCACTCATCCACGCCGTCAAGCCAGGAAGGCTATCGCGTGGTACATGTTGAAGCGCGCGCGCCGAATCATGGAAGGCTTATCGTTAGGACTCGCAAGGGCTATTTTACGAAGCGGCCTTCAGCTCAACCTACGCAGACCGCCCAGGAAATCAAGACGCAACCGTAAATCCCGCCATGGGAATCTTAAGCCTGTGGCTGGGCGATCGAACGTGTCGAGAAGTGTCACCAGCAAACTTATTCAACTATTCAACCGTTGACGTGAATGAAGTCGTGGTGCTTCGAGCTATCTCGCGTTTGGATCAGTGTGACGCATTTAGCTCGTAAACAACCACTTCGAAATGCGGCGAATTGGCCAAGTGCTATGCATGGTCTATCACGTTGTGATTAACATCTTCGCCGGAATGAGGCATCGAGATACTGCAGTATGGCGGGTCAGTCTCCACCATTTCCAGCGACTTAGACCGGTTGCGACTCCTCCACTTCAAAGCGTTGCAAATACTCTACAAATCAATGCAGGTGAAAATCCACATCCACAACGATCTGGACGGCTACGGGGTGTCCCTCGTACATGGCCGGCTTGAACCTGTATTGTCTCACCGCCTCAATTGCCTTTTCATCCAGACCCATACCAAGGTGCCGCGTTACGCGAACGTTCTGCGGATTGCCGGCGCTATCTACGATTAGTTGGATCGTGACACTGCCTTGGAAGTTAGCGCTTCTCGCCTCCGCAGTGAACTCCGGCTCTACTGAATGGATGACTACCGGCGCACTCACGCCCCCACCCACGCTCATCAGGCCTCCGCCATAGCCTCCGCCACTGCCAGGACCCGCTCCAGTTCCATGTCCCATTCCTATGCCGCCGCCCAGACCCGAACCGAACCCTGCCCCACTACCTTTCCCTTGCGAGGCCAAAGCGATTTGTGGCGACTGTGACATTCCAAGATTAGGGGAGTTCGAATTGTCAGGGATCTTAACCAATTCAGTAGGTTCAACTCCCAATTTCGGGCGATCAATTCTGACAATCTGCGGAGGCGTCACGGGCATCTTTGCAACCTCAGGCGGGCGCCCCTTCGTCGGCTCGACGACCTCATGCGCGCCTCCCCCTCCCCCGCCGCCGCTCAATTGTGCAACTG
>VFSW01005482.1_pt1 | contig 18751 bp, 11 predicted proteins | sample 5358111 | NCBI WGS metagenome assembly VFSW01 (sample SAMN11554181, study PRJNA540505) | mine drainage metagenome | isolation source: sediment from site ElyBrook_90M | place: USA: Ely Copper Mine, Vershire, VT | collected 2017 | reverse complement strand
GCCAGACCATCACCATCGATCCCGTCACCCGGCTGGAAGGCCACGGAAAGATCACAATCCAACTCAACGGCCAGGGCGAAGTGGAAGACGCGCACTTTCATGTCACGCAGGTGCGCGGCTTCGAGAGGTTCTCACAAGGCCGGCCGTTCTACGAGATGCCCAGCTTGATGGCGCGCATTTGCGGCATCTGCCCGGTCTCGCACCTCATCGCGTCTGCAAAGGCCTGCGAAGCCATCATGTCGGTGCGCATCCCGCATACCGCCGCGCAGTTGCGCCGCATGCTCAACCTGGCCCAGATGGTGCAGTCGCACGCGCTTAGTTTCTTTTATCTGTCGTCGCCCGACCTGCTTCTGGGAATGGACTCCGACCCCAAGCTGCGCCATATCTTCGGCGTGGTGGGTGCGAAGCCTGAACTCGGCCGCGCCGGCATTGCTCTGCGGCGCTTCGGACAGCACATCATTGAACTGCTCGGCAACAAGCGCATCCATCCCGGATGGGTGGTTCCGGGCGGAGTCACTGAGCCGTTGGCGCTGGCAAAACGCGATGAGATCCTGGCCATGCTTCCGGAGGCTTATGCGGGAATCAAGCTGGCGCTCACTGCGTACAAGCAGATTGCGGACAGCTTCAGGCCCGAGATTGAAGTGTTCGCCAACTTCCCATCGCTCTACATGGGCCTGGTGAACGAAGACGATTCTGTGGAGTTTACCGACGGCACGCTGCGGCTGATCGATGCCTCCGGCAACATCGTCGAAGACGGCATCACCGCCACCCGGTTCAACGAAGTTATCGGCGAAGCGGTTGAGCCATACAGCTTCACCAAGTTTGCGTATTACAAGCCGCTCGGCTATCCGCAGGGCAGCTACCGCGTGGGCCCGCTGGCCCGGCTCAACATTGTCAGGAGCATGGGCACTCCGCTGGCTGACGCAGAGCTGGTCGAGTTCAAAAAGCTGGCCGAAGGGCCGGTGCAGGGTTCGTTCTACTATCACCATGCGCGGCTCATCGACATTCTTTACGGCATCGAAAAAATCGAGCAGATCCTCACCGATCCACTGATTTTAGACAAGCATGTGCGCGCCGTCGCAGGCGTCAACAGGCTTGAAGGCTCAGGCCAGGCCGAAGCCCCGCGCGGCACGCTGAACCATCACTACAAGGTGGACGAGAATGGCCTCATTACATGGGCGAACCTCGTCATCGCTACCGGCCAGAACAACAATGCCATGAACAGGGGCGTGCTGCAGGCTGCGAAGCACTACGTCAAGGACGGCAAGTTCACCGAGGGCATGCTCAACCGCGTTGAGGCTGTCGTTCGTACCTTCGATCCCTGCCTGAGCTGCTCCACACACGCCTTCGGACAAATGCCTCTGGCCGTCTCCCTGTTATCGGCCGACGGCCAACTCGTGGACCGCGTCATCCGCTCCTGAAGCGCAAAAGTCACGTGCCCCATCCTTCTCGCGCACCTGGCGAGAAGGGTGGGACTGCACGATACTTTCCCTCGGACTGAACGGACAGTTTACGATTCACTCCATGAGTTCCACCAGGATCCGATGCCTCATTCTTGCCTGCGGCAATACGCTGCGCGGCGACGACGGTGTGGGGCCATTTCTCGCTGACTGGGCCTCGGAGCGATTCTCCGCGGAGTCCGCTGTGCGCGTCATTGCACGGCAACAATGGACCCCGGAACTCGCGGACGATGTTGCCGACGCCGACTCCGTGCTCTTTATCGACTGCTCCGTCGAATCGGCGCCCGGGTTCGTGCGCCTGATGCCGGTGAAACCTGTCGCAGCCGGACCGGGACTCGCCACGCACCATATCGGCGCGGCAGAACTCCTTGCACTGGGACAGGAACTTTACGGTTCCTGCCCCCGCAACGCGTTTCTGCTCACCATGGGCGCGGGTTCAATCGAATTGAGCGAAGAATTCAGCTCCGCTGTAACCGCCGCGCTTCCTGAGGCATCCCGTGTCCTCGAAGATACAGTCCTGGGCTTGCTCGCCGGCACCAGCACTCCCCGAATTCACGGGCACTCCTAGCCTGCGTCGTTAGAATGCGGCCAACGTTTGCCGCAGGCTGTACGAGCTGAGCGTCTTGATGTAATTACCGCGGTCAAATGCCGATGTGTCAGGCACCGAGCGCCGGCTCAGGCATCCGCATGTCTCGGAGAGGGATGTGTATTCTCGCTTCTCCAGCCAGTAATGCAGGTCGGCCAGCACGCGGCCGATGTGCTCGATGCCGTGAATGTGCAGCGCAGAAACCATCATCGCCACGTTTGCGCCCGCCATGATGGACTTGAGAACATCCTCTGCCGAGTGCACTCCCCCCGTAATGGCGATGTCCGCTTTGGTGTGCCCGTAGAGGATGGCCGCCCAGTGCAGGCGGGGCAGCAGTTCAGAGGGCGTGGAGAAATGCAGCGTGGGCCGCACTTCCAGCGTCTCGATATCGAAGTCCGGTTGATAAAAGCGGTTAAAAAGCACCACGCCGCGAGCGCCCGCGTCTTCCAGCCGTGCAACCAGGTGAGGAATGCTCGTGAACGACTGCGACAGCTTGACGGCGACGGGCACCTTGACCGCGCGGCAGACATTGTCCACTAATTCGAGCAGTTGCAACTCGAGCTCCGCGGACGTTTGGCTGCGGTCTGTGGCCAATGCATACGTGTTCAGTTCAATCGCATCCGCGCCGGCATGTTCCATGTCGCGGGCATACCGTACCCAACCGCCCGTGGTGGCGCCGTTGAGGCTGGCCAGGACGGGAATGTTGACCGCGGCCTTGGCTTGCCGCAGATGATCGAGATAGACCTCGTGCGTCATGCGGTAGTCGTTCAGGTCGGGCAAATAATCGAGCGACTCGGCAAACGACTCCGTGCCGCGCGAGAGATCTTCGTCGAGGGCGCGCGATTCAAGCGCCAATTGCTCTTCAAACAGGGACGTGAGCACAACAGCCGCTGCGCCTGAATCTTCCATGCGGCGCAGATTATCGAGCGACTCGGAAAGCGGAGTGGACGCGACGACGATGGGCCCTTTCAGCTTCAGACCCAGATAATGCGTTGTTAAGTCAATCATTCTGTTCCTCCGGCGTTGACTGGCTCCAGTTTTTCGGCCGGTTTCTCTTCAGGAGCGATGTTCGGGGTTTCGCCGCGCCCAGGCATGGCGGCGCGCGCGGAGTAAACGCGCCATTGGCGCTCTACATCGTCTTGAGCTTCTTTCAGCAGCTCCGCGGCGAGCTCGGGGTTTCCACGGGCAAGCATGGTGTAGCGCGCCTCGCGATAGGCATAGTCCTTCAGCCGGATTGAAGGTGCCTTGGAGTCGAGCTGGAAGGGATTCTTGCCAGTTTCGCGCAGTGCCGGGTTATAGCGCATCAGCGGCCAGTACCCGCACTGCACGGCCAGCTTCTGCTGTTCCAGTCCGTGGACCAGGTCATACCCGTGAGCGATGCAGCTTGAGTAAGCAATGATGATCGACGGGCCTTCGTGCGCCTCGGCCTCCTGGAAGGCCTTTACCACGTGGCTGTCGTTTCCGCCCAGGGCCACCTGTGCCACGTAGACGTAACCGTAGCTGACGGCCTCCATGGCAAGGTCCTTCTTGCTGTTCACCTTGCCGCTGGCGGCGAACTTGGCGACTGCGCCGCGCGGCGTGGCCTTTGACATCTGGCCGCCGGTGTTGGAGTAGACCTCGGTATCGAGCACCAGGACATTGACGTTCTTGCCCGATCCCAGCACGTGATCCAGTCCGCCGAAACCGATGTCGAACGCCCATCCGTCACCGCCCAGGATCCACACGCTCTTGCGAACCAGCGTGTCGGCGATGGCGAGCAGGTTACGCGCATCGGAGGAGTCGGCCCCGGCAAGCTTTTCGCGAAGAATCTTCACGCGCTCGCGCTGCTGGTTGATCTCAGGTTCCGTTTTCTGCGACGCACCAAGCAGAGCGCTCACCAACTCGTCACCGAGTACAGGCGCCATTCGTGTAACCAGGGTCTCCGCAAAGATCTTCTGCTGGTCGAGCGCGATGCGCATGCCGAACCCGAATTCGGCGTTGTCTTCGAACAGCGAGTTCGCCCAGCTCGGTCCGCGGCCCTGAACGTTGGCGCTGTAAGGGGTCGTGGGCAGGTTGCCGCCATAGATGGACGAGCAGCCGGTCGCATTGGCGATGTACAGACGGTCGCCAAAAAGCTGTGTCAGCAGCTTGATATAAGGCGTCTCGCCGCAACCCGAGCATGCGCCAGAAAATTCAAACAGAGGCTGCAGAAGCTGCAGATCCTTCACCTGTCCGTGCGACAGCTTGTTGCGGTCCACTTCCGGCAAGCCAAGGAAGAACTCCCAGTTCTCGCGCTCCGGCGCGCGCAGCGGAGCCTGCGGCGCCATGTTGATGGCCTTGTGGCTCGCATCGCTCTTGCTCTTCACCGGGCATACTTCGACGCATACCCCGCAGCCGGTGCAATCTTCGGGAGCCACCTGCAGCGTGTAGCGGTCCTGTTCCATGCCCTTCCACTTCGGCTTGGCCCACTGGAACGTGGCCGGAGCATCCCCGGCAATATCCGCGCTGTACACCTTGGAGCGGATCACCGCATGCGGGCAAACCATCACGCACTTGCCGCACTGGATGCAGAGATCCTTGTCCCACACAGGAATGAACTGCGCAATGTTTCGCTTCTCCCACTGGGCTGTGCCTGTGGGGAACGCGCCGCCGGCGGGAATCGCACTCACCGGAAGCGAATCGCCGTGACCCGCCGCAATCTGGCCGAGTATGTCGTGAACGAATTTGGGAGCCTTGTCAGAGATCACGCTCACCAGGTCAAATTCAGATGAGACAGCCGAGGGCAATTCGACTTTCTCGAGATGTGCGAGCGCCGCGTCAACCGCGGCAAAGTTCTTTTGCACCACAGCCTCACCGCGTTTGCCATAGGTCTTCTTGATGGCTTTCTTGATCTGCTCAATTGCCTCTTCGCGCGGCAGTACACCGCTGATTGCAAAGAAACACGTCTGCATGATGGTATTGATGCGCGTACCCATGCCGGCATCGCGCGCCACGGTGTACCCATCGATAACGTAGAATTCGATCTTCTTACGCAGCATCTCCTGCTGCACCGTCTTCGGCAGTTTGTTCCACACTTCATCCGCCGCGTAAGGAGAGTTCAACAGAAACACGGCGCCCGGCATCGCTGCTTCAAGCACATTCATCTTCTCGAGGAAGTTGAAGTTGTGGCAGGCCACAAAGCTGGCTTGCGTAATCAGGTAGCTGGAGCGGATCGGCGTCGGCCCGAAGCGCAGGTGCGACGTCGTCATCGATCCCGACTTCTTCGAGTCATAAACGAAGTATCCCTGCGCAAAGTTGGAAGTCTCGGTACCAATGATCTTGATCGAGTTCTTGTTCGCGCCCACTGTTCCGTCCGACCCAAGTCCGTAGAAGAGTGCCCGCACCGTGCGAGGATCTTCAGTGGAAAACGCAGGATCGTACGTGAGGCTCGTGAAGCTGACATCGTCATCGATGCCAATCGTAAAGTGATTCTTGGGCGACGGCTTCGCCATCTCGTCGTAAATCCCCTTCACCATGGCCGGCGTGAACTCCTTCGACGAGAGGCCATAACGGCCGCCAATCACCTTTGGCCTGACAGCAAAGGGCAGGCTGTCGGCTTTCTCCGCCAGCACCGTCACAATATCCTGATAGAGCGGCTCGCCGGTTGCGCCAGGTTCCTTGCAACGATCAAGAATCGCGATCGATTTTACCGTCGCGGGCAGCGCAGCCAGGAAGGCAGAAGCGTCAAAAGGCCGATAGAGACGAACCTTCAGCAGGCCAATCTTTTCTCCCTGCTTCACCATTGCGTCAACCGCTTCTTCCGCGGCCTCGGCGCCAGATCCCATGATGACGATCACGCGCTCCGCATCGGGCGCCCCGTAGTAGTCAAACAGATGATAGGCACGGCCGGTCTGCTTGGCGAAACGGTCCATCACCGACTGCACAATCCCCGGAACGGCGGCGTGGAACGGGCTGCAGGCCTCGCGCGCCTGGAAGAACACGTCGGGGTTCTGCGCCGTGCCGCGAATGATGGGGCGATCGGGGCTCAAAGCGTTCTGGCGATATTGAATAACGTATTTGTCGTCCAGCAGTGCGCGAATGGTTTCGTCGCCGATGGGGAGAATCTTGCCCACTTCATGCGAAGTACGGAAACCATCGAAGAAGTGAATGAAAGGGATGCGGGATTCGAGCGTGGCAATCTGCGCCACCAGCGCCATGTCCGCCACCTCCTGCACGGAGTTCGAAGCCAGCATAGCCCAACCCGTCGAGCGGCAGGCCATCACGTCGGAGTGGTCGCCGAAGATCGACAATGCATGCGTCGCCAGGGTGCGGGCAGTCACATGCATCGTAGCCGGGGTGAGTTCACCGGCGATCTTGAACATGTTTGGAATCATCAGCAGCAAGCCCTGCGAGGCCGTAAAGGTGGTGCCGAACGCGCCCGCCTGCAATGCGCCATGCAGTGCGCCTGCGGCCCCGCCTTCGCTCTGCAGCTCTTCCACAATAGGCAGTGCGCCCCAGATGTTCTTCTTCCCTTCCGAACGCCACTGGTCTGCCCACTCGGCCATCGGCGACGAGGGGGTGATGGGGTAGATGGCGACGACTTCGGAGAGACGATAGGCTACCGAGGCGGCAGCCTCGTTCCCATCCATGATGACCATTTTCTGTTCACTCATTCGCTTTGCTCCATAGCGCGGCCGCAGGAAAAAAACCGCTACGCTGAGTCTCGTCTTTGAGTGGAGGAGCCGCTGTGATGTGAGACACAGGGAGGTCGGCTAATACCATATAGTGAAATATAAGTCACAATATGACCCTGCTCGACACACCGCACGATGCGCTTCAACAGGTTCCACAGGCCCGTGCGCCGAGAGCAGTGAGGGGGCACTTCTGTAATAACTGGGAAGACTCATGCGGCGTTCGCTACCGGATTCCAGTGACTTCGCTGCGCCCGCCGCGGGTAGGTGCTACGTCATGACGTTGCTCAAGCTTCCAAGGGGCAATTGTCATTTATTCAGGATGCAAAGAAAATTCACGATCTTGTAAATCTCAAGATCGCACGTGTATTGAGGCACTTTCACCAAGCCATGCCTCAGGATGCGATAGATCGTGTATCGCGGAGAAAGCAGGTCCCACAAGTCGACGAGGTGAAAAGGGGTATGAAGAAACGTATCCCCGAATTCGAACTGCACCGCCCCGATCAGGCCCGCCTCGATCATGCCGGATGCGCCCAGGAGGACATCCATCTCATGCCCTTCAGTATCGATCTTCAAAAAATCGATGCGATCGATCCCTTCATCGCGGCATGTCGCGTCTACGGTAGTAACTTCCACCTTCTCGCAGCGAGTCTGAACCGCAATTCGACTCCGATGCAGGGAGGCGGTCGTCTCATCGTCTCGATCGAAGAACAGATCGAGAGTTCCTGAAGTTCGTCCGACCGCAGCCTTCTTTAGTTTGACTCCTGGACGATTTCCAAAACGAGTCTGGAGTTTGTTAAAGCTCGCGCTCTGCGGCTCAAACGAATAGACATTTAGCCTGTCACCCAGCACACGCAACGCAACGTTAATATATTCCCCGTCATTTGCCCCGATATCGAAGAGAGTCAGAGCCCTGGATTCTTCCAGCCGCGCCGCGGCAAATTTGAGCGCACCAATCTCGCCGCTCTTCTCGACCGATTGCCCTCCCCCATAATTCATGCCCGCATGACAAAGTTTAAGCATCTGCGATAGTACGGGTTGAGTAGTGGGCCTCGATATAAGGTTTCTTATAAGATTTCGCAAATTCAACTCCGCCACTTAAAGTCGCGTGAGCACAAGTATAAATGGGCTCAGATCAATCCATGACACGTTGTTTTCACTACACGGCGCAAACAACCCCTTCTTCACCTGACCGAAAAGTTCTTCATCTGCGATTAAACTGCAACTCACTGTTGAAAAGCTGCGGAATAGACTAGTTTCTTACGTACCTATCAGCCCTTTGACCAGGGCTTCCCACTCCGCTTCAAGTGCGGGCCGATAAAAGCAGCGCCCGGCGCGTTGATACCAGTAATCCGCATTCGCCGCGCTGCCTTCCTTGCGGTGAAGATAGGCGTGAACTGCCATCGCCTCCGCTGTTTCCAGTTCATCCACCATGGAGTGTGCCTGCGTCCAATCCCCTTTCGCGTCCCACCAGAGGGCGGAAAGCGCTGCCGGCAACCCCTGGGGCGGGGCCTCCGAAGTGAGAGAGGCGTGAAACTGCTTTGCGTCCATGCACATTTTCTACCACTGTTTCCGCGAGCACACACGAGTTTTATTTAAGGTGTAATGAACATTCATTGGTGCGGGAACATAAGGGCGGTTTCGTCTTCCGTTGCAACCGGGTGGAACGAGTTTCGTCCCTCAGAAGTTCAGGAAATAGCTGAGCTTCACAAAAACCTGGCGGTCGGTGGAGGTGCTCGGAACGTTCGTGAGCCTATAGGCCGGCACTGTGGATGCCGCATAATCTACGTTCTGAAACGTGTCTGCATAGCCAAGATAGAGAGCTGTACCGGGATGCGGCAGATAGGTAAACAGCAGCGTGGTATCTGCCTGCTTGGCGTATGCGCTGGAAACAAGCGCATTATTGGGCAGCAACGCGTTGTAGTCGAAGATCGCGTTCAACGAATAGTCGCGGTTGAACTGATAGTTGATCTTTGAACGGATCAGGTGGTTCGTAAAGACCGTTCCGCCAGCCTGCGAACCCAGCGCAATCGAACCGGGGTCCGTTGCCAGGTGAGTGTAGAAGTAAATCTCGTCAAGGCGCAGATGCGCGTGGGGGCGCAGCGTAATCATCGCCGAAGCATTGTTCGCGTTGCCAAGAAACGACACGACGCCCGCGGCCGGATAGTAGTTGGGTGAAGTGCCGTGCGTGTAAGTGCCGCTGAGATCAATCCACTTGTATAAGGAAGTGGCCAGCGCGACGGTTGTGGACTCTTCGCGAAACCCCACTCCCGAATAGAGTTCATAAGCCTGTACATACGTCAGCGTCAGGGTACTCAATCTGGGCAGAGTCACCTGGAAGCTGGGCGCCAAGTACCAGTTTTGGAGCCGTTTCTCATGGTCGTAGATCAGCATTGACTCCAATCCAGGACCAAAAGCAAACAGGATGCGGTTGGCGACCGGCTTCCACTGGTAACTGGAGTAGTGATCAAGCCGGCGGATGTCGGTCCGGTTGATATAGCCAAGCGTCGAGTTCAGGCCCGGGCTGCGGTCCGTATAAATGGTTTGAAATATGTTGTGGTTGTCCCACTTCCTCAGGCTCAGGATGTAACCCGGGCCGGCCATGTAGCCACTTGGGCTCTCGTGGGTTTGGGTGGTGGTGGCCTGCGCTCCGACGGTCCAGTTATGCGCGGCAACATAGCGGAAATCGACAGAACCGACACGATTCGACGCCGCTCCGAATTTCGTTCCGCCTAGAAACAGACCTACATGCGACTGGCTCGCGAACTCCCTCTCCACGCGGAACACGCCATCCACGGCGCGATCTCCATGGCCGGTCTGGCCTTGTGCCAGCACCTCGCCGGGAGCCTGATCGTCGGAGGCAATCGCACCCAGGCTCCATCGACCCACGGACCCCGTCAACTTCGCGCCAAACTGCGGATCAACGATCCGGCGGGAGAAAAACAGTTGCTCAGGCATGGTGAAGATGGAAGCATTTTCAAGGAAGAACGGACGGCGTTCAGGGAAGATCACCTCATAGCGCTGATTCACCTGGACCTTGGGGTCATCCGTGCCAATCTCGCTGAAGTCAGGGTTGAGGGCCATGTCGAGCGTCAGCGCGTCGTGGATCACGACCTTTGCGTCGAGCCCGGCATGGTGCTCCGTTTGCTGCTGGAAGCCGGTCTGCGGGTCAAGGTAATTGTCGCGCGAGTAAAGCCCGTAAGGAATGAGCTGAATGTTGCGCCCCGGCGAGATGTCCTCGTCAATCTCGATCGGCGCGAACTGGCCCACGAACTGGGGCAGCCGCGCATGAGAGATGAATGGCCAGATCGAAAATTCGTTATTGCGCTGGATCGCCCGCGCCAGGCAGATGTTCCATACCTGCTTGTTGGCACGTGGAAACCGGAGCGTGCGGAATGGAATCGTCTCCAACACAACGTACCCGTTCGCCGTGATTCTCCCCTCGGTGTACCAAAGCCCCTCCCAACTGGGGTCATCGCCAATGCCGTCCGTGGTGCGCCCGTCATACTGCACACCATAAGGATTCACGTCGAACCAGTAGGCATGTTTATGGTCCAGGAATGTGTCGATATTGATGGTGACGCGATCGTCCGTATCAATCTGTTTGCGAGGGGCAACGCGAGCGCGAATTTTCTTTGGATCATCTTTGCAGATCCAGCCTACATACAGATTCTGGCTGTCATAGGAGAGATACGCTGCCGTCGGCTGGCTGACCGGCTCGCCGTCATGGGGATCGAACTGCCTGAAGATCGTCACCACCGCCTCCGCCTCGCGCGGTGTGCCGTTCAGAAAGTCGGAAAGCTTCGGTGCGCGGCTGACATGTGGTATCTTGAGCGGCGCCTCTACAGCCGCCCCGCAGACAAGGGGAAAAATCGCGGCAGCAAGAGCCACTGCGACCGACAAGTTCAACCGGCTCGATCGAAGGACCGAAATCATGAGGCAAATCACTGCGCGCACTTCCAGCAACCTGCGGATAGGCACCAGATGTAAAAAGGATCTGGAGTCAGTCTAGCAAGTTCCGCTTGCCCTGCATGTTTTGCAGATCACACGTTTCAGTGGCTGGAGATTTCAGCTTTCCCCGGAATCGCTGGGCATCGCTCCTTCGCCAAAAACCCTTTCCAACTTTCGTGAGATTAAGTGATTTAGGTCACATTCGATCGACGCGCCTGCTGCTAAAAAGGCTTTGACGCTTCTGTAGATAAGCAAATGGGGCCGCGAGGGGGATTGGGAGAGGTTGGTGCCGAGGGTGTCAACCTCCCCTCCCGGAGGTCAAACCGTGCCTGCGATTCAGGTTTGCAACTCAGACCGAAATGGTCGTATACTGAAGTCCGACTATTCTGGTCGTAGTTCCAGGGTGCTGGTGTTTCCTCAGCCCCACGGGGTTCGGCGGGTGAGTGTGCTAAGCGAGTTAAAGGTTGGCGAGTGCGGGGTCGTCGTGGCCCTGGACCTTCCCGAGTCGGTGCAGAACCATCTGATGCATATGGGCTTTGTACCCGATGCGCTGGTAACCTCGTTGCGCCGCGCTCCGGCAGGCGATCCCACTGTTTACGGCGTTGACGGCATGGAGATTGCTTTGCGGCATGAGACTGCCGACGCCATCCGGGTGCGCAACGCTGAGCCTGAAATCCAGAACAACGACGTGGCAATCGAACTGGCAGAGGCTGCGCGATGAGCAGTTGCTGCGCTCCTCCAGCCTTTCAGCAGCCGTCGACGCCGCCTACGGGAGCGCTGAAGACGGTTGTCCTCATCGGCCCTCCCAATGCCGGCAAGTCCACGCTCTTCAATCGTTTGACCGGACTGCGGCAAAAGGTGGCCAACTACCCGGGCGTCACTGTGGAACAGCGCATGGGCCTCATGGCCGGCGTAGGTCGCGACGACCTCACGCTCATCGATCTCCCCGGCGTCTACTCCCTCACTCCCTACTCTGAAGACGCGCGTGTCGCGGTCGATGTCCTCAAGGGCAAGATGCCCGGCACGCCCAAGCCTGACGCCGTCATCGTGGTTCTCGATTCCCTGCACCTGACGCGACAGTTGATGCTGGCTGCGCCGGTGCTCGCCCTCGGCCTCCCCACGCTGGTCCTTCTCAATATGAGCGACCTGATGGAGGCGCGCGGCGGCTCCGTCGATCCCCTGAAGCTTGCCAAGGAACTGGGCGCACCTGTGGCCCTGATCAGCGCAACACGCGGAACCGGCCTCGACGCCGTTCCGCTCTTCCTCAATCAGCACTCCAGCCATGCGGCCCCGCAACAACTTACTCTTCCGGTCCTTGGCAACGCAGCCAGCACCCACACCTGGGCCGCGCAGGTGAGCCGGCGCACCGGCTATCGCGCCCCGCTTTCGACCGAAGGCAGCCGCAAACTCGACAACATCCTTCTGCACCGCATCTGGGGACCGCTGCTGTTCCTGCTGGTTGTCATCGGCGTATTCGAAGTGGTCTTCTCCGTCGGTCAGCCACTTGCCGACAGTTTCGGCGAAATTCTGGCGCGCGCCGGCGAACTGGTGAGGCCGCTGCTGCCCGCCGGGTGGCTGCAATCGCTTTTGCTGGACGGCGCCTGGAAGGGCATCTCCTCCGTCCTCGTCTTTTTGCCGCAGATTCTGCTGCTGTTTCTCTTCATCGGCATTCTTGAAGACTCCGGCTATCTCGCGCGCGCGGCGCTCATTGCCGACCGCGTCATGCGCACCACCGGGCTCAACGGCAAAGCCTTCATTCCGCTCCTCTCCGCCTATGCGTGCGCTGTTCCCGCCATCATGGCCACGCGCACCATTGAGAACAAGCGCGATCGCATGGCCACCATTCTCGTCACGCCGTTCATGACCTGCTCGGCACGGCTGCCCGTCTACATGCTGCTGATCGCCGCTTTCATTCCCAACATTACCTATATGGACGGGCTGCTGGGCTTGCGCACCATCGTGATGCTCGGCCTATACGTCGCGGGCTTTGTCGCCGCCATGACCACCGCCTGGCTGCTGAAGAGTTCCGTTCTCAAATCCAGCGAGACGCCGTTCATTCTGGAATTGCCGCAATATCGCATGCCCACCCTGCGCTCGCTGGCCATACGGCTCATGGATCGTGCGCGGGTCTTCCTGCGCCAGGCCGGCACCGTCATCCTGTGCGTCACACTGGTGCTCTGGGTTCTTGCCCATCTGCCGGTCATTCACACGGCAGCCGGTTCGTTCACCGCTCCCCTACTTGCGGACAGCGTCATCGGCCGCCTGGGCCACTTCATTGAGCCGGTCATTGCGCCCCTCGGCTTCAACTGGAAGATCGGCATCGGGCTTCTCTCCAGCGTCCTCGCACGCGAAGTCATGGTCAGCACCATGGGCACGCTCTACGGAGCCGACCCCGGCACACAGGCGCTCAACCTCCAGACCGCGCTCCATCACGATATGACCCTCGGCGGCGCCTTGGCCCTGATGATCTTCTTCGCCTTCGCCATGCAGTGCACCTCCACCATGGCTGTAGTGCGGCGCGAAACTAATAGCTGGAAGTGGCCCGCATTCCAATTTGCCTACATGCTGGTCCTGGCATATGTCTCGGCGTTTGCTGTCAACCGTATCATCACGGCAATCTTCGGATAGTCTTCCGCTATCTGCCCGCACGTCCCGGCTTCCCCGCTCCTTGCGAAATGATCCGGATTTTGCATAAATCCTGACAATTGGCGGATTTACCGGGACCGGGCGGGCGCAAAAGCCTCAAGAACCTGCCAAATCGGGTTCCGTCCTCAACCTTCATCTGTGAGAAACTGGAACTGCGGCAATTCTCCGGGGCTGCCCGTTCGCGCGCGCCCCTCAACCTCGATTCAACCCCGGTTTTATCCGGCCCCGCGGAGCCGAAAACCCCGCTGCGGCCCGCAATCAGGAACCAGAACAGAATGATCAGTGTCAGCAATGTGACCATGCGCTACGGCTCGAAGGTGCTTTTCGAAGATGTGAGCGTCGCTTTCGTCCCGGGTCGGCGTTACGGCCTCACCGGCCCCAACGGTGCCGGCAAATCGACCTTTATGAAGATCCTCACCGGTGAGCTCGAGCCCCAGAAGGGCACCGTGGTGCGTCCGCGGAAGCTCGGCATCCTCCGCCAGGATCAGTTCGCTTTTGACAACTATCGCGTCATCGACACCGTCATCATGGGCAACGCCCCGCTCTGGGCCGCACTGGAAGAGCGCGACCGCATCTACGAGAAGCCCGAGATGACCGACGACGACGGCATGCGCCTGGGCGAGCTCGAAGGCGTGATCGGCGACGAGGATGGTTACACGGCCGAGAGCGACGCCGCCGTCCTCCTCCAGGGCCTGGACATTCCCGACGACGTGCACGAGCGCAAGATGGGCGAACTGCAGGGCGGCCAGAAGGTGCGCGTGCTCCTGGCGCAGGCCCTGTTCGGCAAGCCGGAGGCGCTCATGCTCGACGAGCCCACCAACTACCTCGATCTCGAGTCCATCCACTGGCTCCAGGACTTTCTGCTCAAATACGATGGCACCCTCATCGCCATCTCCCACGACCGCCACTTTTTGAACAGCGTCACCACCCACACCGCCGACATCGATTACCAGACCATCATCACCTACACCGGCGGCTATGACGACATGGTGATGGCCAAGACCCAGGTGCGCTCCACCCTCGAGTCCCAAAACGCCCAGCGCGAAAAGAAGATTGCGCAGCTCAACGAGTTCATTGCCCGGTTCGCGGCCGGCACGCGCTCCAGCCAGGTCACCAGCCGCCGCAAGGAAGTCGAGCGCCTCCAGACCAACGACCTCGCGCGCTCCAACATCCAGCGCCCCTATATCCGATTCGACCAGGTGCGTCCCAGCGGCAAGCACATCCTGGAGTTCAAGCATCTGACGAAGATTTACGGGGACCACGCCGTCATTGACGGCTTTACGGCCAACGTACTGCGCGGCGAAAAGATCTGCCTCATGGGCCGCAACGGCGCCGGCAAGACCACCCTGATCAAGAGCCTGCTGGCCAACTACCCCGGCCTCGCCGACCCGGAGTTCACGCTCGACTCAGGCGCCGTTTTCTGGGGACACGAGGCGCAGATCGGCTACTTCCCTCAGGACGTAGGCGCCACCATCGAACACGGCCTCACCGTGGCCGAGTGGCTGCATCGCTTCGATCCCAAGGCTACTGTCGAGGAGATTCGCGGCATCCTCGGGCAGATGCTCTTTTCCGGCGAAGAAGGTCAAAAGCAAACCAGGGCCCTGTCGGGCGGCGAACAGGCCCGGCTGGTCTTCTGCAAACTCATCCTCACCAAGCCCAATATCCTCATCTTCGACGAGCCCACCAACCATCTTGATCTCGAAGCCATCAACGCGCTCAATATCGCGCTCCAGCGGTATGAAGGAACCGTCCTGCTCGTCACCCACGACCACGACCTGATCGACGAAGTGGCAACGCGTCTCTGGAACTTCAGGACCGACGGAATCGAAGACTTCAGCGGCCCCTACGCGGAGTGGAAGGGCAAGCACAACTAGCAGTGTCCGCCACTCGGATGATCTCTTAATAGTTTTGAAAAGGCACGGCTTCAGCCGTGCCGCAAGTCGAGCAGAATCACGGAGAGCTTCATTCGCCGAGGTAATGTCGGCAACGCATGGAGCCCGTCCAGCCGTCTGAAATAGCGGGTGCGATTTCAGGCGGACACAACTAGCCCTTCCCAAACCGAATCCAAACCACCTATCTCTGAGCCGCCAGACATCTCGCTATTCCGCGCGCAACGCGTTCACGGGATCGATGCTTGCCGCGCGCCCTGCCGGCAAAGCGCTCGCCGCCAGCGCAACGACTGCCACGCCTGCTACAGCGAGCAGATAGCTCAGCGCATCCAGCGACTTTACGCCATACAGAGAGGCTGTCAACGCCTGCCCCACCAGCATCGCCAGCGGAACGCCCGTCAGCACTCCCACTCCCGTGAGCAGCAGGCTGTCCTTCAGGATCATCCACACCACCTGCTCGCGCCGCGCGCCCACCGCCATGCGCACACCGATCTCGGCTGTCCTCACGCTCACGCGATACGCCAGCGTTCCATACAATCCCGTCGCCACCAGCACCACGGCCAAAATACCAAAGAACCCTGCCAGCCGCGCAAAGAGCGTTTGCCCGGAAATCGTCGTGTCATATTGCGCGCGTTGCGTCATTGGCTGGATCAGCGGCAGGTTCGGGTCCAGTTGCTGCACCACTTTGCGCGCTGAAGGAAGAATCGCCAGAGGTGCGCCATGCACCCGCATTTCAACTTGCATCTCTCCGATGACCGGAATCTGCGCGTACATATACCAGGCCATCGGAATGGGATCTTCGTTGATGCTGCGATATTTGTGGTTCTTCACCACGCCTACGATGGTCATCGTGGCCTGTCCTTTGTCAGGTCCAAAGGTGTGACCCAGCGGATTCGCATCCGGCAGAAAGCGCTTGGCAAATTCCTCATTGATGATGCCGACACGGGGTGATGTTGCAGTGTCGGAATCGGCAAAGTCGCGACCCGCAAGAACGGGAACACCCAGTGTGCGGAAGAATTCGGGGCCCACGACATTCCAGCGCACCGTTCTCGATGCGCCGTTAGCGACCTCCGGCAGTCTGCCATCCACCATCATGTCGCTGTTGTTGGACCACCCCGATCCAATGCGCTCGTCCATGATGGTTACCGATTCCACGCCCGGCAGAACGCGCAGTTTGTTCATCAGATTCCGGTAAAAGGCCACGCCCTCTGGAACCGAGGGGATATTTGGTTTCACGCCGAAGACTACGAGACCATCGACGCGCATTCCCAGCGGAGTATTTTCGAGATTCCGCAGGGTGCGGATCAACAGGCCCGCGCCTACGAGCAGGACAACACAGAGCGCCATTTGCAAAGCAACAATGATTCTGCCGGTACGCGATTTGCCCGCATCCGCGTTGGATGTCGCGGCTGAAGTCTTCAGCGCGAAGTCGGCTCCGCCGGCAAGGGCCACCCGCAAGGGCGCCAGCCCAAACAACAGCGCCGCAAAAACGAGCAAAGCCATCGTAAACAGCAGCACCGTCTTATCGGGGGCAAGACTGGTCTCAATCTGCGCCCATTGTCCCAACAGCCGCGCAGCCATCTCCGCAAAGGCCCACGCCAGCGCGCCTCCAGCTGTTACCAGGATCGCGCTCTCCACCAGCAGTTGCCGAAACAACTCGCCGCGTCCCGCACCCAGCGCCAGGCGCAATGAAAATTCGCGTTGCCGCGTTGCGTTGCGGGCCATCAGCAGCATCACCACATTGGCCATCGCAATCAGCAGCACCAGCCCTACCATCGCCATCAGAATGCGCAGCGGGTTGCCGTATTGCTGGTCATAGCCGGGAAAGCTCTTTGCATCGGTAAAGCTCAGAACCGGCGGCTTCTCGCCCTCCATGGGCGAACCGAGCCCCACATAAGCCGACCTCTGAAAGACGGGCTGCAATTGCGCAATCGCCTGCGCCCGGTTTACTCCGGGAGCCAGCCGCGCAATGAGCCGCAGGCACCACCAGGTGGAATCGGCGATGTACGTTTTGCCATCTTCCGGAGGATTGCCCCACGCATTCAATTCCGGGCGGCTCTGCAACGGAATCCAAAAATCGGTCGACCTGCCCCCTTCGAGACCTTCAAAACCCTCCGCGGCAACGCCCACAATGGTGATTGGAACGCTGTTCACATACAGCGTCTTTCCCAACACATCCGGGCTCCGCGCAAAACGACCGGTCCAGTAGTTGTAGCTAATCACGGCGATGGGCGCATGGTTCGCCTCGTCCTGTTCGCTGAAGCCGCGACCGAGGGGCAGACTCACGCCCAGGCCGGAAAAGAAGGTGCCGCTCACCATGTCGCCTTCCGCCTCCTCCGGTTGCACACCATAACGGACCGCGACCTTGCTGCCCGACAGAGGCACATAGGCCATCACCGCCGAAAGCGCGCGCGTTTGGCTTCGCAGAGCGTCATACACGGGGTAGGAGAAGGTCTCATTGGAATCGACGGTGCCGGTCCCGCGAGGAGAGTCGGATGTCCTCAAATACACCAGGCGATCCGGATCGGCCACCGGCAACGACCGCAGCAGCACCGCGTTCATGACGCTGAAAACCGCTGTGTTCGCTCCAACCCCAAGCGCGAGCGTCAAGATCGCCGTTGCGGCAAAGCCCGGGCTCTGCCGCAACGAGCGCAAACCGAATCGCAGGTCGCGCAACAGCTTGTCTAGATTGATCCATCGGCCTCGCATGTAGAAGCGCTCCTGCGACGCCCTCACGTTGCCGAACTCCCGTCGCGCCCTCCACCGTGCTTCATCCTCGGTCAGACCCTCGCGCTGCAGTTCCTCGGCTTCGAGTTCAAGATGCGCTTTGATCTCTTCCGCAAAGTCCTCTGCGCTTCTTTTCCGCCTGAACATGCTCATACCTCCTGACCCTGCGCGCCTTCGCTCGAATCGAGAATCAGCCCCATCGCCCGCGTCAGGCGGCGCCATTCGCTCGTCTTCTCCACCAGCTGATCGCGCCCCTTTGGCGTCAAAGAATAGAATCGCGCCTTGCGGTTGTTCTCGCTCACGCCCCACTTGGCGCGAATCCAGTTCTTGTCTTCCAGGCGCTGCAGCGCCACGTAAAGCGATCCGTGGTCAACAAGAAACACCTCTTCCGACTGGCGTTGAATGATGCGTGCTACGCCCTGACCGTGGCATGGTCCCGGCAAAAGCGTTTTCAAAATCAGCAGGTCCAGGGTTCCCTGCAGCAGGGCAATCCGGTCGTCGTTGATTCCTTGGGTAGCCATTCGACCCGAGTATCCACCTGTTCGGGTAGAATGTCAACCCGTGCGTGCCTCTAGGGAAAACTCATGGTCGTCCTGCCGACGCAAAAAACTGGCACGGTTGGGCAATGCATTTTCCCCCTCGGTCTATCCCGAACCGGACGCCATGCAGGATCTGTCCGTGGTGTGATTTCCTATGCGCTTTCCACCAGTTCACCGCGGCTCTTGCTCCTCCCCTGCCGCTCAGCTTTGTACTCCAGAAAGGGCGTCCTATCGCAGCCGCACTCAGCGAGCCAGACCGGAAACTGCGGCCGCAACCCGACATAGTGCTTATGGAGGGGGGGAG
>VFSW01005481.1_pt1 | contig 18751 bp, 17 predicted proteins | sample 5358111 | NCBI WGS metagenome assembly VFSW01 (sample SAMN11554181, study PRJNA540505) | mine drainage metagenome | isolation source: sediment from site ElyBrook_90M | place: USA: Ely Copper Mine, Vershire, VT | collected 2017 | reverse complement strand
TGCCGCAACTGCGCATGTTCGGGCTCCGGGTACCTGGCCGCAGAGTCCGGTAGTGTCCTCTGGCGCCCGACTTGGAGTGAAAACGAGTCTGGAGGCCTGCCATGCGCATTACCCTGGTCGATGCACGTGTGAAGCCGGAACATGTCGCCGAATTCATCGAGGCCATGCCTGTCAACCATCTTGTGTCGGTCCGTGAATCGGGGAACCTGCACGTCGAAGTCGTGCAGTCGCCGCAGGATGTGAGCCGCCTGCTCTTGTGCGAGGTTTTTGAATTGCCCAAGGCGGCCACGGCCGGCAGACAAACTGCACACTATCTGAAATGGCGCGATGCCGTGGTGGACTGGATGGCGGTGCTGCGTGTCGGCATCCATTATTGCAGGCGGTTCTTGCAGGCTGCGGAATTCCTATGATCCAGCCGTTTGCGATCAGCGGTGTGCCGAACATCCTGTTTGGCGAGGGGCGCTTCGCCGAGCTGACGGCGCTTGCCGGGCGGCTCGGGCGGCGACTGCTGATCGTGACGGGAGGCCAATCCCTGCGGGAAACGCCGCAGTGGCCGCAGTTGCTGGCAGCCTTGCATGCCGCCGGGCTGGATTTCGCGGAGTTGAAAGTCGATACCGAACCTTCGCCGCAGCTGGTAGACGCCTCGGTCGCCGCCCAGCGCGGGGCTGGAATTGATGTCGTGGTCGGGATCGGGGGTGGCAGCGTACTCGATGCCGCCAAGGCGATTGCCGGACTCTTACCGCATGGCAATTCCGTGATGGATCACCTCGAAGGAGTCGGACCGGAGTTGCCGTACCACGGACCGTCCACGCCGTACCTTGCGGTTCCGACGACTGCGGGCACGGGCAGTGAGGCGACCAAGAACGCGGTGCTCAGCGTTTGCGGCCCGGGCGGCTTCAAGAAGTCGTTTCGCCATGATTGCCTTGTGCCGCAGTATGCCATCGTCGACCCGGTTCTGCTGAAAGGTTGCCCTCCAGGGCTGATTGCGGCCAACGGAATGGACGCCCTGACCCAGCTCCTGGAGTCCTATGTATCGGCCCGTGCCAGCCCGTTTACCGATGCCCTGGCGTCGAGCGGCCTCACGGCGGCGCGCGAGGGTCTACTGCCATGGTATGAGCAGGGGCCTGGAGCATGCGCGGCGCGTGCTGCCATGGCCTATGCGGCTCTGCTTTCGGGGATTACGCTGGCCCAGGCGGGCCTGGGTTCGGTGCACGGACTGGCGTCGCCGATCGGCGCCTATTTCCAGGTCCCGCACGGTGTCGTTTGCGGCACTCTGGTGGCAGCAGCCACTGCGGTGAACATTACGGCCCTCGAACGGCGCGCGCCGTCCCATCCAGCATTGTCGAAGTACGCGCGCGTGGGCCGGTTGCTGAGCGGCATCGATACCTTTTCCGATGGCGATGCCCGTCGCCAGCTGGTCGACACGCTCGCCGACTGGACCCGAAGTTTGGCTTTGCCGCGCCTTTCCGCGTATGGAATAACGCCTGAGGATTTCGACACGATCGTATCGGGCTGCCGCGGTAGCAGCATGAAGACCAACCCGGTGGTCTTGGAGGACCGCGAAATCAGGGAAATTCTGCAGGCGCGGACATGAGCGCACCCGACCGCGGTACGACCGTCCGGTCGCCGCAGACCGGTGCGCTTGGCTTGCGATCAGTTATTGCTCGTCGCCCAGGTGGCGAATGAATGTGTAATACGCGGGGTGCTTCACGAACGTATCAAAGGCTATGCTCACGCTGCGCGCAGGAAGCGATAGCGGTAGTGATCCGACGAAGATGACGGATCCCGCGACCATTTCCACGAATCCCACCGGGCGCAGAACAAGCAGATCAAGCAGATCAAGCAGTATCGCGCCACCATCACCCTCCTGGTAGGCGTAGGCCGGTGTCGCTAGTCCCATCAGAAGTCCGGCCAGTACGGTGGCTCCGACCAGTTTTCTCGATTTTCCCATTGATTCAGTCCTCGCTGTGCCGAGCTGCCCGCGGGCCCGATGGGGTTGCCTCATTGCGACAGTTCGATGGACAAACATACCACTATTAAGAATCCGCATGAACTGCATTTCTCCTGACAATATCCGCTATTTATCGGGTTGCACACAGGCCGGATTCCGCGCTGGACGACCAGACCGGCGGCGGTGTTTTGCCGGTGGGGCAAGCCGGCCCGATTCAGGTATATTGGCCGTTCTGAATCCGAAAGGTGGTGCAGCTTTGTGGATGAGCGATTCGTGAACCTACCCGCCAGACAGGCTATAAATATGGACCCTGCCAGTGGGCTGGTAGAGGGCGCCCGCTTTGTTTCGTCCCCGAACTTTGACGCCCGCCCCCCGGACTGCCCGATTGAGGTCCTGATCATCCATTCGATCAGTCTGCCGCCCGGGAAGTTTGGTGGCGCTGACATTGAACGGCTGTTCTGCAATACCCTGGACTTCTCTTGTCATCCGTTCTATGAGGGACTCAAGGGTCTGAGGGTTTCGGCGCACCTGCTGGTCCGTCGCGACGGCGAGCTCGTCCAGTTCGTTCCTTTCTCCGCCCGCGCCTGGCATGCTGGGGTATCGTGCTGTGAAGGTCGCGCGCGGGTGAATGACTTTTCAATCGGCATCGAACTTGAGGGGGCGGATAGTGTGGCGTTCTCGGATATCCAGTACCAGGTTCTGGCGGCGGTGACCCGGTCCATAATTCAGGCTTATCCGCGCGTAACGCCGCAGCGGATCTATGGCCATTCCGACATTGCACCGGGGCGCAAGACCGATCCGGGGCCATCGTTCGATTGGTCGCGTTACAGGCAATCGCTGTAGCATATATAATGCGATAATGTGATTTCGATCTGTGTCGACGGCAGAGGTGGCGGCCGCCGATTGCCGATGGTTTCCCGGGGAAGGCGATGATCTACATTCTGTTCACTATCCTGCTGGCGATCCTACTGGACCGGACAGCGCCCAACCGCAACGGCGTGCGGCTCTGGTCCTGGTACAGTGACTGGACTGAATCGATCGAGCAGCGTTTCAATGGTGGCACGCGCATCCAGGGGCTGAGCGCCGTGTTCATCGCGGTGGTGCCGCTGCTGGTCGCCGTGTTTCTGGCCGACTTGATCCTCGAAGAGATCGTCTGGGCGCTGAGGTTCATTTTCGACGTCGTGGTGGTCTATCTGTGCGTCGATCTCTATAGACTCGGCAGTTCGGCCCAGGCCGTGTCTACAGCGCTCGACAACGGCGATATCGCCGAGGCGGTGTCGCATTTGCGCGAGCTGACCGGCAAGGACACTGTGGAACATACTGACGCCGGTGTAGCCCGTGCGACGGTCGAGGCGGTATTGAAACAGGCCAATTCACTGGTAATTGCCCCGCTGTTCTGGTTTGTCGTGCTGGGGCCGGTCGGGGCGGTGCTGCAGCGCATGGCATCATCTCTAGACCGGCTGTGGGGCCACCGAAGCGCGCGCTTTGCGGAGTTCGGGTGGGCGGCCGCGCGCTTGGACGATCTCTTGGGCTGGATTCCTGCGCGCATCACCGCCCTTAGCTACGCCATCATGGGAAGCTTCGAAGATGCGCTGCACTGCTGGCGCCGCCAGGCGGGTATGTGGTCGGATATCAACAGCGGCCCGCTGCTCGCCTCCGGCTTTGGTGCCATGCATCTGGAATCCTGTGAAGAGCCGGAAGAGGACGCTTATGGCAACAAGATCATATCCCGTACCACCACGACCGACGCGGGCGATGTGCGTCGCGTGGTCGCGCTGGTGTGGCGGGTGCTGCTTTTCTGGCTCGGCGTGGCCATTCTAATGCTGGGCGCGCATCTTTTCGGATTCTTTGTGCGCTGATCGTCGTTGTGTCGGCCACTGGCCTTTCCCCTCACCACGCGTGCTTCCCGCCGTGAAAATCCCGACCAGGCCGCCTGTTGATTGCAGATGGCAGTGGCGAAGACTGCAGGGGGGTCAATGATGAGTGGACTTGGCACAACTCTCGTTGACCTGATCCGGCATGGAGAGCCGGTCGGCGGCAAACGCTACCGCGGTCAGACCGACGATCCTCTGAGCGAGACCGGGTGGCGGCAGATGCGCTCGGCGGTGGACGGGCTACGGTGCTGGGACATCATCATCACCTCACCACTGCTGCGCTGTGCCGAGTTCGCGCTTCAGCTCGGTGGCCAGCTGGCGCTGCCGGTGCACAAGGACTGGCGGCTCAAGGAAATCGGGTTCGGCGTATGGGAGGGATGCAGCCCGGATGATCTGCGTCGCGTCGATTCCGATGTGCTACAGCGGTTCCGGCGAGATCCAGTGCGCAACCGTCCGCAGGGCGCCGAAACGCTGGCGGACTTCCACGCGCGGGTGCAGGCTGCCTGGCAGGATCTGACCGAAAGGCATGCGCACCAACGCATTCTTATCGTGACACACGCCGGCGTCCTTCGCATGATCATCAGTATCGTTCTGGGGCTGCCGCGAGAGCACGTCTTCCGCATTGCTGTAAATAATGCCGGCATGACGCGCATCCGTATCGAGCATGACGGCGCCGGCACATTCCCGGAGCTGGTTTTCCACGGTGGAAGGCCCTGAGGTGCGCGCGCGCTGGCCGGGGTTTCTGCTGGCGCTGGTCGCAGTTTGCGCGCCGGCGCGGATCCAGGCCGGCGACGACCAGGGAACGGAGGTCGCGCTGTCAAGACCGGCGCAGCGTATCGTCAGTCTTGCGCCTAACGTCACCGAGCTGTTGTTTTCTGCCGGTGCCGGCAGTCATGTCGTCGGGGTGTCGGCCTATAGCCGCCACCCACCCGCGGCGCGAACGCTGCCGCGTATCGGGGACAGCAGCCACTTGGACCTGGAGCGCATTCTGTCGCTACATCCCGATCTCATTGTCGGGTGGGCCAGCGGCAACAGGCCGGAGGACATTTCACGTCTGCGGCGGCTGGGTCTGCCAGTGTTTCTGACGGAGCCCAAGCGCCTCGACCAGATTCCCGGACTGATTGAGAAGCTGGGGCGTCTGGCGGGAACCGAGGTACAGGCGCAGCATTCGGCAGCGGCATTTCGCGCCGGCCTGCGGGCGTTGCGAGAAGATTATGCTGGTCAACCGCGCCTGACAGTTTTCTTCGAGATCTGGTCGCGGCCGCTGATGACATTGACCAGCCGGCAGATCGTCAATGACGTCCTCGCCCGGTGTGGCGGGGAAAATGTGTTTGCAACGCTGTCGGGCATTGCTCCGGAGGTCGGGCGTGAGGATGTCGTGCGCGCTGATCCGGATGTCATCATCATCAGCGAACCCCGCGCCATCGCGGCAGCGGACCTCGCGCGCTGGCGGCGCTTGCGGGCGCTACGCGCGGTGCGCGAAGATCATCTGTACGTCGTGAAGCCGGGACTGATCACGCAACCGGGACCGCGCATTCTGGCGGGAGCGCGCCAGGTCTGTGCCGACCTTGATTCTGCCCGCAACGCGGGTCTGCATTGAGGTGCCGGAAACCTCAGCGGTCGGCATCTTCACGCTGTGTCGGTTGCCACAGTACGTCGCCCACGCCGTCCGTTTTGTTCAGAGTGCGGGCGAGCACGAACAGGAGGTCGGACAGCCGATTCAAATAACGCAACGCGACGGGTGAGACGGTTTCCTGGTGGAAGAGGGTATAGACGCGGCGCTCGGCCCGTCTGCAGACGCTGCGTGCCAGATGGCAGATTGCGGCAGGACGGGTTCCTCCGGGAAGGATGAAGTCCTTGAGCGGTGCTAGCTCGTCGTTCCAGAGGTCGAGCAAGGCTTCCATCTCTTCGATCCGGCGTTCTTGCACGATCCGGTGGCCTGGCACCGAGAGTTCGCCGCCCAGGTCGAACAGGGCGTGTTGAATCCTGGTCAATGCTTCGGTAATCGCAGAGGGGAGCCGCTCGGTGAGCAGCATACCCAGCACGCTGTTGAGCTCATCCACCGCCCCGAGCGCTTCGATCCGCATGCAGTCCTTGGCAACGCGCGCGCCATCACCGAGTCCGGTCGTCCCATCGTCGCCGGTTCGTGTATAGATCTTGGTGAGGCGGTGGCCCATGGGGGCGTAATACCTTAGCTTTCGGTCAGCCTATACACGATCGGCACGAGTACGTCAAAGCCGCCGCCGTTTGCTGGCATGGTGCCATCCGGAAGGTGGGTGACCCGCCTGAGACTGTGCAGTGCAGCCGCATCCAGTACGGCGTATCCCGAGCTTCCAGCCAGCCGCATGCGGCTGAGACGGCCGTGCAGACCGACCCGTAGCCGTATGGTTACCCGGCCCTCCCAGCCCTGCTCGCGGGCGAGCAACGGATAATGGAAGTAGGGCGCCGATGCGCGCAGTATCTGGTGCACCAGCCGGTGACCGGTCGCGCTTGCCGGCGGACGGGTGCCAGCTAGATCAGCGCGCCGCGCCGCTGTCTGGATTTCGGGCGACGAGTTCGCACGTACACTTGCCGCGCGCGAGTCGCTGGCCTCGGTCATGGATCTCGGTGCCGGTTCCTTGACATGACTTGCCGCTTTGACCGGGATTGCTGTGCGTACCGTATGCACGGCAATGCCAGGGTTTCGCGGCGCCGCGCCGGAACGGGTCGCGATGCTCGGTGGCAAAAGGGTGACATCCAGGGTCTGGCCCACAGACGCAGGAATTGCGGGCACACGCAAGGCTGCGATCACCACTGCATGCGCCAGCAGTGACAGCAGCAGAAACCTTGGTAGGCGCGTAGGCATCGCTGTCAGCGCCGCGGCGCGTAGCGCAGGGTTACGAACACCGAGCGCGTCGGCGTATTGTAGCCAGAGACGAGCTGATAGTGCTGGTCGAGGGTATTGTTCAAACGTGCCTCCACGGTCCAGCTGTGCGCCAGCGGATATGTGCTAAAAAGGTCCACCACTGCATACCCGGGCACATCCATCGTGCTGTAGGTGATGTTGTTGATATCGGCGTGGTACGAGGCGGCCAGGAGCTCGGCGCCCAGATTTGTGCGCCGGGCGAATGACCTTTCCAGCATCATGTACAGCTTCCGGCGTGGTCGCCGCAGCAGGTCCTGGCCAGTGGCGTCGTCTACGGCCTTTTGCAGCGTCGCGTTCGCAGTGTAATACCATGGCTTCCTCCGCCATGAATACTGCAGTTCCAGACCACGCATGCTGGCACTGCCGATGTTGACCGCCTGATCGTTCATTCCAGTGAAGTCGATCAGACCCTTGATCTTGGTGTAGTAGATGCTCGCGCGCAGACGCTGAGCTGGCGAAAGGCGGTAGCGGGTGCCGATCTCGGTGCTGCGCGAGGTTTCCGGGAGCAAGCCGGGATTGCCAGCGAAAAAGCCGCTGTAGCCGGGGCTGAACAGCTCGTTGAAATCAGGGGCGCGGAAGGCGGTACCATAGGAGGTAAACCAGCGCCACGCCTGGCTCGCATCCCAGCCCCATCCGATCTGGCCGGTCGTGTGTCCGCCGAAACGGCTGTGTTGATCCTGACGCAGGCCGAACTGCAGCTGTTGGCGCCCGAATCGGCTCAGGAGATCGGCAAACACGGCATTGTCATGGACCGATTCATCGTATGCCACGGCGTTCGTGAAGTCGTTGGAGTTGCCGATGTCGTTGACGAAACTGTACCCGACAGTGAGCAGGTTGCGCTGACCGAGGCTGAGGTCGTGCTGCCAGTCTACGGAACTGCGGTGCGTGCTGATGCTGGAAAGATCGCTGCCGAACGTGTTCAGGTCTACCAGTGCGTTGCCTATGCTCAGCGTCTGCACCCAATCGGGACCGGTAATCTCCTTCAGGTGCAGGTTCACGACCCGGTTCTCTGCATGACTGAAGTCGCCCGCAGGGTCGAATTGCGTGCTTTCGAGCGAATCCCAGGCAGTTAGTCCGACGGACCCGTTCGCGCCCAGCGGTGCATGCATACCGGCAGTGACGTTGTGCTGTTGGTAGCCGTCATTCTCCGGGCTGTAGAGGTACGGGCCAGCGGAAGGGTTGGTCGCAGGGAACCCGCTTGCTCCGCGGTACGAAGCATCCGCAAAAAAGCGGGTTTTGCCGCTGGTGCCGTCGCCGATTTCGGCGCCGTGTGTGCCGAAGCTGCCGAGCTCGAAGCGCGCGACCGGTCCGCGTGGCTTGCGCGTGAAAATCTGGATGACTCCTCCGATGGCATCGGCGCCATACAGCGTCGCTCTCGGTCCGCGCACGATTTCGATGTGGTCTATCTGCGAGGGATCCAGACTTTCCCAGGAAAAACCGCCACTGGTGGTGTCGGCGGCGCGCACACCGTCGATCAATACCAGTACATGGTTGGAGTTCGTGCCGCGCAGAAACACGCTTGTCTGGGACCCGGGGCCGCCGCTGCGTGCAATGTCGATGCCGGCTACCGAGCGTAGCAGTTCGACCATGTCGGTCGACTGGCTGCGTTCGATGTCTTTGCGCGTGATGACCGTTACGGAAGCGAGCGCCTGGTCTTCAGTCTGGGCGACGCGGGATGCAGTGACAATAATAGGTTCGGACGTGGAATCGTCGGCGCGGGCACGGTTTGCGACGGACGTGGCAGCCAGAATTACTCCGGACAGGACTGCAATAAAGGTCTTGATGGACAAAATTGTTCTCCCCGCGCACCCACCGTGCGCAATTCTTGCTAATGGCGGATGGAAACGCAGGAAAACGGACCGATCGAACACCCGAAAGGGCGCGACCGGCTGCCCTCCGCAGCGTTGCCACGTGGCTCAGGCCGGTCTCCGGGCTTACGAGCGATTCTTGCGAACCGGGCAAATCGCCTTCCCGCGTCGTGTCCGCCGTAATGGCCGGGGTCTTGATACACGCAGTGGCTTGATGATTTGCCGCAACTCGATCACCGTTGCGGGGGCAGCGCTGGAATTATTCCGCGGGGTAGTCCCACGGACCTCACCAGCTTCCCGTTTCACCCCGCAATCTTGATGTCTGCGGGGCACCTGTAGCTCGTGCGGACGATATGCGCTTGGTTGAAGGCTGTCAAGAGTCAGATCGAAGCGCGACGCAGCGCCGGCGTGTTGATTCCGGCATGCGCCTGCGGACTAGCGCTTGTGCAGGATCTGCGGCAAGCCTAGATGCCAGCCCTGGGCGTTACGGATGCCCATTTGCAGCAGGGCATTGCGTGTATCTTCGTTTTCCACGCTTTCCGCGATGGTCTCGATGCCGAAGGATACGGCAAGCTCGTGGATGTGCTCGACGATCTTGCGGTCGGCCTCATGGTCGAGCATGCCGCGCACGAAGGCGCCTTCGATCTTGAGGTACTCCGGGCGGAAGAGGTTCAGGAAATGGTAGGTCGAATACCCGCTTCCGAAATCGTCCAGGGCGAGCTTGCATCCCAGACGACGCAGGGCCTGGATGTCGGCCAGCAGCGTGTCGGTGATCGTGACGTTTTCACGTTCCGTGATTTCGATGACGATGGGTTTGCCGGACCGGCATGCTGGCCCGACCAGCTCTTCCAGTTGTGTGACAAACCCGCGGTCGTTGAAGGAGCTCGGGTCTAGGTTGAGAAACAGCCCGTAACCGACCGGGGCGAGCCGCAGCGCCTGTTCGATGATATGTAGATCGATTTCACGCGTAAGCCCCAATTCTTCGGCCACAGCAATGAAGTCACCGGCCTTTATCGTTGATCCCCCATGCTGCATGCGCGCCAGCGCTTCGTACGCAATCGGCTTGCCGGTGCGAATATCGCATATCGGCTGGAAGGCAGGCATCAGGTTGCCTTGCTCGAGCGCGTTGCGCAGCTGGAACCCCTGGCTGAAAATGGACATGAGCGCGCGGCTGATGTCGGGGGACAGGACTTCCACCCGGTTGCGCCCGCGGCGCTTGCTGTGATACAGCGCGACATCGGCGGCGCTGACCAGGTCCTGTGCCTTCTGTCCGTGGGTGGGCGCCTCCGCAACCCCGATGCTGCACTGCAGTTGGATGTGGCCCACCGGCAGGTCGATATAGGTCCCGTTGATCGCGGAATGCAGCTTCAAGGCAATATTGGTGGCGTCGGCGACACTGGTGTTCTTGAGTACCATCGCGAACTCGTCTCCGGCCAGGCGTGCGACGTAGTCGTTGCGCCGGATGGTCTTCTTGAGCAGGCCGGATATGGCACGCAACGCGTCGTCGCCAGCCGGATGTCCGTAGGTGTCGTTGATGAACTTGAAACCGTCCAGGTCCACGATCAGCAGGCAGACCGACTGGTTCTTCGGGAGATACTCGGCAAGGATGGCTTCGAGTTGGGTGTCGAAATGGCGCCGATTGTACAGCCCGGTCAGCGGGTCGGTGACGGAAAGATAGTATAGGTCATCCTGGTATTTGGTAAGCAGCCTGTTGAGCTCGACGCCCTGGGTGATGTCTCCCAGGGTGCCAATCACCCCGGTGAACCGGCCGGAGGAATCATGCTGGGCATCGGCATCCAGGTGGACCCACAGGCGCTTCCCGGCCGCGCTGCGCAGGCAGATTTCGCGGTTCTTCTCGTGCATTCCGGCCAGGTTCTGGGGGGCGAAATCGGCTGCGACCTTCTTTTCCATCACGAAATCCGCGAATGGCCGGCCGACCGTGTCCTCGGTCTTGAAACCTGTGAGGACTTCCCAGGCGGGATTGAGAAAGCTGATATTGCCGTCGCGATCCAGCTCGAACAGGATCTCATGCATGCCGTTTACCAGCGTGCGCAGGCGGTTCTCACTGTGCTCCAGTAGTTCGCGCGTTTCCTCGAGGTTGCGGATGTAGTGCCGCATTGCGGCAGAGCTGTCCGCGAATGCCTGATTGAGCTCCTGCAGTTCACGGCTCCTGGATTCGATCAGCTTCACCTTCGGCGTCCAGTTTCCGCGCGAAACCTGCCGTGCCATTTCGGTCAGCGGTTTCAGCGGCGCAGTGAAGCGTTTTAAAAGTGAATAGGTGATAGCGAGGGTGGTACCCAGGAGCGCACCCAAAAACAGGATGCTGTTGAGTATCAGCCTGAACACGCCTTCATTGAGCGTGCGGTTCGACAGGCTCAGGTGCAGACCGCCGTGCTGTTGGCCCGGCAGCTTCAAGCCGACCATGACGGTGCGTTCTCCGCCAGCTCCGGTCGTTAGGCGTATCGGCCAGCTGAGAGACTGCGGGTGATGGCCCTGCCGGTACAGGACCGCGCCGTCGTTGCCGGTGATTTGCGCCTCCGCGATGCCCGGCGCACCGGCAATCTTGCGCAGGACCTTGTTGATCCCGGAACGGTCGTTCGCCTCGATCAGTCCGTTCAGTGCCGGTTGCTCCAGTTTTGCCAGTCCGCGGCCTGCCTGCGCCTGCGCCTGTGCCTGGTAGTTCGCGAAACGTGCCGCCAGGTAAATGAGTGCAGTGAAGGCGGCAAAGGTCATCAGTGCCGACAGCGTCAATATCATGCGTGTGCGCAGCGATGCCGGAAAGCGCCAGGCCCGCAGGTTCAAAGAAAACGGAAAGGAGGAGCGAAAGGGAATACGGGATTCCGCCAGCGGTTGGCGGCCGGACCCGGAATTTGGTGGTTCGGACACGGGTTTGAAGTATACATGAATTGTTTCTGCGTCCAACACTTCATTCAGGAAGAAATGCGCGGTCGCCAGAGGAACCGATCTCACGGAACGGACAGCAGTAGATCTGCTCGAGTACCCGAGTGTCGAGAACCTCATCGAGAGGCCCATGGTGATGATTACCATTAGCCAGCAGCAGCAGGCCGTGGCTGCAGAAGCGCATTGCGAGGTTGACGTCGTGCAGCACCATGACATTCAGGTGTCCGGGACGCTTCGATCGTGTCGCAATCAGATCCAGAATCTTGATCTGATAATGCAGGTCGAGGTGATTGGTTGGTTCGTCAAGCAGGCAGATAGGTGCGTCTTGTGCGATGAGTGCCGCGATTTCGACGCGTCGCCGCTCGCCGCCCGAAAGTGTCGCAAGCGATCGCTCGGCGAATTCCTTCAGGTCCACGGCGGCCAGTGCCGCGCTGGCCATGCGGTGGTCCGCGGGGCTCTCCCAACCCCACGGGGACAGGTGCGGATGGCGGCCAGTCAACACCGTCTGCATGACATCTGCGGCCAAACCCGGTTCCGATTCCTGCAGGAGTACGCCGCGCCTGAGCGCCACAGCCCGCGGCCGCTGTGACCGGATGTCACGCCCGTCCAGGCATACCTGGCCTTCGGTCGGTACGCGCAGTCCGGACAGGGCGTGCAGCAGCGTGGTTTTGCCGCTGCCATTGGCGCCCAGAATGGCCCAGTTCTCGCCGGCGTTCAGTGCCAGATTCAGGTCGGTGCAAAGCGATTTGCCACCGATCTCGAGGCGGATGTCTCGGGCCTCCAGGCGCGTCACGGGAATCGGGCCCGCGTGAGCAGCACCAGGAATATGGGAACGCCGAGCAGCGCCGTGATCACGCCGACCGGCAGCTGCAGCGGTGCCATGGCGCTTCGCGCAAGCGTGTCACAGATCACCAGGAAGCTACCACCCAGCAGCGCCGAATCCGGAATCAGCCGGCGATAGTCGGAATCGCCGAGCAACCGCAGCAGGTGGGGAATGATGAGACCGACGAACCCGACGCTGCCGGCCAGCATCACTGCAGTTGCGGTCATGAGGGAAGCGAGCACATAGACGGTGGTGCGGATGAGACCGATATTTGCACCCAGCGCGGCTGCAACGAGTTCGCCACGGGTGTACAGATTGAGGCCACGTGCGAGCGGTAGTGACAGCAGCAGGCCTGCAGCCAGCGCCGCATAGGCCCAGCCGATGTGGTTGGCGTAGGACAGGTCGCCGATGAGCCAGAACAACATACCCCGAACGTCGCTGCCGGGCGAGATCGCCAACAGGAAGCTGATGGCCGCGCCCCAGCCAGCCGCGACCACCACTCCGGTCAGCAGTAGCCGCGTCTGCGTCCAGGGGCCGCGCATGTGGCTGAGCCCGAAGACGACCGCCATGGACGCCAGGCTGCCGATGAACGCGTTCAGTCCGAGCCAGGCGCTGCCGAGGCCAAGCAGCATCGAGCCCAGTGCGGCCACCGCTGCGCCGCCGGAGATGCCGAGCACATATGGATCGGCCAGGGGATTGCGCAGCAGTACCTGCAGTAGCGCTCCGGACAGAGACAGGAGCGCCCCCACCGCGAACGCCGCAGCCGCACGTGGAAGACGCAGGGTCCAGACGATGGTTGCATCCAGCGCTGGCGCGTTGCCGGTCAGTGCACGCCACAGTCCGGCCCATCCCAGGTGCACGCTGCCGGTGCCGATCGCGAACAGCAGACTTGCCGGCGCCAGTACGACTAGAAAAGGTGTCACCCCCGGCCGCCGCATGCGGTTTCAACCCAGGTTCATGACCGGCCATCCGCGCACGCGCGCATGGCTGGCGAGCACTGTATCGGGATTCACTGCCACCGGGTGGTCCACCAGTTCGAGCAGAGGCAGGTCGTTATGCGAGTCGCTATAAAACCAGCTGTCCGAAAGGTCCTTATGATGGTCCGCGAGCCATCCGTGCAGGCGGGTCACCTTCCCTTCGCGGTAGCTCGGTACTCCACGGACCCTGCCGGTGAATCGGCCACCGTTCTCTTCCGGTTCGGTGGCGATAAGATGGTCGATGCCGAATTCGGCGGCAATCGGAGTAGTAATGAAACTGTTTGTCGCGGTGATGATCAGCAGCGTATGTCCCTGCTCGCGGTGACTTTCGACCAGTGCACGGGCCGCCGGGACGATGAGGGGCAGGATCTTCGTGCGCAGAAAGTCCATGCGCCAGCGTTCCAGTAACGCGCGATCAATCCGGGCCAACGGCTTGAGCTGGTGCTGTTCGAGAAATTCAAAGATATCGAGCGTTCCATCGAGATAGGCTTGGTAATAGCGGTCGTTGTCGCGCATGAACTGGGCACCGTCCACCGCCTTGTGCTCGACCAGATATTCGCCCCACGCATGATCGCTGTCGCCGCGCAGCAGCGTGTTATCGAGGTCGAAGATCGCGAGAGTCAATGGCTGCTCCTGTAGCAGGACCGGTTTCGGGGCGCCTAGGATAACAGGCGCGTGCGCCGTTTCCGAAGGGGTCAGCACCGGCCGGGCGTATCGGCGTCGCCGCAGTGGTGTTTTCCGCTCCAACCTGGTCTGACTCAGGGCCGGGTAGTTTTCGGGCGCTGCCTGCGGCACGCCCGGTCGCAGCCGCGACCGGAAAGGACCCTGTGGAGCGTGGACAACGCCGCAGAATCATTAGGAAAGTGGGGATGGTTGCAAGATGGTCCCACTCATCGGCCGGGCTCCCGTCTCGGAGGCCGCCGTCGCGGCGCATTGCCGCTGACTGCGGATCGTGGAAGAATCCGCCTGATATCTTACATGTGATCCAGGCACATCCTTAATAATATATATGATCGACGAGAACGGTTACCGGCCTAACGTCGGCATCATTCTGTGTAACTGTGAAAACCGCGTGTTTTGGGCGCGCCGCTGCAGTCAGGATGGATGGCAATTTCCGCAAGGCGGCATCAAGCGCAGTGAAACCGCCGAACAGGCGCTGTTTCGCGAGTTGCAGGAGGAAGTAGGGCTAGGTCGGAGTCACGTGCAGATCGTCGGTCATACCCGTGACTGGCTGCATTATGACATCCCCCGGCGTTACCTGCGTGCTACCCGCCCAACGCCGTTTCGCGGACAAAAGCAGATATGGTACCTCCTGCGGCTGATCGCAAACGATGAGAACGTCCGGCTGGACATGACAGCGGATCCCGAATTCGACGAATGGCGCTGGGTGGACTACTGGAGCCCGCTTGAGAACATCGTCGAATTTAAGCGCCAAGTATACGAGCAGGCACTCACCGAGCTTGCGCCGCTGTTGTCCGGAACACCGAAGTGATCGAGTGTCTCATTACTCTGCGTGACCGCAGCATTTACCGTCTGGCAGAGGAAGGTGCTGCGGCAGTTTATTATCTGGCGGATGATGTCGCCGGCGGTGTGCTCATCAACACGCCTCGCTACCGTGCGCACCTGGCGGCACGGCTTGCCGCACTCGCCCGGCTCCGCTTTCTGTTCTATCCAAGCCGGGTCGGAGCTGTCGATGTTGACCGGTGGCGTGCGGCTACCGGGGCCGAGAGCCTTGCATTTGCCGCCGAGACTGAGGCTATCGCGGGCAGCGTGGACATCGTTCTCGACCGGCAGAGCAAGCTCACCCGCACGATCGATTTCCTGCCAATGCCGGGGCGAACAGCGGGAAGCGGCGCGCTGTACGCACGCAATCTGCCCGGGGTGCTGTTTCTTGGCCCGGTACTTAGCCCTGGTGAATCTGGCTGGCCGACACTGGCGCAGCAGCCGGATGACTTTTCATATGAAGACCGCCTGTTCGGTTGCCTCGGCCTGCAGGATCTGCGCTACGAATATGCCTTTACCGATGTCTTTGTGCCGGGCAAAACCCGTTTTGGCCCCGACGCTTCGCGGGCGATCCGGCAGGAGCTCCATCATGTCCTGGCTTAGACTGGTTTGAGCCGCTGTGTCGTCTCGATCCTAGGGACCTGTCCCCCGGCGGGTGGTGGGGATCGTAGTTTCGGTTGCCAATCCCGGAGGCGCGTTTTGATGGCAAAGCCCGATGCAGCCGGAAGGGGTTCCTTCCTCTGCGCCTTGATGCCGCTTCGTAGCGCGCATGAAACCCAGGCGCGCCGGCCATGTCTGGCGGCAGGGTAAAGTCCCCACATCCCCGTCACCCCGTCGCGGCAGGGGCGTTGCTGGCCGTGGTTGCGCTGGCGGGAGTGTTTGCATTCGTCCGCCTGCGCCTCAGTGTGCCGCCGCATCTGGATCGCCCCGCAGTACGGGTTTCGATCCGCGATCCGGGCGTACCGTTATCGATCATGGATCGACGCATCGCCGTCCCGCTGTTTCATTATCTCTCGCGGCTTCGCAATCTGCGCGACGTGCGTAGCCTGAGTAGGGAGGGTGACACACGGACCACCCTGGTTTTCGAGAATACTGCTGGGCTGGACCGGTCACTGCCGCGATTGCATGCCTTGCTAGCCCGTACCTTGCCATTGCCGGCATCCGCCGGCCGGCCTGTAGTCGTCAGATTTCCTGCGCCGGACGCGGTGGTGGCACAGGTCCTGGTGACTGCCCCGACATGGCCGTTGGCGGACATGCGGCGCTGGACCGAAGACAAGTTGATGCCGCAGTTTCTCGGACTCACCGGCGTTGCCGGTGCCCAGGTTGAAGGCGGTCCGGTTCGCGAGATCCGGGTGGTACCCGATCAGCGCCGGCTGGCGCGATTGGGGCTGGCGCTGGACGATGTGGTTGCTACGGTGCGCGCGGGGGAGGCGCAGTCGCCTCCAGGCTATCTGGTCGCCGCCGCAGGCTCCGGTTCGGCGGCCGTTGCGGCGCTGCCGGTGAGGCTTCCGAGCGGCAACCTTCTGTCGCTGTCACAGGTTGCAGCGGTGCGGGCGGACAGCCACGCTGGTCCGGACGTGCGCCTGAATGGAACGCCGGCCGTGCGCCTGGTGCTGGCGCGTGCACGTGGCAAGGATCCGCTTGCAGTCACCGACGCGATCAAGGCACGTACCGACTGGTTGCGTGCCAATGGCCTCATACCGCGGGACGTGCAGGTACATGTATTGTCGACCCAGGCGCGGGCGCTGTCAGATATGCTGCGCCGGTTTTACGTTATGGCCCTCGGCACATTGGTGCTTGTCCTGGTTGTGGTTCTTTTTCCTGCTAGAGGAATGCACGTGGGCATCCCGCAGTTCCTGGTCGCGCTGGTCGCGCTACTTGCCTCGGGCACTTTCCTGCTGATTGCAGACATGACCCTCAACCTGATGGATCTTGGCGGGCTGCTTGTCGCCGTCGGCCTGTGTCTGGGTGCGCCGCTTGCCATGCGGCGATCCGCCCCGGGGCTGGCCAGTGTGCGCGACGACGGCTACGGCGTGCGTTTCGCGCTGGGCGTCATTCTGCCGATGGTCATGGTGTTGCTCGTGCTGCTGGTTGTGCCCGGACCGATCGGTCTGCTGTTTCGTGACCTAATCGCTGTGGTCATCATCGCGCAGTGTCTATCGTGGGTGCTTGCGGTCACCGTACTCGGCGCCTGGCCCGGTGCCGTCGCTCATCCCGTGATTCGGCGACGCGGCGGCCAATCGACACAGCTGCGGTATCGTTCATGGATCGTCGGCGGCGCTGGAAAGCCTTTGCGCAGCCTCGTTGTCGCGGCGCTGGCGCTGGCCGGCCTGTTGGTCGGCGCTGTTTTTCTCGTACGTGGCACTGAGTTTTTCCCGGCGCCTGAAACTGCCGAAGCCCGGGTGCGAATCAGCGCCACGAGCGTGTCAGGCGCCCGGCGTCTGGAAGCAGCGGTGCCGCGCATCGAGCAGCTTGCCCGTGAGCAGGGAGGAGTGGCGCACGTGACATCGATGACAGATGCTCCGCCGGTCCTCAGCGTGCGGCTGCATATCGTTCTGGCTGGGCACCCGCGCGCGGCCGCTGCGCAAAGATGGGTAGCCGGATTTGAGCAGAATCTCGCCCATTCAGCATTGCTCGATGTCCAGGTACGTTCGACGCTTGTGGCCTTTCCCGGCATCGGACCGGGCTACCGCAATGCTCCGCTGTTGCAGGCATTGGACGGGGTGATCGGAATCGAAGTGATCGGACCCGGCGGATCCGCGCTGACGCGTGTTGGCCAGAGTTTGGCGCGCATTCTGCGCAGTCAGCCGCAGGTGCGCGATGTGTGTATTTCGGCCGCTACGGTCACACGCGATTTGGTGTTGCACATGAACCCGGTGCTCGCTGCCGAGCGCGGCATCAGCGAGGCGCAGGCGACGCGCGCCCTGCGCATCGCACGCGGCGGCCTGGTAGTCGGCACAATCCTCGAAGGCGAGCGCCGGCGCGACATACGCGTTGCGCTGGCGCCAGATGCGGGTCGCGTCGCGGCGCTTCCAAGATTGTTGTTGCGCGGCGAAACCCGGATCCACCCGGCCGCATATCTGGGCGATGTTGCCACTGTCAAGCGCGTGCAGCAGGCCGCGGAGATTAGACGTGACCAAGGACAACCCGTGCTTTCCGTGACTGGGGTGCTGGCAGCGAGCGGTTACGGTGGTAACACTGTCCGCAGGCTGGACCAGCGCGCAACCAAGCTGAAGCTACCGCCGGGTTACCGGTTGTCGCTGGCAGGCGTCGCTGCTGTGGCCAAGCGTGTTTCGGAAGAATTATCCGTATTCGCGTTGATCGCGCTGCCAATGGTCACGGCGGCGCTCATATGGCGCTATCGGGGCTGGCGCCAGCCGCTCGTTGTCTTGCTGAGCGCGCTGTACGCAGTGGCCGGTGCTCTGGTCGCGATGGGTCTGAGGGAACGCGCCCTTTCTGCGCCGGGATGGGTTGGTCTGATTCTGGCCGCAGGCGTGGTGGCCGGTTTGTCGGTCCTGATCATCGATGTCATGGACTGGCATCTGCAGCGGCACGGTCGCCGCGTTGCGGCGCTCGCCATGGCGGCATCCCTGGTGAGACCCGTTGTCCTGCGACTGGGTGCCGCTGCCATCGCCGGAGCAATCCTGCTGGCCACGATTGGCGCGCCTGAGTTTGCACTGTTGCAGCCGCTTGCAACGGCGTTCCTGGGTGGCATGACCGCCGGCGTTGCAGCGTCTATTCTGTGGACACCGGTGCTCTATGGCATGCTGCTTGGCTGCTGCGGAGTATTGCCGGCAGGGGGTGGTGCTCAGGCTAGTAAACGATCGCGGCGGGCACCGGAATAAGCTGGGAGCCCCTGGCGTCTCACCTATGCACAGCAACCTCCCAGGCGGGCGCAGGCGCACTCGCCGGGCAGACACATTGCACGCAATCAATATTGTTATGAATTCCGCAAGGAGACCCCCGTGACCATCCTTACCCGCAGAACCTTCTTGAAGGGCAGCCTCGC
>VFSW01005480.1_pt1 | contig 18756 bp, 19 predicted proteins | sample 5358111 | NCBI WGS metagenome assembly VFSW01 (sample SAMN11554181, study PRJNA540505) | mine drainage metagenome | isolation source: sediment from site ElyBrook_90M | place: USA: Ely Copper Mine, Vershire, VT | collected 2017 | reverse complement strand
GCGTGGGCGCAAACGCGACGAGCCCGAGATCAACCTGATCCCGATGATAGACGTGTTGCTGGTAATTTTGATTTTCATGATGGTCACCACCAGTTACGCCAAATTTTCCGAGCTGGAGATCAACCTGCCTGAAGCCGGCGGTAAAGCCGGCAGCTCCCAGGTGAAAACTATCAGCGTTGCAGTGGATGCCACGGAACACTATGCCATCAACAACCAGGGACTGCCTTACACCGGCGTGGACGCATTGGCAGCATCCCTGAAAAAAGCGGCCGGCGACCAAACCGACCCCACCATCGTTATAAATGCCGATGCCAAAGCCACGCATCAATCCGTAATAAACGTGATGGAAGCGGCAAGAAGAGCCGGCTACGGGCGTATCACCTTTACCACCCAGAGCAAACCGGAATAATGGTCCCCTGACGTGCACTGGCTGCAAAACCACTGGCATCGCATCACCCCATTGCACCTGATTCTGTTTCCGATTAGCCTGGTGTTTCGCCTGCTTGTGGCCGTGCGCCGCGACATGTATCAAAACGGGATGCTGTCCAGCGTTCAACTGCTGCTGCCAGTCATTGTGGTCGGCAACATCAATGTCGGCGGAACCGGTAAAACCCCCCTCACACTTGCACTGGCCCGGCAACTTGCAGAACACGGCTGGCATCCGCTGATAGTCAGTCGCGGCTATGGCGGCACGACGCGACAGCCGCAACATGTCAACGATCGCAGTGAAGCGCATAAAGTGGGCGACGAGCCGCTGCTGATGGCGCGGCGCAACATCTGTCCGGTGTGGATAGGCAGGGACCGGGCCGAAACTGCGCGCGCAGCGTTACAAGCGCATCCGCAGTGCGATATCGTGCTGTGCGACGATGGCTTGCAACACTATCGACTGCAGCGTGATGTCGAGATCGCGGTCGTTGATGGAGAAAATCGCTTCGGAAATGGCCTGATGCTTCCCGCCGGCCCGTTGCGCGAGCCGGAATCGCGTTTGCGGGAAGTTGATGCGGTAGTGGTCAACGGCGGCGCCGTTCCGGCGGGTCAATACGCGATGCGCTTGTCGGGCGACAGGTTCTACAATCTGCTCGACCCCGAAAAACAAACTGCTGCGGATCGTTTCCAGGGCCTGAGCAACCATGCCGTTGCGGGAATCGGAAATCCGCAGCGCTATTTTCAACATCTGGAAACCCTGGGCGTTTCATTCACGCCGCATGCTTTCCCGGATCATCATCCTTTCCGCGCAGACAACTTCAACTTCACGGATTGCGATGCGATACTCCTGACTGAAAAAGATGCGGTAAAATGCACGGCATTCGCCGATGCACGATACTGGGTGTTGCGTGTTGATGCCCAGATCGATCCGGACCTGCTCGAACGTATACTTAGGAAGATCGAAACCCATGGATCCGAAACTGCTTGATATCCTCGTTTGCCCATTGTGCAAATCGCCGCTGATCTATCACAAATCCGCGCAAGAACTCATTTGCAGGGCTGACCGGCTGGCCTACCAAATCATCGACGACATTCCCGTGATGCTCGTCGACGAAGCACGCAAGCTGACTGCCGAAGAAGCCGAAAAGGTCCAATGACCGATTTTCACGTCGTCATTCCGGCACGCCACGCGTCCACGCGCTTGCCCGGCAAGCCGTTGCTGTTGATCGCCGGCAAGCCCATGGTGGTCCGGGTGGCAGAACAGGCGGCGCAAAGCGGCGCACAACAGATATGGATCGCCACCGACCATCATGCGATCGCCAACGCTGTGCACGAATACGGATTCAAGGCGTGCATGACCAAGGAAAGCCATGCCAGCGGCACGGACCGGATCGCCGAGGTGGTCGAGCTGCAGGGCTGGCCGGATGACACCATCGTGGTGAACGTGCAGGGTGATGAACCGCTGATGCCATCCGCACTGATACGCTCGGTCGCCGAGCACTTGAATGGCCACCCGGAGTGTGCCATTGCCACGGCTTGCCATCCGATTCACGATGAAACGGCTATGCGCAACCCGAACATTGTCAAGACAGTGCTGGACAAGCAGTGCAACGCGCTGTATTTCAGCCGTGCAACCATCCCTTATCCGCGCGATGCCTTTGCCCGCCTCCAGCCATTGCCTTCAGACTTGCCGATATTACGCCACATCGGCATTTATGCTTACCGGGCAAGTTTTTTGCGCGCCTACGGACAGCTTGCACCGGCAGCGATCGAACACTTCGAGGCGCTGGAACAACTGCGCGCGCTCTACCATGGATACAAGATCGGCGTGGTCATCGCTGAACAAGCTCCGCCAAGCGGGGTTGACACCGAGCAGGACCTGCATGTGGCGCGAAAAATCTTCGAATCCCAGTTAAAGCCGAAGGAATGAAAAAGTGAAACTGATATTGCTAGGCCCCCCGGGTGCAGGCAAAGGCACCCAGGCGAATTACATCAAGGATAAATTCAACATCCCGCAAATTTCCACCGGCGACATGCTCAGGGCCGCCGCCAGGGCGGGCACACCCCTGGGCCTCGCGGCAAAAAAGGTGGCAGACGCGGGGAATCTGGTCTCGGATGACATCATCATCGGTCTGGTAAAAGAGCGCATCAAGGAGCCCGACTGCGCCAACGGCTTCCTGTTCGACGGTTTTCCGCGCACCATCCCGCAGGCTCAGGCGATTAAAGATGCCGGCATTCAGATCGACTTCGTGGTCGTGATCGAAGTGGCCGATAGTGCAATCATCCGGCGCATGAGCGGACGCCGCATGCATTTGCCTTCCGGCCGGACTTATCACCTGGAATTCAACCCTCCCAAAGTGGAAGGCAGGGATGACGTCACCGGTGAAGAATTGGTGCAGCGTCCCGACGATGCGGAGGATACCGTCATCAAACGACTCAGCGTTTATCATGACCAGACTCAACCCCTGGTCGATTACTACACCGCATGGCAAAAATCCGGCGACGCGAAAGCGCCGAAATGCGTCAAAATTCCCGGAGTGGGGAGTGTGGAACAAGTACGCGGCCAGATCTTTGCGATTTTGGGCGCCAGTTGAATATGGCCGAAAAACCCATTCTTACCCTGGAAGATGCAAAACGCATCGCCGCGGCGGCCCAAGCCGAGGCGCTGCGCAACAACTGGCGCGTGGTGATCGCCATAGTCGACGACGGGGGCCATTTGATGTACTTGCAGCGCAGTCACGACACCCAATTTGGCAGTGTTGAAACGGCTATCCGGAAAGCCCACGCGGCAGTGGCATTTCAACGTCCCACCAAAGTCTCGGAAGATGCAGTGCTAAGCGGTCGGCTGATACACCTGTCCCTCCCCGGCGTGATCCCTGCCGAAGGAGGTGTACCACTGCAAATCGGTAGCGTGGTTGTCGGCGGCCTGGGAATCAGCGGCGTGCGCTCTTTCCAGGACGGACAAATCGCGGCGGCAGGGTTGGCAGCCCTGGCCGTAGATTAGCCATGCTTTATCGCCTGGACAAACGCTGTCCCGAACTGCGCGGTGAACAGCATTTCATCGCGGACAACGCCTCGGTTATCGGTCGGGTCATTCTGGAAAATAATGTCAGCGTGTGGTTCAACGCGGTATTACGCGGCGACAACGATACCATCCACATCGGCGCAAACAGCAACATCCAGGATGGTGCAGTGCTGCACACCGACCACGGCAGGCCACTGACTGTCGCTGCAAATGTCTCGGTTGGACATCAGGCCATGTTGCATGGCTGCACGATAGGCGAAGGCAGCCTGATCGGTATCAAAGCGACGATACTTGACCACAGCATCATCGGCAGGAATTGTTTGATCGGCGCAAATACCCTGATTACCGAAGGCAAGGTGATCCCCGATAATTCGCTGGTGATTGGTTCGCCAGGCAAAGTGGTGCGTACCCTGACTGGAGCGGAAATCGAGGCGTTACTGGCCAACGCCAGGCACTACGTGGAACTTGTAGCGCACTATGCCGACGGGCTGCACCCCATATAACCCGTAAGTGCATACCCATATAACCAGTAAGGGTATATCTCTATAGCCAACAAATGCACGATACCTATTCAAAATTCAAAGTATCCTTGTTGCTTGTAGTTGTTTATGGATGCTCTCGCAGGCATTTTTGATGCCATGTATCTGGATGCTGGAGCAGTTGGCTGAATTATCTTTATAGGGAGGTATTATGTCAGTTGGTCTGGGATTCGCTTTATCTTGCGCTGTAGTTGCAATCTTGTACGGCATATTTTCCATCAAATGGATAGTAGGTAAACCCACCGGCAACGAAAAAATGCGCGGTATAGCAGCCGCAATACAGGAAGGCGCTTCTGCCTACCTGAACCGGCAATACACCACGATAGGCATAGTCGGTGCAATCCTGTTTGTCGTTATTCTTGTTGCGCTGAAATGGCCGACCGCCGTCGGCTTCGCCATCGGAGCGATATTGTCGGGGTTGACCGGCTATATCGGCATGAATGTCTCGGTGCGCGCCAATGTGCGCACCGCGGAAGCCGCCAAAGAGAGCCTGAACGCGGCCCTCAACATTTCCTTCAAGGGTGGCGCAATCACCGGCATGCTGGTAGTGGGCCTGGGTCTGCTCGGCGTGGCTGGCTACTACGCATTCCTCACCCTGGTGTTGGGCACCAGTACCGAACTGGCAACCCACGCATTGGTGGGTCTGGCGTTCGGCGGTTCGCTGATCTCCATCTTCGCCCGTCTTGGCGGCGGCATTTTCACCAAGGGCGCTGATGTGGGCGCCGATCTGGTGGGCAAGGTGGAAGCCGGCATTCCCGAAGATGACCCGCGCAACCCGGCCGTGATCGCCGACAACGTCGGTGACAACGTCGGTGACTGTGCCGGCATGGCTGCCGACCTGTTCGAAACTTACGCGGTCACCATCATCGCCACCATGGTATTGGGCGGATTGCTGATCACCGGTTCCCCCGAAGCAGTGATCTACCCTCTGGTGCTGGGCGGCTTCTCCATCATCGCCTCCATCGTCGGCACCTTCTTCGTCAAGGCGCGCGAGGGCGGCAAGATCATGAACGCGCTGTATCGCGGCCTCACCGTTTCCGCCATTCTGGCCGCGATCGCCTTCTATCCGATCACCAAAATGCTGCTCGGTGATGGTGTGACAGTGCATGGCGAACTGGTCAGTTCGCTGCATCTGTACTATGCCACGCTGATCGGCCTGGCATTGACCGCAGCCATGGTGTGGATCACCGAGTACTACACCGCCACGGAATTCGCACCGGTACGCCATATCGCCCAGGCTTCCACCACCGGCCACGGCACCAATGTAATCGCCGGCCTGGGCGTGTCGATGAAGGCTACCGCCGCTCCTGTGCTGGCCGTGTGCCTGGCAATCTGGGGAGCTTACCAATTGGGCGGACTCTATGGCATCGCCATCGCCGCAACTTCGATGCTGTCCATGGCCGGCATTATCGTGGCTCTGGATGCATACGGTCCGATCACCGACAACGCGGGGGGCATCGCCGAAATGGCCAAATTGCCGCCTGACGTGCGCAAGATCACCGATGCGCTGGATGCCGTGGGCAACACCACCAAAGCTGTCACCAAGGGCTACGCCATCGGCTCCGCCGGTCTGGCCGCACTGGTTCTGTTCGCCGACTACACCCACGCCCTGCAGGTCAAGATGGGGGACGTGGTAACGACTTTCGACCTGTCCAATCACATGGTCATCATCGGCCTGTTCATCGGCGGCATGGTGCCCTACCTGTTCGCCGCGATGGGCATGGAAGCGGTCGGGCGCGCCGCCGGATCAGTGGTGGTGGAAGTGCGCCGCCAGTTCAAGGAAATTCCCGGCATCATGGAAGGCACAGGCAAACCGCAATATGGCGTTTGCGTGGACATGCTGACCAAGGCCGCAATCAAGGAAATGATCATCCCGTCGCTGCTGCCCATTGCAGTGCCATTGATCGTCGGCCTGACACTGGGCGCACAGGCGCTGGGCGGCGTGCTGGTCGGCACCATCATCACCGGCATCTTCGTCGCAATCTCGATGACCACCGGTGGCGGCGCCTGGGACAACGCGAAAAAATACATCGAGGAAGGCAACTACGGCGGCAAGGGCTCGGAGGCTCACAAGGCTGCCGTGACCGGCGACACCGTGGGCGACCCGTACAAGGATACTGCGGGACCCGCGGTAAATCCGCTGATCAAGATCATCAACATCGTCGCGCTGATGATCGTGCCGCTGCTTTAGCCTTCCCGCCAAAAATCTGGCGCAACACAAACAGGGCGGAATCTCCGCCCTGTTTTTTCGCCTGCATGCTATCGATCCCCCCATGCCCATGCGCGCCTGAAACCCGCTTGCCCGGCAACAAAATAAAGCGTCTAATTTTGCCTGGGCAATACCGGTTTTGTACCGGTATGTTTATACAGCAGTCCGCCCCGCTTGCAGCATGAAGGAACAACAAGCACCCGCAGGCTTGCGCAGCCAGGCGAAGCATCCGGCAGTCAATCCAGCGGACGGATAATATGAACAATGGGTTACACTTCTCCCCGTTGACCATGATTGAAGAATGAGAAACTGCCATGCAAAGCCCTGCTGACGTTACGACGGTCTCCCATGTCATACAACTGGCCGTTGCGCCCGTTTTTCTGCTGACCGGTGTCGGCGCGATTCTCAACGTGGTCACAAATCGTCTTGCCCGCATCGTGGATCGCACCAGAGTGCTGGGCCTGCCGGGCGAACAAAAGCATCCCTCGTCAAATGAAGAAATGTCGATGCTCGCGCGCAGGACGCGGTGGGTCCACTGGGCGGTCAGTTTTTGCACACTGTCCGCCCTTTTCATCTGTATCGTGATCGCGGCACTTTTTGTAGGATCGGAAATAGGCATCGATCCCTCGGGCACGGTTTCACTGTTGTTCATTTCAGCGATGCTGACGTTGATTTCGGGCCTGCTGTGTTTCCTCCGCGAAATATTTCTGGCTGCAAAAAGCATAGAGATAGAAAAAAAAGGATATGCGGCAGTTGAAGGCAATCAAGGTTAACCGGGCCCGTTGCAATCCCAATCCATGTACCCGCCGTCAAAAGTATTGATTATCGGTTATGGCGAGATGGGCCATGCGATGGAGCACCTGCTGAAGGAAAAACATCAATTAGCCATCCATGACATTCGTCCCGGACAAGGCCTGCCTTCCATCAACGTCGAGCAGGAAGCGGCAATAGCCGACTTTGTCTTGCTCTGCGTTCCGGCGTCTCCCCTTCGTGATGTGCTTGGCAAGCTCGCCCCTTGTCTGCAAAAACATTCCATTTGCCTCAGCATCGCCAAGGGCCTGGATGACCAGGGACTGACACCGGCGCAAGTTTACCGGCAGGTATTCAACGGTGGGCAACCCCATTGCCTGCTCTATGGCCCGATGATCTCTGAGGAAATTCGCGCCGGCCGGTATGCCTTCGCCGAATTGGGTTGTACCGATACTTCCACGTACCTCGGGGTCCGCGGCCTTTATCAGGGCACCAGGCTGCATATCAGGCACAGCACCGATATTGCGGGTATTTCGTGGTCGGCTATCCTGAAAAACGTTTATGCCATCGCTTTCGGCATGGCCGATGAACTTGGTCTCGGCGACAACATGCGCGGATTCCTCACGGTAACCGCGTTGGCAGAACTCAATGCTATTGTCAGGCGGATGGGTGGAACAGCAGATGCGGCGCAGAGTCTTGCCGGACTCGGTGACCTCGTCACGACCGCTACCAGCCCGGGATCCCATCATCATGAACTGGGACGCAAACTTGCCAGAGGCGATACACAAGCCATCCGTGGCGAAGGTATACATACACTGGAGACGGTGTCGCGCTACCGGCTGTTTGATACCGCCCCCTATCCCTTGTATGGCCTTATCGATGACACCGTCAAAGCCCCGCTCAATGTGGCCCGGAGCTTCGAGGATTATTTGATTCGTATCCGGGAACAGGGCGATGATGTAAAGCAGGCCGCCCCAACCAGCCATTGAAGTAACAAGCCATCCTGGCGAATAATGGTAAAATTCGTTCCGCGCATATAGCAAAACGCCGGGTTGCCTACGTTACCCGGCTGAAAAGACAGGGAATCTGGAGAAGCGGAACATGAAAAATGCGGTGTTGATGGTTTTGCTGGCCAGCGCCTTGAGCGGCGCTGTAGCGATATTCATGACACCGGAAGCACGGGCCGGCCAAGGGCCATTCAGCCTGTCTGGCGGTTCTGGCCTCAGCACCGGCGCATATGGCATCGCCGGAGCCACCTATACTCTCTCCACTCCGGCGATCAGCCAGTACGAAAACGGTTCATGGGCATTCAAATTGACGGCTCCTTATTCCGGTACCCCGGCTACGGGAGACCCGGAGATCGGGCATGGTATTGCCATGAGCACGGCCAGCAACACTCATTTCGGGCCGGTTGACTCAGAAGCGGCGGCTACTTATAACATCAACAGGGGCGCGGCTTCCACCTTCGGGGTTAACTTGACCGGAAAGATCAAACTCAACCTTGCGGATACATTTCCCGGCAGCAGCCCGGGACTGAGCGACTATGCGGCTCAGGCAGAAGCCTATCGAAATCTGGACAGGTTCCAGGCGTTGGGTACGCTGGGCTACAGTATTCATCCGGGAGAACCCGGGATAAACATCAACAAAGTGTTCTATGGATCGGTCGGGGGGACTTACCGGCTAAGCGACCAAATGAGCGGCGGAATCGATTTCAGGTTATCGCAAAGCCCGACATCACCGGCGCAAGGGCAGCGACAGGTCAGCGCCTATGTCAGCCACAACATCAACAACAACTTCAAAGCCAGAGGCTACTTGTTGCAGGACTTTTCCAACGGCAACCCGGAACGCACTGTCGGCGCCGCTGCCTCATATGGCTTCTAGCCGGCAAGAAAGATACACATGCTTGAGCCAGAATTTAAGGCACTGGTACACCACAATGTCACCAACTCCCTCAACGAAGATGTTCGCAGCGGAGACCTGACAGCGCAACTGCTGCCCGCCGCACAAATTTCATCCGCGCAAGTCATCACGAGACAGCAAGGTGTGTTGTGCGGCACGCCATGGTTCGATGAATGCTTTCGCCTGCTGGATCCGGGTTGCAAAACAGACTGGCAGGTGCGGGACGGCGACCCGATCACCCCCGGACAAACCCTGTGCACAGTCACGGGTCATGCCCGTGCCCTGCTTACCGCCGAGCGTTGCGCGCTGAATCTGCTGCAAACCCTTTCCGCCACAGCCACGCGAACCAGAAGATATGTGGATGCCGTGGCGGGAATCAATGTCCGGATCATGGATACGCGCAAGACCCTGCCCGGCCTTCGGCAGGCACAAAAATACGCGGTGCGGATGGGCGGCGGCCATAACCAGCGCATCGGATTGTTCGACGGTATCCTGATCAAGGAAAACCACATTGCCGCAGCCGGGGGCATCCAGGCTGTGCTGGCGCAGGCATTCCATCTGGCAAAACCCGGCATCAGCGTGCAGATCGAGGTGGAGAACCTGGCGCAACTGGATGAGGCTTTGGATGCCGGAGCAAGGCTGATCCTGCTCGACAACTTTGACCTGGATAATCTGCGCGCCGCCGTGCAGCGCACCGGCAAACGCGCAGAACTGGAAGCATCCGGCGGCATCACGCTGGACAACCTGCGCGAGGTTGCGATGACCGGCGTCGACCGCATCTCGATCGGAACCCTGACCAAAGATGTCGAAGCGCTCGATCTGTCGATGCGATTCAAAACATAATTGGACATGTCATGTGCCAGCTACTAGGCATGAACTGCAACACCCCCACCGACATCTGTTTTTCCTTCACCGGATTCCAGCAGCGCGGCGGCGGAACGGACATCCATGCAGACGGCTGGGGCATCGCTTTCTTCGAGGGAAAGGGCGTGCGCCTGTTCCTCGACCCGCAACCTTCGGTGCGGTCTTCCATCGCAGAATTGGTGCGCAACTATCCGATCCGCTCCCTCAATGTCATCGCGCATATCCGCAAGGCGACGCAGGGTATCGTGACACTCGAAAACACCCATCCTTTCATGCGCGAATTGTGGGGAAAATATTGGGTATTCGCGCATAACGGCAACCTGCCCGAATTCAAGCCCGCACTGGACGGCTGCTACATGCCGGTCGGCAACACCGACAGCGAGCTGATCTTCTGCTGGTTGCTGCAGAGCCTGCGCCAGCGATTCGGTGATGCACCGCCCTCGCGCGATGTATTGTTCAGTGCCTTGCATGAACTCACTTATCCGCTGTCCGGCACGGGCATCTTCAACTACCTGCTCTCCAACGGCGATTGCCTGTTCGCACACTCGTCCACCGAACTGAGCTACCTGACCAGGCGCGCGCCATTCAATATGGCGCACCTGAAGGACGAAGATGTCACGGTGGATTTCAGCCGGGTGGCCACGCAGAATGACCGCGTGTCTATCATTGCCACCCAGCCGCTCACAGACAATGAGCCCTGGCTGGCCATGCAACCCGGCACACTGTGGATGTTCCATGAAGGCGAGGCAGTGGCCAGTCTTGTTACTCTGCCCAGCCCGGTCAGTTCGCTGCAGGGGGTTTGAATTTCCTTGCCGTGCCCCAATCTATTAGTCCTCCAGTAATTGAAGCCAGCGCGGCATCGTTCCGGGCCGGACCAAGGAAATAAGAGGGCTGGCCATACGGCCGACAGGAATGTTGGATAGGATTTCCAGGGTCGCCTGGAGAAAAAGGAAGCGGGAATGCAGGTGATTTAACCAAAATGCATCTTTGTCTTGCTGGATTGCTTCACTTCGTTCGCAATGACGGCATTTTGGATTTCCGAGTTTCACCTTAACACTCCCCGTCATTGCGAGGAGGCGAAGCCGACGCGGCAATCCAGAACAGCACACCGCTAAATTGCTTCACTTCGTTCGCAATGCCGGCAAGGCTTTTTCTGTCCTGCTGGATTCCCGCCGGAATGACGGTATGTAGGTCGTGAATTATGGAAAGATCAATAGTACGGCTCGTAACCTGAAAGGAAATGATCATGAGTGCTTCCCTGCACATTGTCTGCCCGCATTGCGATGGCGTAAATCGCCTGCCTGCCGCCAAGCTTGGCGAGCAGCCCGTTTGCGGCAAGTGCAAACAGCCCCTGTTCGATGCGCATCCCGCAGAACTGGGCAGCGGCAATTTTGCGCTGCACATTAGTCGCAACGACATACCCGTGCTGGTGGATTTCTGGGCACCCTGGTGCGGCCCGTGCAAAATGATGGCTCCCGCCTTTGTGCAGGCCGCCAAACAGCTGGAACCCGGGATGCGCCTGGCAAAGCTGAACACCGAGGAGGCCCGGGAGATCGGGGCGCGCTACAACATCCGCAGCATTCCCACCCTTGCGCTGTTCGCGGGCGGCAAGGAGTTGGCGCGGCAAGCGGGCGCGATGGATGCCGCCGGCATCGTGCGATGGGCACGCGGCAAGGCTTGATCTCGCCGCATAGACAGGTGCAAACAAAACGGGGTTTCGCCCGGAGACAAAACTTGAGGCGCGTTAGAATAAACTCAATATCTTGGTCGTAGTCGTAGTAATTGGTTGTCCGACCACAGAAAGACCTGTCGTCGTCGTTGTCACCGTGGCCGTGATGGGTTGCAATATGAAGTTGGTATTGGCCATGCTACCCACGACCAGACCCTGCCCCTGCATAACGCCGGTATTGAGCAGAAGTGTGCCGCCCGGTACCTGCAAAACATTATCCACCACTGCATTGTCACGTATGGCCTGATCTTCCATGCCGCCTCTGGCTTGCGCTGCAGGGGCCGGCACCGCACTGAAAATCTTGAGGTTGAGCGGTTGCAATTGCGGCATTTGATCAGCCCCGCCGGCGTAACCCATCTGGTTGGGTAATATGGGCAGCGTGCCCTTGCCGGTGGTCAGGGTGGTCTCGCCCAGATTCACCTTGTTATAAGTGCCGATGGGCGCCAGCAAGGCCATGGCACTGCCCGGTGCAACCACAAAAATTTCGTGGTCCGTGCCGCGGATGCCCAGGGTGGCGAAGGGCGTGGAAATGCGATATTTCTCCTTGTTGATCCTGCCGATCAGGCCGGTGATGGCACGGAATCCGCCTTTGAACAGCGAAAAAAAACTTTGCTCGTTACCGTCTTGCTTGCCGGCAAACCTGAAGCTGTCGAACTTGAGGCTGGTGTCCGGACGCACTGCGATAAAACCGCCGTCTTCCATGCTGATTTGCGCTGAGGCGGCTGGCGCTGTGGTCAGGGTATCGCCTTCGCTGACCGCGTCGCCTTTCTGTATCGCATGTGCCTTTCCGGCCCCGGTTGTCAGCTGAACCGCCCCGTATACGAACTGCACATGTCCCGCGACAGCGGCATAAACGCTGCCGCAAGCGAATGCCAGCGCCAGCGCAGCCGTCAGGTGGAGTATTTTGCCCGGAATTTTCATGTCACGCCCCGCTCAAGTATGCCTATTGGAAATCGCGCCGCAGCGTCAGCGAAACATCGGTGCGATTGTAGCTGTAGATGACGATATTCGAGTCGTTGCGCGCGTAATCCAGTTGCGGGCGCACCGTCCAGTATTTGTACACATGCCAATTCGAACCCAGCGTGAATTGATACAGTTTGTCTGCGCGCTGGTTCAGGAAGTAAGTATTGACCCTGCTGTAGTCGCCCACCTGCGCACCCGCGTTGGCGAACAGGGTCATTTTTTCAAAAGTATCCGTCTGGCCGCCGACGCGCAATCCCTTGAAATGCATCGCGCCGTCGATACGCCCGCCATCGGGAGTGGCCGGTGTAATAAGCGTCGAGACATCCTGCTCCGCGCCGTAATAGAGCGCGCCCGACAGTACTGATTTCCCGCCGGCGAGAACGTGCTGCCAGCCCGCGCCGATCACCTGCTGATTGAAATCGTTCACCTGCATAACAGTTTGCGCAAAGCGATACTGCAGATACTGTCCGAACAAATTCACCTGATTGCCCGGATCAAGCGCATGTGCCCATTCCGTATCCAGACCCGCGGCATTAAAGTTGCGCGCATTGCCCAGTGTATTCTCCTCAGCCAGCATGCCCGCGCGCACCCGGTTGCCTTGCGTGCCGTACATCACGCCGGCGCGCCCGCCCAAATCGACCGAATCAAAACTGGTTTGCGTGTGGTAGCCGCGCTGATGCAGATCCGCTCCCGCATATAATCCCCAGTTGTTATCCAGGCTGTGAACAACCCCGGTTCCGGCAGCCACACCATAATAGTTGTCGGATGCTTTTACATCGGTGGGATTCAGCGTGGCGACAATATTGCCCAGGGACGGGATACTGATCTGTGATTGGTCGGTGGAGTTATTGACGTTGCTGTCACGCCCGACAGTCGCCTCGACATAGCTGCTGATGCGCGTCTGCCTGCTGGTATCCAGCGCGGCAATCGCATCCAGGTATTTGCGGATCGTGGCGCGCGCCGCTGCGGGAGGGTTCTGCTTCAATACTGTTTCAAATTCCAAACTGGCGCGCTGCAGGTCGCCCAACTGGTAATAGGCACGCGCCATGTCCATGCGCGCACCGGCAAAATTCGGGTCTACCGTCAGCACCCGCTCGAAGGCGAGTGTCGCCTTGTCCGGCTTGCCGCTGTCCAGCGCGGCAACACCGAGCAGATAATCAAAGCGCACTTCGCCGGAACGTTCAAACTCTGCCGCTTCCAGCAGCTTGTAGGCCACCTCCGGCCTGCCGTTTTTGATCAGCGCTTCGGCGTCGGACAGCAATTTCCCCCGTGCCTCGCTTTCGGCTTTTTTTCTGTCTTCGGCCTCGCGCCTGGCTTGAGCTGAGCTTGCCGCAGCGCTGCCGGCTTCACTATCGCCGGCCTTCTGGGCATAGACTCCGCTCGATGCCAACAACAATCCGGAGAACATCAAACCTGCCGGCTTGGTTAATTTCATCATCCCCCCTTGCAGCATTCACCGCTGCCACACACGGCCATGGTGTAATTAAAAACGCATGCTCGCGGCATATTAAACCACATTTTTTTCCGGACATACCACTATACGATAGTGCCGGGAGGGCCAGGAATAACAGCTTGCCGGCCATGGCTGGTGACCGGACCGGCCACCAAAACTGCAGAAAAAGCAGTGCTTGTCCCGCTCAAGCAACCTTGCGCGCCACCAGGTCGATCAGCGCCGACATGCCGCTGTGTCCCGCGCCTTCGCTGACATGATCGTCATGCTCGCGCAGGTGAGTGATCTCCATGTCGCCGAACGCCTCGCGCAACAATGCTTCGGTGTACATGTTCTCCGCCGCCGGCGGGCCGCCGGTCTTGTACTCGAGCTGGCGCGGCGTGTAGCCTTGCAGCAACAGCAACCCGCCCGGTTTCAGGCAGCGCCTGATGCCCGCGAACATCTGTTCGCGCAATGCGGGATGCGCGAACTGGATGAAGATCGCCGCCACCATATCGAAGCGGTTCTCGCCCCATTGCCACTGGCTTAGATCGGCCTGCTCGAATTCCACGTAACCAATGACTTGGCTGGCGTTGTTGGGCAGCCTAGTCAGATGGCTAGTGGTTCCATCAGTAACGCCGCGCTGTTCGGCCAGCTTGCGCGCCTTTTCCAGAGCCACCGGTGACGCTTCCACCGACAGCACCCGCAAACCCTGCTGCGCCAGCCACACGCCGTTGCGCCCTTCTCCGTCCGCCACCGCGAGGCAGCTCATGCCCGGCTTCAGCAGAAGCTGCTGCGAAACCAGGAAAGCATTCGGCTTTGTTCCAAAATAGAATTCCTCACTGGCGTAACGTTCATCCCATTTATTCATGACTAAAATATTTCCTTTGTAAAGTATCCCGTAAACATTGCAGCGGCTGCAGCCCGGTATCGACCGGCCACCTGCTTCCGCCAACGGCAAATTCCATGGCTGCGGCAAGAATACGGATTCGGGCTGTATTATCCTGCCTGCCCCGTTGTGAACCCTGCCGTTCATTCCGCTGGAATTTTATACCCGACTAACTTAATATGCTTGCATAAATAAATTTTACAAACGCAGTTTCCCGGAGTTCCATTGCCTCATTTACGCGAAAACAATACCGCACTGATTAGTGCGCTGCGCGGCTTATTGCCGTCTGAATCCGTGCTTGCAGATGCCGAGGATATGCGCCCGTTCGAATGCGACGGGCTGGCAGTCTACCGGCAGCTGCCCATGGTCGTGGCGCTGCCGGAAACCGTGGCACAGGTGCAAAGCATCCTGCGCCTGTGCCATGCGCACGGGGTGCCGGTAGTGGCGCGCGGCGCGGGCACCGGTCTTTCCGGCGGCGCACTGCCGCTGGCGGACGGACTGCTGCTGAGCCTGGCAAAATTCAACCGCATCCTGAATATCGATGTGCATAACGCGATGGCTACCGTGCAACCCGGTGTGCGCAACCTGGCCATATCCGAAGCGGCGGCGGCCTACGGCATGTATTACGCGCCCGACCCCTCGTCGCAGATCGCCTGCACGATAGGCGGCAATGTCGCGGAAAACTCCGGCGGCGTGCATTGCCTGAAATACGGCCTGACCGTGCACAATATCCTGATGCTGAAAGTGGTGACGATGGAAGGCGAACTGCTGACCATAGGTGCCGAGACGCTGGACTCGCCCGGCTATGACCTGCTGGCGCTGATGACCGGTTCCGAGGGCATGCTGGGCGTGATCGTCGAAATCACCGTCAAGCTGTTGGCCAAGCCGGAACGCGCACAGGTCGTGCTGGCGGCCTTTGACGATGTGATGAAGGCAGGCGAGGCGGTCGGTTCCATCATCGCCGCCGGCATCATCCCCGCCGGTCTGGAAATGATGGATAAGCTCGCCATCCGGGCGGCGGAGGATTTCGTGCATGCGGGTTATCCGCGCGATGCCGAGGCCATCCTGCTGTGCGAACTGGACGGCACGCATGCCGAGGTATCCGAATACATCCTCGCGGTGCGCAACATATTGACAGCCAGCGGCGCGACCGAAGTGCGCACCGCGGCGGACGAGGCCGAGCGGCAGCTGTTCTGGAAGGGGCGCAAATCGGCCTTCCCCGCCGTGGGACGCATCTCGCCTGATTATTACTGCATGGATGGCACGATACCGCGCCGCCAGTTGCCGCATGTGTTGCGCCGCATCGGCGAGATGTCGGCCGAATACGGATTGGCGGTCGCCAACGTGTTCCATGCCGGGGACGGCAACCTGCACCCGCTAATCCTGTTCGACGCCAACAAGGAAGGCGAGCTGCATCGCACCGAGGAATTCGGCCGCAGCATCCTGCGGCTGTGCGTGGAAGTTGGCGGCACCATCACCGGCGAGCACGGGGTCGGCGTCGAGAAGATAGACCAGATGTGCGTCCAGTTCCACAGCGCGGAATTGAGCCAGTTCCACGCAGTCAAGGCCGCATTCGATCCCTCCGGCCTGCTCAATCCGGGCAAGGCCGTGCCCACACTGCGCCGCTGCGCCGAATTCGGCGCGATGCATGTGCACCACGGACAACTCCCACATCCCGAACTGGAGCGCTTCTGATGGGCGGAATGGATATCAGCACTGCGCTGCAGCAACAGGTGCTGGACGCGTTTCATAACGGGACGCCGCTCAATATTTGCGGAAGCGGCAGCAAGGCTTTTCTCGGCAACGCAAGCCGTGGGCAGGCTATCGATGTCACCGGACACCGCGGCATCGTCGAGTACGATCCGCGCGAACTGGTGCTGACGGTGCGCAGCGGCACCACGCTGCACGAGATCGAAGCCGCACTGGCCGAAGCCGGGCAGATGCTGGCGTTCGAACCGCCGCATTTCGGCGAGGCTGCCACGCTGGGCGGCACGATTGCGTGCGGATTGTCCGGGCCGCGCCGCCCCTACTGCGGATCCGCGCGCGATTCCGTGCTGGGCTGCAAACTGATCAACGGCCGGGGCGAGATACTGCGCTTCGGCGGGCAGGTGATGAAGAACGTCGCGGGCTACGATGTCTCGCGGCTGATGGTCGGCGCCCATGGCACGCTGGGCGTCATGCTCGAGCTCAGCCTGAAGGTGCTGCCGCGCCCGGCGGCCAGCATCACCGTTACAAGAGTATGCAGCGCGGCTGGTGCAGTCTCGAGCATGAGTGCCTTGCTGGGCAAGCCGCTTCCGGTGGACGGCGCGTGCTTTCACGGCGAACAATTGTATATACGCCTCTCCGGCAGCGCACAGGCGGTCCGGGAGGCGCGCAGCAAGATAGCCGGCGACGTGCTGCCGGATGCGGATAACTTCTGGCATGCGCTGCGCGAGCATCAGCTGCCTTTCTTCAAGCGCAACGGCGCGCTGTACCGCGTCATGGTCAAGCCCGCGACTCCGCCATTAAATATCGAGGGCACCTGGCTGCTGGACTGGGGCGGCGCGCAGCGCTGGTTGTACAGCACTGAAGATCCGGCATCGTTACGCCATCGCATCGCAAGCGTTGGCGGCCATGTCACCGCGTTTCGCGGCGGCAAACAAGCAGACGAAATTTTCCACCCGTTGCCTGCACCGCTGCTGGCGATACACCAGCGGATCAAGGCAAGTTTCGACCCGAAGAACATTTTCAACCGCGGCCGGCTGTACGCCGGACTCTGACATGCAAACCTCCATTTCCGCCGAACTGCTGAAAAATCCCGATATCGCGGAAGCAGATGACATCCTGCGCAGCTGCGTGCATTGCGGATTCTGCACCGCGACCTGCCCGACCTACCAGTTGCTCGGGTCGGAGCTGGATGGTCCGCGCGGCCGCATTTACCTGATCAAGGAGATGCTGGAGACCCAGCAGGCCAGTGCCAAGACCCGTTTGCACCTGGATCGCTGCCTGACCTGCCGCTCCTGCGAGACCACCTGCCCGTCCGGGGTGCGCTATGGGCGACTGGTCGACATCGGCCGCGAGATGGTCGAACAGCTGGCGCCGCGCCCGCTTGCCGAACGACTGTTGCGCAAGGCCATGCTCGCGGTCATCCCCCATACCGGCCGGATGTCGGTCGTGCTGGCGCTGGCGCGCCTGGTCCGCCCGCTGCTGCCGGCAGAACTCGGGAAAAAGATACCGGCCAAACAGGCCGCCGCCGTGATGCCGGCGACAGCCCACGCGCGGCGCATGCTGGTGCTGGAAGGCTGCGTCCAGCCGCTGGGCACGCCGAACACCAATGCCGCCGCGGCGCGCGTGCTCGACCGGCTCGGCATCTCGCTGGTCAGCGCACCGGATGCAGGCTGCTGCGGCGCACTCAACCAGCACCTGTCCGACAGCGCGGGCGCGCGCGCGATGATGCGCCGCAACATCGATGCATGGTGGCCATACCTCGAGAGCGGCGTCGAGGCGATCGTGATGACCGCCAGCGGCTGCGGGCTGATGGTGAAGGACTACGGCCATGCATTGAAAGACGATGCCGGGTATGCGGACAGGGCCGCACGCATCAGCTCGATCACGCTCGACCTGGCCGAAATCCTGGGCCGCGAGAACCTGGATACCTGGGCGCACATCGGCAGGGGTACGCGCGTGGCTTACCACTCGTCCTGCACCCTGCAGCACGGGCAGAAACTCGGCGGGACAGTGGAAGCAATCCTCAGGCGTTGCGGTTACGAACTCACGCCTGTCGCGGACAGCCATCTGTGCTGCGGCGCAGCCGGGACATACACCCTGCTGCAAGCCAAGCTGTCCCGGCAACTGCTGGACAATAAACTGGCCGCGCTGGGTGCAGGCAAGCCGGAGGTGATCGCTTCCGCCAATGTCGGTTGCCAGATGCACCTGGCCGGCGCGAGCGATGTGCCGGTCAAACACTGGATAGAGTTGCTGGAACAGGGCCGGAATTAAACAATATTTATTTCAAACAAGGAGAGACAACAGCATGGCAATCAAATCGTTCCACC
>VFSW01005479.1_pt1 | contig 18757 bp, 18 predicted proteins | sample 5358111 | NCBI WGS metagenome assembly VFSW01 (sample SAMN11554181, study PRJNA540505) | mine drainage metagenome | isolation source: sediment from site ElyBrook_90M | place: USA: Ely Copper Mine, Vershire, VT | collected 2017 | reverse complement strand
CCTTTGAGCCAGACGACCATGGGCGAGGCGCTGGCGCTGGCATCGGCGCGGCGGTCGAGCCAGCGGGCAACGGCCAAGGCCGACGGCCACCTTTGCATGTTCTGGGGGGCGAAGGGCGGTTCGGGCGTGACCATGGTGGCCACCAACTTTGCCATCGCGATGGGGCAGGAGTCGGGGAAGAAGGTCATCCTGATCGACCTGGACCTGCCGCTGGGCGACGCGGTGCTGAACCTGGGGCTTTCGCCGCAGTACTCGACCGTGGACGCGCTCCAGAACTTTGTTCGCCTGGATGCGAATTTTCTCTCCAAGCTCCTGATCCGGCACGAGCCTTCGGGCATCTGGGTTCTGGCGGCTCCGGGCAAGCTGGTGCCGGTGCCGTTCTCGACCGAGGCGGTGGACAAGGTGATCAGCGTAGCGCGGCAGGAGTTCGATTACGTGGTTGTGGATTCCGGGTCGCGGTTCGATCTGACGGCGACGACCCTGTTCGATACCACGGCCAATATCTACCTGGTGAGCCAGGTGAGCATTCCGGAGCTGCGCAACTCCAACCGGCTGGCGGCGGACTTTTTCGCGGCCAAGGCGCCGAAGTTCGAAATTGTGCTGAACCGCTATGAGCCTTCGGCGCTGGGCCTGGACGAGGACCACATCACCAAGATCATCACCCGCCGGCCGCAGTGGAAGATACCTAACGATTTTGCCGCGGTGCGGGAGATGCAGACCAAGGCCACGCCGCTGGCCATGAACCATTCGGCGATATCGAAGGTGATCCGGCAGATGGCGCGGGCGGCCTGCGGGCTCCCGGAGAAGCCAGCCAAGAAGAAGAAACTAATGAACCTGTTTTAAGGAACGAGGATGAAACTGTGAGTGTATTTGCAGAGACGCTAGATCTGGAAAAATATAAAACCGATATCCACCGCATGCTGATCTCCAAGCTGGACCTGGAGAAGCTGTCGCGGGTGGAACCGCAGCAGGCGCGGAAGGTGGTCGCGGGGCTGATCGACGAGATCATCCGCAATCAGGGCGTGCCGCTGAGCTTCGACTAACAGTCGAGGATCCAGGCCGACCTACTGGACGAGATATTCGTATTGGGGCCGCTGGAGCCGCTGCTGCGGGACGGCACGGTCTCCGACATTCTGATCAACGGGCCAGACACAGTATTTGTGGAGCGCCTGGGGAAGATGCAAAGGACCACGGCGCGGTTCCGGGACGACGCCCACCTGCTGCAGATCATCGACCGCATTGTTTCGAAGGTAGGCCGGCGCGTGGACGAGTCGTCGCCGATGGTGGATGCGCGGCTTCCCGACGGATCGCGCGTGAACGCGATCATTCCTCCGCTGGCGCTGGACGGGCCGTCGATGTCGATCCGGCGGCGGGGTTCGGGTCCGGTGGCGTCCAACCAGTTGGTGGAGTTAAAGAGTCTTTCGGCGGAGATGATGCTGTTACTCGAGTCGGCGGCGCGGGCGCGGCTGACAATTCTTATCTCCGGCGGAACCGGCTCCGGCAAGACCACGATGTTGAACATCCTGTCGCGCAATATTCCTCAGAGCGAGCGGGTGATCACCATTGAAGACGCGGCCGAACTGCAGCTGGCGCACCACAATCTTGTCCGGCTGGAGACGCGGCCGCCCAACGTGGAAGGTCAGGGCGCGATTCGCCAGCGGCAACTGCTGATCAACTGCCTGCGCATGCGGCCCGACCGGATCATCCTGGGCGAGGTGCGCGGAGAAGAGGCATTCGACATGCTTCAGGCCATGAACACCGGCCACGAGGGGTCGATGGCCACCATTCACGCCAACACCTCGCGGGACGCGCTGATGCGCCTGGAGTCAATGGTGGCAATGTGCGGCCTGACCCTGTCGGAGAAGACGGTTCGGCAGCAAATTTCGTCGGCCATCGACATTGTGGTGCAGGTAACGCGCATGAGCGACGGAACGCGCAAGGTGACCAGCATTTCGGAGATCACGGGGCTGGAAGAGAACGTGATTACGATGCAGGAAATCTTTGTTTTCGAGAAGAAGGGAATCAGCGCGGATGGGCGGGTGTTGGGTTCGTTCCGGCCCACGCGGATCCGGCCGCGCTTTCTGGAACGGCTGCAAACGGCGGGCATCGTGCTGCCGCCTAACTTGTTCGAGTCCAGGCTGGAAGTGAACTAGCCGGAAGGGAGAAGGCTCATGGGAGTCATCGCGGTATTGGTGTTCATTGCGGTGTTCGCTGTCTGCGCCCCGGTGCTGATCATGGCCAGCGGGGCAGGGAAGGCCGGGCAGAAGAAGAAGATTGAGGCGGTGCTGGATACGGCCCTGGGCGTCCCCTCGGCGCAGATCCAGCGCGCCGACGCGGGCAGCTTCAGGAAAAAAGAGCACGTGAGTGCGATCCCGCTGCTAAACCACTGGCTGAACAAGCTGGACCTGATTCCGAGGATCGCGCGGCTGCTGCGGCAGGCGGAGATGAAGTGGTCGCCGGGCATGCTGATGCTGCTGTCGCTGCTGGCGTTCGCGCTTCCGTCGTACCTGTTCGACCTGCGCACCGGATCCATCATATTCTCGATGCTGATTGGAGCCGCGTTCGCATTCGTGCCCATTTCCATCGTCCTGTTCAAGCGGCACAAGCGGTTCACCAAGTTCGAGCAAGGGCTTCCGGAAGCGCTGGATCTGATTGTGGGCGCGCTGCGCGCCGGCCACAGCCTGAGCGCCGCCATGGGTCTGGTTTCGCGCGAATGCCCCGATCCCGTGGGCGGCGAGTTTCGCGAGTCTTTCGACGAACAGAACTTCGGACTGGAGATGCGGGCATCGTTGGAAAGCATGATCGAACGGGTTCCGCTTCCGGATCTCAAGATGGCGGTGACGGCGATCATCATCCAGCGCGAAAGCGGCGGCAACCTGGCCGAGGTGCTGGAGAAGACGTCGTACATGATCCGCCAGCGGTTCAGGCTGAGGAAGCAGATCATGGTGCACACGGCGCAGGGGCGGATGACGGGGTTGGTGCTTACCATCCTGCCCATCGCGCTGGGAGTTGGGTTGTACATCATCAATCCGAAGAACATGAGCCTGCTGTGGACGCGGGACATTGGTATCAAGCTGCTGATCGGCGCCGGCTGCTCGCTGGTGGTGGGCACCATCTGCATTCAGAAAATTGTCCGGATCAAGGTGTAAAGGAAGGATTCCATGGCATTCGCAGTCGTTGCTTTCTTAAGCGTTTTTCTGCTAATCGCGAGCGTCGGCGTGATGTTGTTCTATCGCGAAGCGATGGTGCAGCGGATCACGGCCGTGATCAACGAGCGGCAGCAGAAAAAAAAGGGACTGGCGGGCAAACTGGAAAGCGCGCAGAGCCAGCTTGGGATGGTGCTGGGAAAAATCGAGCGCGTTGTGCCCAAGTCGCAGTCGGAGATTTCGGTGGTGCAGCAGCGGCTGATCCGGGCCGGGTTCCGGAAGGAATCCGCGCTGAAGCTTTTCTATGCCAGCAAGCTGCTGGTGCCGGCGGCATTCGCGGTCGTAGTGACGGTATCGGGTCTGGCCAAGCAGAATGCGTTCATGTTCTATGCGGCGGCAGTCGGGCTCGGGTACCTGGCGCCCGATTTCTGGCTGGGACGGAAGATCAAGTTTCGCCAGTCGGAGATCCGCCGCACTCTGCCCGACGTGCTGGACCTGCTGGTGGTCTGCCTGGAGGCAGGATTGGGAATGGACCAGGCCACCGCGCGCACCGGGTTGGAGCTTTCCCCGACGCACCCGGTCATCGCCGATGAGTTGGACCTGCTGGCGATCGAGCAGCGCGCCGGCCGGCCCCGCGCCGAGGCCTGGAGAAACCTTTCCGACCGCACGGACGTGGACGTGGTGCGCAACCTGGTGTCCACCATCGTGCAGGCGGAGCAGTTCGGGACCAGCATCGCCAAGACGCTGCGCATCCACTCCGACAGCATGCGCACGCAGCGCATCCAGCAGGTGGAGGAGATGGCAGCCAAGACTACGATCAAGATGATTTTTCCACTGGTCCTTTTCATTTTTCCGTGCCTGTTCCTGGTCACACTGGGGCCGGCAATGATCATCATGAGCGACCAGTTCAAACAGCTTCTCAATCGTTGAGAGAAGGGAGAAAGAACTATGGACAACGTGATCATTATTCGCATGGTAGCCGGAGCACTGTTCGTTATCGTGCTGGGACTGCTGATCCAGCGCCGCCGTTCGCGCGTTCGCTAAGGCAGCGCTGCGACAGCTTGGCGCGCGCCCAGGCGGCGGCATCGCCTGGCAGTATCCGCGGTTGAATGAACCGATTCAACTGCGTATCCAGGGCCGCCGGATTCCTTTCGCTTGAACGTAAGCGGCGGCTTGGGCGCGCACGGGCCATCGACGCATCGGGGGACGCGCGCCCGCCGCTGCGCTTTTCCAGGTTTCGCTCCGGACCGTTCGTTCGGACAGGGAGCCAGTGCACCATCGGGGAACAAAAGGCAATGCAACAGTTTTGCATCTACAACCAGAGCAATGAGTGTTTCCTCAGCCTCGGAGCCGTCCAGGGAGAGAATTCTCTGCTGCAGCTGAAGAAGAAACTTTTTGCGCGCGGCGCCCATCATCTGGTGGATGAAGGCTGCTGGTTCGCGCGCCCCTACGGGCTCCACACCCTCGGGATGTTTGCTCCGCGAGACCTTGTCTATCTCGATGATCAGCTCAAGGTGATCCATGTTGTGGAATCTCATCCGGTGCTGCGCCTGGCGCCGAAGCGCAGCGGCGCCGCCTCCCTGTTGGCGTTGCCCATGCACACCGTCTCTTCCTCGCAGACCAAAGCAGGGAACCAACTGCTGATCTGCGCGCCGGAGGAGATGGAATCCCGTCTGCGCGGAATTCGCGGCCGGGGAGCGGCGACGCGGCCCGAACCGGCCGTGGAGAATGTTGCGATCGTGGCGCAGGACGGAGAATCGGCATCTGTCCCCGCGGAGCAACGCCGCGGCAAAGGCTCGCGCTCCACGCAGGCATTCTGCCTGGAGAACGGCGCCCAGGGCGTGCATTTGATCCGCGACATAAGCGCTACGGGTCTGTACCTCGTGACCAGGGAGCGCTGGCCTGTGGGTTCGGAGGTTAAGATGAGCCTCCAGCGCACCGGATCGAGCGCACAAGCCCCGCCCACGCCGGTCACGCTGCAGATGCGCGTGACGCGATGGGGCTCGGACGGCGTGGGGCTGGAGTTTGCCGGCCCGCCGCCGGAGCCGGCCGGTCTCGCCACCATGTATGTGTGTTGAGATGGCGAGGCAGGGAAGAAGTAACCCGTAAAAAGATGAGGGTCTGAAAGAGCGAGGAAGCGGAACGGCGAAGAGCCAGGACGCAAACCGGTTTTCAGTGGATCCAGTCGTCTCGAAATCGCAGGCGCTCCGGAAGGGCGCGGCCGAGCCTCGCTCAATCGCTGTCTTCGGGAATGATGAGCAGAATCTCCACGGCGATAGGCTTGCCATTCTGGCTGGCGGGCCGGAACTGCCATCGCGAGAGAGCATTGACCACAAAGCTGGCGTGGGGAAAGTCCGCGGGAAATGCCACGGCGAGGGATTCCAGCTTACCCGAAGCACTCAGGATGCCGTGCACCATCAGTGCGTCGGCATTGAGGTCAGCGGCAATGAAGTTGGGGCGGAAGATATCGTACGGCCACGGCGCATCGAGGTGGCTCACGGCTCCGGTGCCGTTGCCCTGCTCCGCCTGCAACTGGCCGTACTGCAGGATCCAGGTCTGGGGCAGGCCGACGTGGAGGTAGACCGTATAGGCCATGCGGTCGTTCCATAGCTCCGGGGCCTCATGATCCTGCGCGGTCGGGGACGCGCCGACTACCACCACGCCAAAGTGTCCGTTCTGGGGCAACTGGATGTGGTCCACGGATTCAGTGGCCGCTTCCTGGGCCGCGGTTCCGGAACCGGAGCCCACGACGGATACGCCGCTGCCCGTTCCAGTGCCTCCGCCGCCTGTTCCATTGCTCCCGCCTCCGGGCTGCACCACCACGAATCCCTGGCCGTTTGCCGGTCGAGCGCCGGCTCCATCGGTGCCCACGCCGGACCGGGTCTCGTTCACTGGAGGGAGGACGGCAACTCCATTGGGCATGCGGACATCGGATACAGACAGCACCGCGGTGGGCGTGGGCTGGTCTGTGGAATCCGTTTCAGTTGTGGGCGGCAGCTTGACCAGGTCGTGGCCTTTTTGGGCGAGAGGCGAAGTTGTGCCCGACGGAGGTGTGGGCACCGTGGGCTGTGCCTGGGCCGCGCTCAGGCTCACGGCGGTCGTGTCCAGCTCTTCATTGGGCTCGACCAGCGACGGCGGCGCGTCGGCGGTGGTTGGAGCGTCCGGTTTGGCGGGAACGATAATTTTGGTCTGGTTCAGCTCCGGCATCCACATGATCACCATGGGCACCGGAATGGTATCGGCCAGCTCCTGGTGAATGTGCAGCTTGGGTTGCAACAGGATCTGCTTGCCCATGCCGCCGTCGCGAGGCAGGTTGGGAACGAGAACGGAATCGTCCTGGGTGGTTGGCTGGGGAGTTCCCGGGGACGGTCTGGGCTGGAGCGCGGGTCCGGGCGCCTGAGCGCTGGAGTCGGAAGTCGGATTGCGGCCGGGGTGCGGGTAGAGCTTTTCATTGCCGGTGGGCGCGCGATCGGGCATGTGCAGCTTGAGTTCCCGCACGGCATAATGGGAGCCCACCGGCCTCTCCCTGACCATGGGAAAGTGAAGCAGGGCGTAGGTCACGAGCGCCAGCCCGGCTCCGTGAAGCGTCATCGAAATGGCATAAGCCGACACACCGCGGCGCGCCCGGGGTTGCTGCTGGAACAGGCTCGTAATCACCAGACCACTGTCCATCAGCCTCCAACCCTTCGTGTCGGCGCCTGTCCGCTCATCTTCAAAGGGGTTCTTACCGATTCTATTGTTAATCGAGAAAAACAGGAACCCCGATCGTCGTGGAGTTCCGCGATCTTCCCGATTCGGAGTGCGGGGTGTTTCGCAGCTTGCCGCCGGGCAGCATCGTCCCGCGAAGGTTCCGGCGGAAAGTCATTGGGTATCTATCAAGTCACTAGGTACCAGGAAGTAAACAGCGTACGCTTGTGTATCGGAGCAGGATTGCCATGAATCGCAGATTGCTGACCGTCCTTCTGTTCGCCGCCGTCTTCGCCCTCGGTTGCTCGTTTCTGGTTTACCGCATCGTGGGCAAGCGTGTGGCGGGCTCCCACGAAGTGCAGACCACGCGCGTAATCGCAGCTGCCACGGACATGAAGATTGGCACCATTCTCACGGCCGCCAATCTCACCACTACGGCAATCTCCGGAAGCATGCCGAAGGGCGTGATCCTGAAGCCGGAAGACGCGATCGGCCGCGGCGTGGTCGCCGATATCTTCCAGGGCGAGCCCATCCTGGACTCCCGCCTTGCCCCGATGGGCTCGGGCGGGGGCCTGGCGGCGACCATTCCCCAGGGAATGAGGGCTTGCGCGGTGAAGGTGGATGAGGTGGTCGGCGTTGCCGGATTCGTTACCCCCGGCATGCGCGTGGATGTGCTGGTTTCCGGCGACCCGCCTGGAAATCCAAATCCCAGGGAGGGAACCGAGGTCAAGACCCTGCTGCAGAACATTGAAGTGCTCTCTGCCGGAACCGACATTCAAAAGGATGCGGAGGGAAAACCCCAGCAGGTACATGTGGTCAATCTACTGGTTACACCCGATCAGGCTCAGACTCTGAGCCTGGCCAGTAATCACACCCAGATTCAGCTTGTGCTTCGTAATCCTCTGGACACCAAGACTACCACTGTGCAGTCCACCGCCATGGGCAACATCTTCGGCACGGCCGGGCCAGCCCCCATAAGCAATGTGCAACATGGCCCGCGCAAGCCCCCCATACGCACGATGACAATCGAAATGGTAAACGGTACTCAACGTACGGTACAGAAATTCGCGGTCCCCGAGGCGAAACAATGATGGCAACCAAGACATTCCGCGCCGTGAAGGGCGCACCCCTGTTGTTGCTGCTCCTTGTCGGCGTGCTCCCTCTGGCGGCGCAGGTAAAGACGGCTCCGGAGGTTGTGCGGCAGGATGCCACGAACGATCTGTCGCTGGTGGTCGGCCGCTCCGTTCTGCTCGACTGCGCGCAGCCGGTCCAGCGGGTCGCCTTGGGCGAAGGTGGCTTTGCCGATGCCACCGCCATCAGCCCCACCGAGATCATGGTCAACGGCAAAGCCGCTGGGGAAACCACGCTCATTTTGTGGGAAATCGGCGGCAATCGCGAGTTCTTCAACGTGACGGTTCGCGCCAGCGGCACGGAGAATGTGGATCGGCTCGAGTCCATCCGCCGCGAACTCCGCAATGAACTGCCCGGCCAAAGTCTGCGGGTCACCTCCGAGAACGGAAATGTGTTTCTGCGCGGCACCGTCTCCGGCCTCACCGACTCCGCGCGCGCCGTGCAGATTGCATCCGTCGGCGGCAAGGTGGTCAACCTGCTGAACGTGAACGTGCCCTCGGCCACGCCCCAGATTCTCCTCAAAGTCGTCTTCGCCAGCGTCGATCGGACCAGGAGCAGAGAGCTCGGCATCAATCTTTTCAGCACCGGGCTAGGCAACACGGTCGCCGGCGTCAACACCGGCCAATACACCCCGCCCAGCCAGGGCCTCTTCACCGGCGCCGCCGGCACTACCCTCTCCAACGATCTCAACCTCTTCGCCTTCTTTCCCGGCCTCAACCTCGGCGCCACTATCGCGGCCCTCGAACAGAAGGGACTGGTCCAGGTGCTGGCCGAGCCCAACGTCCTCACCGAGGATGGCAAGCTGGGCACCTTCCTCGCCGGCGGCGAATATCCCTTCCCCATCGTGCAAGGCTCCAGCGTTGGCGGCCCCACCATCACCATCATGTTCAAGGAGTACGGCGTCCGCCTGAATTTCATTCCCACCATCACGCCGCGCGGCACCATCCATCTTCAGGTGGCGCCCGAGGTCAGCTCGCTTGACTTCTCCAACGCCATCACCGTCGACGGATTCCAGGTGCCGGCCATCGATGTCCGCAGAGTCAAGACCGACGTCGAACTCCAGGAGGGCCAGTCGTTTGCCATCGGCGGCTTGCTCGACAACCGCGTCACCGACACCTTTGACAAGATTCCGTTCCTGGGCAGCATCCCCATCCTGGGCAAATTCTTCCAGTCGGTCAATCACGCCACTTCCAACACCGAGCTGATCGTGATCGTTACTCCGGAGATCGTTCTCCCCGCGCCCGGCGGCTCTATCCCGCCTCCCAAGTACCCCATGCCATTCATGGAGCCCAACTCCAATACCCCGATGCACACCCCCGATGTCAAGGCTGCCGGTGCCACGCCGGCTGCCGCGCCCACAACCATGCCCATCGAGCAACTGCTGCGCAGCATGCAGCCGGAACAGCAGTTGCCGGCTGAGTCGAGCGGCTACTCGGCGAGCGGGTCGGGAGGCTCCTCCGGCGGGGGCTCATCCCCGCAGTAACAGGGAGCGTTGTGGCGCCAAATCGGTGGTCAAGTCTGATCGAACGCGTGGGCGGGCTCCTGCAAGGGAGACCGCAGGAGTCGAGTCCGCCGATGCGCGTCCTGAATCTGTCCCGCCAGACCGAAATCGGTCATCGAATCGCCGTGGCTGACCGCGGTCCCGTTCGCCGCAAAGGCCTGCTTGGGCGAACCGGCCTTGAACCGGGGGAAGGGCTATGGATCGTCCCTTGTGAGTCAGTCCATACCTTCGGTATGAAATTTGCCATCGACCTGATCTATCTCGATCGCCGCCTGCGCGTGCTGAAGGTCCGTGGCAGCGTGGGCCCGGCGAGGATCTCCGCCTGCCTGCGAGCCCACTCGATCCTGGAGCTTCGGCCAGGAACCGTGCTGGCGACGTTGACCCAACCCGGCGACCAGTTGGAATTTCAGGCCGTTCCAGCCGCGGAGACGCCCGCCACATCCTGAGCGTCCTTCACCTCCGTGATGCGCGGACCGCCTCTCCATTCAAGGGTTACTGCCGCCACCGCGCATGCAACCGTGATGCCCGCCAAAAGCCTCAGCAGCTCCGGGTTGTGCAGGAGGAATGCGCTCTCGAACCGTATCGCCAGCGACCACCCCAGCACCGGCGCAAACCACAGCAGGGATCCGGCCACCCGTCGCTCCCCGACATTGGCCGCAAAGCATCCGAAGGCCAGCCCCCCAACCAGGTCGATGCCGTAGTGTTCTCCGGTTGAAATCGTCGCCAGCGCCGTCGCAGCCAGAAAGGCCAGCGAGAAGAAGCGGCTGATCCGCCCGTTGGAAAAAAACACAAAGAGCAGCGCGGTGGCAAGGTGCAGGGAGGGAAAGGCATTGGGACCGCCGCTCAGCCGGATCACGCCCGGCGCAACCACCGGCGGGTGCAGCCACTGCTTCCCAAATGCGTAGAGCGGGCCGCAGGCGGGCAGCAAGGCATACAGCGTAGGACCCACAAGAAGTTCGGTAATGTATGCCAGCACCAGCGAGCCGGTCCGCCGATTCCGCCTGGCCACCGCGAACCAAGCCACCATCATCGGCACCATCAGCCAGTAAACAATCTGGAGCGGCCAGCGCACCGCCCCCTGGAGGGCCGGGGCAATCGCCGATGCCGGGACCCCGAGCGCTGCGTCAAGCCGCGCCAGAACGTAGTCGTACTTCCATGGGATGAGGCCGTTCTCCTTGCCCATTACAAAGTCGAGCAGGAATCCGTAAAACATGTTCAAAACCATGGCGATGACCAGCAGGGGGCGCGTGCGATCGCGCTCGTCGCGCAACATCCACACCACCGCCATGATCAGAAAGATCATGCTGAGGATCGATGGGTTCACCAGGATCAGGATCAGGTGGAGCATCGCGGGGCCCTCCCGTGCGCCCGGGCCTGGCCGCGGACAAATGCACCCCCACCCGCGAGCGTCATGCTTTGGATTGGCTTCATTGTCCAAGCATAGGACATTCAAATCGCTGTGTGTGTGCACACAATGTCACCGATGGGCCTTCATCCGTATACCCACGTTTACACATTCAGCACCCTGCGAACATGCTCAAAACACTATGTCTATCATTCTTAAAAACTTATGAGATTGGCATCCCGATTGCTCTAAGAACAGGCAAATGCCCGGCTCGCCGCCGGGGAATTCAAAATCATACGGGGAGAAAAACACACAATGAAGGACACCATGTTGAAGCTCTATGTCAAGGTTCAGAACTTCCTGTCCGCGGACGAAGGTCAGGATCTGGTTGAATATGCTCTCGTTGTCGCGCTCATCGCCTTCGCGGCGACGGCGGGCATGTCCAAGCTTGCCAGCAACCTCAGCGCCGCATTTTCCACCATCGGCACCACCATCAACGCGGATATCTAGTTTTCCTTGGTCGCGACGCGAAATCAGGGTTGACGCATCTCGAGGCCAGCTTGCCAGGCCGATGTCCGGCGTGGCAAGGGTCGCCTGAATCGAACTGGAGACGTCTCGGTAACTCGGTTTCGACGAAGGAGTCACTTGTCCCAGTTGTTCCGTGGGGAGAACCAGTCTGGCCTGAAAAGACCAGCCCGGTTCTCCCCTACGGACCACACAGCATGCAAGTCGGGCCCGGTGCAATCAACCTCCCCCATCCGCATCGCTCGTCGGTGCGGAAGGTTGACCCCAGGCACGGAAATGCATGCACATGACTCGCATGATCGCGACTACGGAACGCCATGATCAGCCCCAGCGACCAAAACAGCAGTTATTCTCTGTTACTCCTTGAAACAGGGCTTGCCCTGGTGGCGATCGCAACCTCCTTCACCTTCCCCAGATTCTGCGCCGGCTTGTTTGCTCGCTGCGAGCGCGCATTCACCCGCCTGGCCAGAAGAAAGGGACTCGCCTGCGCCACGGTCGGTGCTTCGGCGCTGCTCTTGCGTCTCGCCCTTCTGCCGCTCTTCCCGGCGCCTCTGCCGTTCCTGCCCGACGACTTCAGCTTTCTGCTCGCCGGCGATACCTTCGCGCATGGCCGCCTGGCCAACGCCGCACCCTTGATGTGGGCTCACTTTGAGAGCGTCCACGTCACCGTTCTGCCCACTTACATCTCCATGTACTTTCCCGGCCCCGGACTGGTTCTGGCCGCGGGCAAAGTTCTGTTTGGACACCCCTGGGCCGGAGTTCTCATCACCACGGCCCTCATGAGCGCGGCCCTGTGCTGGATGCTGCAGGCCTGGCTGCCGCCCACCTGGGCGCTGCTGGGAGGATTTCTCTCCGTGCTGCGCCTGGCGCTGTTCAGCTACTGGATCAACACCTACACCGGCGGCGCGCCGATTGCCGCTCTGGGCGGCGCACTGGTGCTGGGATCGATGCCCCGTCTCACCCGAACCGGCCGCGCCCGCTACGGCGTGGTCATGGCGCTCGGAATCGGTATGCTGGTGCTATCCCGGCCGTATGAAGGCTTGCTCCTCTGCGTGCCCGTCGCGGTCGCCCTCGGCATCTGGGCCTTCCGCGGAAAGAACCGCCTTCCAGCTCCGGTTTTGTTCCGCCGCGCAGCTCTGCCACTGGCGCTGATCGCCGCCACCCTGGCCTGGCTCGGCTACTACGACTATCGCGCCTTCGGCAATCCCCGCACCCTGCCCTACACCGTCGATCGCACCACCTACGCCGTGGTTCCCTATTACGTCTGGCAGCACGCGCACCCCACGCCCACTTACACCACCCTGGAATTGCGCCGCTTCTACACCGTTCGCGAGACCCACGACTTTTACCTCGTCCACTCGCGCAATGGGATCCTGCCCTTTTACGGAAGAAAGCTAAGCACCACGGTGCTCTTCTTTGGAGGAATGGTCCTGCTCCCGCCGTTGATCATGTTCGGGCGCGTCTTTCGCGATCGACGGCTGCGGTTCTTCATCTGGTCGCTGCCCTTCTGGGCCGCCGGCATGGGCATCGGCATTTACCTCATCCCTCACTATCTGGCGCCGTTTACCGCCGCCGCGTATGTGCTCGGACTCCAGGCCATGCGCCACCTCCGCGCAGCCACGGTCAACGGCGCTCCCGTCGGCCGCACCTTCGTCCGCCTCACCGTCGTCCTCTGCGTCGTCATGGCGGGAGCGCGAGCCTTTGCCGCGCCCCTCCACCTCGCGCCTCCCGAGTGGCCCATCAACGCCTGGATCGATTTCTGGGTTGGCCCGCAACACTTCGGTGAAGAGCGTGCCGCCATCACAAGTCAGCTGGAAAAGATTCCCGGCAATCACCTCGTCATGGTCCGCTACAAGTCCAATCACGAACCCATCGACGAATGGGTCTACAACGACGCCAATCTCGACAGCTCGCGCATCATCTGGGCCAGTGACCTCGATCCGGCGTCCAACCTGGAGCTCATGCGCTTCTACAGCGACCGCGACGCGTGGCTCGTCGAGCCCGATGTCGACCACGGAAGGCTGACCCCGTACACCGCCTCGCAAGCGCTCCTGGCCTCGCGTTAGCGAAGAATCCGGGAGCCGCTCTCCGTCATACTCCCCAGCCCTGCACCCAGTGTGCAAACGCATGCCACGGCGCGCTTGGTCCGATCACGCGTGTCAACTGCCCCATGACGATCAAAAACAAGCTCCCCCACAGCGTCGCGCGATGAATCTTGCGCGTGGACCACAGGTCGTATGCGGCCAGCAGCAGAAGCAAAGCATATGTGGCGGCATAGTCCGGGTACACGTGACGGTACAGGATTGGGACGTGCCAGCGAAAGAACGCGGCCCGGGTGAGGCATACGGTTGCGATGATGATGAGTCGCTTGTGCGCGGCCGCATTCCTCCGCAGCGCGTAGGCAAACCCCGCAAGCACAGCAAAGTCAAATGCGTCTATGAACGTGACAACCAGAAGGCCAAGCACCAGTTCCATGGACGGAGCGCCCTTCACCCGCGCGGCAAGGCCCGCTGCAGTCAGCGCCACCGTCACCACCATCGCCATTGCAACCACGAACCCGGCCATGCCGAGCTTGCGGTGCCAGCCCACCCGCCTGGCCGAGATGAGACCCGTCTGCACCAGCAGCAGAATCATCCACGTGCTGAATACCGCGGCATGAATGTGTACAATCCGCGATGGCAACGGAGCTTGGAAAACACCCGCCAGGTAGTAAGTGGGTGCAAAACCGACTGCTACGACTGCCGTCAGCAGGACGGTCATCGCAAAAAAGAACTGCCGGTCATACCTGCGTCCCGGCAGACTCTTGGGCAGGTTCGCTTGGATCGCTGCGCTGATAGACACGTAGCCCTCTCAAACTCCCTGACGCACCCGGATACATTTCGATTGCAGGTTGACGAAACAGGGAGAGGAATCACTATAACATTCCGTCGGCGAAGCAAATGACTCCGTGCAGAATGCTTCTGCGTCACGGCGAGGTCACATCTCTCAAGTTCCCGTCTCCCCGCATCGTTCAGTCCCTTTCAAGCGAACTTACCCCCGCATAAGTTCGCTTAAAAGCTCACCAAAACCCCTCCAAAGGTTCGCTTAAAAGCGAACTGACGCAAAAATTCCACCCCTCCCAGGCAAACCTTTGTGGGAAAAAGTTCGCTTATAAGCTAACCATTTTGTGCAAACAGTTCGCTTATAAGCCAACCTCGACGCGCTCTTCCAGCCCTCGCTCGCTGACCATAACTCCCTTGGATTCGTGCCGCTTACACGTGGCCCGGCAACTATTCACAGCCGCTCTGCGCTCGAATTCGCCCCGAAAATCGGAAATATTTTTGTTTTTTTGCGCTTTTGCGTGATTCAGCTCACTCCGCGACGCTTACTGACGCCCCGGCCTCAGCCCATAATGGCGCAACTGCTCCTGCACCGGCGCGGACATCAGGTAGTCCAGCAGCTTCTTCGCCGCCGCGCGCTGCGAGCTCGCTGTCACCAGCACCGCTCCCTGCTCGATCGGCGGGTAGAGATCGGGAGGAATCGCAAAGTAGCGCCCCGACGCGGCCAGCCGTGGCGTCATGGCCGATGTGAGCGAGATGAGCCCCGCGTCGGCGTTGCCGGACTCGACAAACTGCGCCGCCTGCGCGATGTTGTCAGCCGTGGCCAGCCGCGTCTTGAGGGCGTTGTAGAGGCCGAGCTTTTCGAGCGCGGCCACGGCGGCCTTGCCGTATGGCGCGCGGTCGGGGTTGGCGATGGCCAGCCGCTTGAGGGCGGGGTTGCTCAACAGGGCCAGCGACGGCGCGGGCAGGCGCGCATCCTTGCGCGTCCACAAGACCAGCGTGCCTTTGGCGTAAATGACGGGCGTGCCCTCGCCGCCTTCACCCATCCCCTGGGCCAGCCCGGCCGCGATCAAGCGCCGAGGATAGCCAAGATCGGCGGACAGGAACAGGTCGAACGGAGCGCCGTTCTCAATCTGCGTGGTCAGCGAGGCGGACGCCTGGTAAGTGGCCTCGGCCTCGATGCCGGTGATCTGCCGGAACTGGTCGAAGATGGGCGGCAACACCGGTTGGAGATCGGCGGCGGCGGCCACGCGTACTGTCTGTGCCGCCGCAGGGAGAAGAAAAAGCCCGAAGATCAGGCCCAGTCGGGCGGCCAAGCGCAGCATCAGCTCCTCCGTCACGGCAAAACGCCGCGCACGCTGCTAGGCTATCAGCAGGCATGAACGACAATCTGCACCAGTTGCGCTGTTTCGGCTGCGGAGCGCAAATCTCCGGCGCGGAGGCGCGGCCGGACTTCCGTTGCGCCGAGTGCGGCGACCTCTTCGAAGTGGAGTATCCCGGCTGGGCGCGCCGCCAGAGCCACGACCGGCCGAACCCAGGCGCGCTGAAGTGGCTGTGGCGCGAACGGAAATGCTCATCGGAGGCACTGGACAACTCCGGTGTGTGGCGCTTCCGCGAGCTGCTGCCCATCCTTGACAACTTTGGCAATGCAGTGACGCTGCGCGAAGGCAACACGCCGCTGTATGCGCTGCCGCGCGTGGCAAAGGCGCTGGGCATGGATCAGCTCTTCGCCAAGCACCAGGGGATGAACCCGACGGGCTCATTCAAAGACACAGGCATGACCGCGGCGCTCAGTGTGGCGCACGAGCGGGGATTCGAGTGGGTGGCCTGCGCCGCCACCGGCAACACCTATGCCGCCATGGCAGCCTACGCGGCGCGCGCCGGGCTGCGCAGCCTGGTGTTGATCCCCGAGGGCAAGATCGCATGGGGCAAGCTGGCGCAAGCCATGGACTACGGCGCGGTCACATGCCAATTGAAAGCGGACTTTGACGGCTGCGCGCGGGTGCTGACGCAGATTGTGCGCGAGGCGCCCATCTACCTGCTCAATTCGGTCAATCCCTACCGGCTGGAAGGACAAAAGACGCCGGCCTTCGAAATTGCCGAAGCGTTTGACTGGACCGTACCCGATCACCTGATTGTGCCCGGCGGCAACCTGGCCAACAGCTCGGCCCTGGGCAAGGGCTTTCGCGAGTTGCGCGACCTCGGGGTGGTCTCGCGGCTGCCCAAGGTGTCGGTCATCCAGGCGGCCGGCGCCAATCCGCTGGTGCGGAGCTTTGCCGCCAACGGGGCAAAAACGCTCGAGCCGGTGGAGGCGCACACGCGCGCCACCGCCATCCGCATCGGCAACCCCGCGTCGTGGCGCAAGGCTGCGCGCGTAATCGAGGAGTCGGGCGGCTGGTGCCTGGACGTGACGGAAGCCGAGATCGCCATGGCAAAAGCGGAACTGGGCGCTGAAGGTCTCGGCTGCGAGCCGGCCTCGGCGGTGACGCTGGCGGGACTGAAGAAGCTGCGCGCGGAGGGAAAAGTGAGGAGCGCGGAGAGCGTGGTGCTGATTCTTACCGGGCACACGCTCAAGGACGCCGATTACACCATCGAATTCCATCGCGGATCCCTGCTGAGTGCGGAAGAGGCAGCGGGGAACGAGGAGCGGATTGAGCGCCTTCGCCGTAACGCGCTGGCGGTGGACGCCACGCCGGAGGCAGTGCTGGCAGCCATGAAAGGCGCCCGGGCATGAGCGGCGCGACTCCCGGAAGGCTGCGCCTGCGGCTGCCCGCCACCTCGGCCAACCTGGGGCCCGGCTTTGATACGGCTGCGGCGGCCCTGGATCTTTATCTCGACGTGGAGGCCGACCCGGCGCGCGAGTTCTCGATTGCGGCGGCGGGACGGGATGCGGCACGCTGCTCCAACATTGAGGAGAATCTGATCCTCGATCTCTACCGCAGGGTCCTGGCTGAGAACGGCCGCGCAGTGACGCCGCTGCGCCTGCGCATGCAAAACGCGATTCCCCTGGGCATGGGCTGCGGATCGTCCGCGGCCGGACGGCTGGCCGCCATCGCCATGGCTGTTCACTTCGGTCAATTGGGCTGGACGGACGAGCAGATTCTGGCCGAGGCCGCCAAGATCGAGGGCCATCCCGATAATGCGGCCGCCTGCTGGCTGGGCAGTTTTGTGGCGGCGGGCGAGCACGGCGGGGCGATTCAGGTAGCGCGGGTGGTCCCTCCGCAGGAATGGCGGGCCATCGTGGTGCTGCCCACCGAGCCATTGGCCACGAGCCAAGCGCGGGCAGTGCTTCCGGAGAGATATTCTCGCGCCGACGTGGTCGTCAACCTGCAGTCGGCCGCACTTCTGGGACTCGCCTTTGCGCAAGGCCGCGGCGATCTGCTCCGGGCAGCCATGACCGACCGCATTCATCAGCCCTATCGCGCCGCCATCTGTCCCCAGCTTCCGCGGCTGTTGCCCCTGGCGGGAATTGCGGGAATTCTCGGCGTGGCGCTGAGCGGCGCCGGTCCGGCGGTGCTGGCGATTGTGGAGGCGGAAGCCAGCGTCGAGCCCGCCTCGCGGGCCATCCGAATGGCACTTGAGGGGTTGCATGCGCCGGAGCTGCTGGTTTGCCGATTCGAGACAAGAGGCGGAAGGGAACTGGCCTATCCCTCCACCTATCCCTCCAAAGGGTGATGCGGTGGTTCTGAGGGGCAAGAAGTTAGCTCACTCTTATGACCCGCTGGTAATCGGTATCATTGTGTAACCCTTGAACATTCAGTCGTATTCAAGAAGCTAATACCCCGTTGGTGATTACTTTCAGGGTTACCTAAGATTGCTTGATTATGCCATGCAGAACCCATAGATTCGCAGCGTGGGCAGTTCTGGGGGAGGGCTGCTCTAGCGCCCGGATTCCTAAATGGAATTCGGGCGCTTCTGTTTGTATTTCCGGCGTTTTTTTTCATTGAAGGCCTGCGTGCCCGGATCTGACTTCCCCGCCGGTTTCCCACCTCGGGACACCGCTGCGACTTTCCCACACCCTGCCGCATCCCATGTACCGGTGACTGACTGTACACTGAAGCGGTGCAGTTCAGGCAAGGAGGAACATGGCGGGAGCGGGAGTTCTGGAAGTAACGGATGCAAGTTTTGACCAGGAAGTGCTGCGCAGCGAACAGCCGGTGCTGGTGGATTTCTGGGCAGCGTGGTGTGGGCCTTGCCGGGCCATTGCGCCTTACGTGGACAAGGTGGCTGAGTCGTACGCGGGAAAGATCAAGGTGGCCAAGGTGAACGTGGACCAGAATGGGGCCACCCCATCGCGCTATGGGATTCGCGGCATCCCGGCGCTGCTGTTCTTCAAGAACGGGCAGGTGGCCGACCAGATTGTGGGGCTTCCACCCGGGGCCGGCGAAGTGATTGACGAGAAGGTGCGCAAGATCATCGGATAAAAGTCCGCAGAAGCTGCAAAATGGCACGAAGGCCCGGTGAAGAACCGGGCCTTGCTGCGTGGTGCGCCAAGTTCCAGTTTCGCGTCCCGGGGAAAGTGATCCGGGGACAAACTCAGGCAGCGGCAGTTGAGCCAGCGCCAAGGCCTATCGGCGACCGCGCCCACTCCGGGCAGATAGCC
>VFSW01005478.1_pt1 | contig 18761 bp, 13 predicted proteins | sample 5358111 | NCBI WGS metagenome assembly VFSW01 (sample SAMN11554181, study PRJNA540505) | mine drainage metagenome | isolation source: sediment from site ElyBrook_90M | place: USA: Ely Copper Mine, Vershire, VT | collected 2017 | reverse complement strand
AGCTGGTCGGATGAGTTCGATCTATAGTTCTATTTTACCGGATGGAGGGAAACTACTTGGCCAACTATTTTTCTGGTGGAAGTGGTTGGTGGGGTGGTGGTTATGGGGATTTTTGGGGAGCGGAGGGGTTGACATGCGGAGTTTGCCCGAAAAATGGGGAAAGAAAAATGGGGAAAGATCGTTTCGATTCCTGCGATTGCTTTGCGATGTACGCCGTAAATCGGCGAGTTGTCCGCAGAGACTGTTAAGATAACCATACGGTTGGCGCGCGGCCGGGACGGCCTACGCGCGAAAAGGCGGGCACGGATTGCTCTATTGGCTGCTCTATCAGAAGTTGTTTCCCTACTTTCGGGTCTTCCGGATCTTCCGGTATCTGACCTTCAGGACGGTCTTTGCCAGCCTGACGGCGCTGCTGATCGGGCTGTTGATCGGGCCGTTTGTGATTGAGAAGTTGCGCGAGTTTCAGATCGGGCAGTATGTTCGCGACGACGGCCCGCAGAGCCACCTGAAGAAGGGCGGCACACCGACGATGGGCGGCGTGCTGATCTGCATCTCCATTCTGGTGCCGACGCTGCTGTGGTCGGATCTGTCGAACCCGTATGTGTGGGTGGTGATGCTGTCCACGCTGGCGTTTGGCAGCATCGGATTCGCCGACGACTACCTGAAGGTGGTGCGCAAGCAGAGCAAGGGGCTGAGCTTCTGGCAGAAGATGGGGCTACAGTTTGCGGCCAGCGCGGCGGTGGCGGCTGTGCTTGTGGCGATGCAGAAGAGGGGTTTGTATTCCACTCGGCTGGTGGTCCCGTTCCTGAAAAACTTTCGTCCGAATCTGATTGTGGACTCCATGCGGCATCTTCCCCATCTGGGATGGCTGGCGTTCTTTCCGTTTGTGCTCTTCGTGATGCTGGTGATCACGCTGACCAGCAACGCGGTGAACCTGACGGACGGCCTCGATGGGCTGGCCATCGGATGCACCATCATCGCGGCGGGCGCGCTGACGGTGCTGACGTATGTCTCCGGGCATGTGGTCTTTGCGGACTATCTTGAACTACAGCGGATGCCGATGGTCAGTGAGCTGACTGTCTTCTGCGGAGCGATGGTGGGAGCTTCCATCGGATTCCTCTGGTACAACGCGCATCCGGCGGAGGTCTTCATGGGCGACGTGGGATCGCTCGCGCTGGGCGGCGCCATCGGCACGGTCGCGGTCATCATCAAGCAGGAGCTGCTGCTGCCGTTCATCGGCGGCGTGTTCATCCTGGAAGCCGCCAGCGTGATCCTGCAGGTGGGCAGCTTCAAGCTGCGCGGCGGCAAGCGCATCTTCAGGATGGCCCCGCTGCACCACCACTTCGAACTACTGGGGTGGAGCGAGTCGAAGGTGATCGTGCGCTTCTGGATTCTGGCGCTGGTGTTTGCGCTGTTTGCGCTGACGACGCTGAAGCTGAGGTGAGAATTCAATGTTGCTGAAGGACCGCGATGACGGCATTGCGGACGGTCGTGAGCATTTCGGGCTTCAGCGTTCCAACCACTGTGGCGATCAGGGATTCGTGGGCTGTGAAGACTTTACCGGGACGCACATAGCTGATGTGCTCAAGCATTCCGACTGAGAAGTCCGACGCCGCAAGAGGGAAGGAACTGTTATCGCCGTAGGGATTGCTGGTGATCTGGCATACGATCCAGTCTTCGCGGTTTGGGCCTGCGAGAAGGACAGCGGGACGCAGTTTATTCCGGCTCAGATCGGAGAATGGGAACGGAAGCAGCGCTACTTGGCCTGCTGCAAATGGGCCCATGCCTCGTCCTCTTCGGGGCGAAGCCAATCGGCAAGCGCCTTCTCCGACATGAGAGCCGGATAGATGGTTTCGCTTTCAGGCCACGCGAGGACGGCCCTGCCCGGTGGCAGTTTCAATGACGGATCGAGCAGGTGAATGGCGCCCGCTTCGTCGATCTCGACTTCAATGGTCCGCCTCATGGTTTACTCCCGCCATTCCTGTTGAGATGATAGCAGTAGAGCGTTGGTGTTGCGCTGCAGAGCGAGATTGAACCGAGCTTGTGTCCGAACAAAGTGGATAACATTATTGTCGAGTGCCAAGAGCACTACTGGTGAGTATGGAACTGAAAAACAAGCGCGTACTGGTGGTGGGGCTGGGCAAGTCGGGGAAGTCGGCGGCGCTGTTTCTGCGGGAGCGCGGGGCGCAGGTGACGGTGTCGGACTCGCGCAGTGCGGCGGCGCTGGCGGAGCAGATTCCCGCGCTGCTCGATGAGGGGATTGCGGTCGAGACTGGCGGTCATGGGTTGCTGACCTTTCGCAAACAGGACTTGATTGTGGTTTCGCCGGGAGTGCCTTACAACATGCCGGAGCTACAGCAGGCGCGCGCCTTTGGCCTTCCCATCATCGGCGAGCTGGAGATGGCGAGCCGATTCCTCCAGGGGCAGGTCATCGCGATTACCGGGTCGAACGGGAAGACGACCACGACGGCACTGCTGGGTAAAATCTTCGCCGATGCAGGCGGCCCGACGCTGGTCGGCGGCAACATTGGCACGCCGGTGATCGACCTGGTTGCGGAGAGCATTCGGCTGAGTGGTGGGGCGAGCGAAGAAGAAGCAGATTCCTCCGCTGCGCTGCGGAATGACAAACAAAAGGTGTGGACTGTGCTGGAGGTCTCCAGCTTTCAGTTGGAGACGGTGGAGGAGTTTCGTCCGCATATTGCGGTGGTGTTGAATATTACGCCGGACCACCTGGATCGGCACGGGACATTTGAGGACTATGCCACGATGAAGGCGCGGATTGCGGCCCGGCAGGGGGCAGAGGACTTTCTGGTGCTGAACGCCGAGGACAAGCCGACGCAGATGTTGGCGGGCAAGACGAGGGCGAAGGTCTACTGGTTCAGCACGCAGAGACCGATCAAGCAGGGAGCGTTTGTGCATGGGGAGAGTGTGCTGTTTCTCGCGCGCGAGGGTGGGAGGCCGGAGCCCGTACTGCCGGTGGCGGAGATTCCGCTGAAGGGCGCGCACAATGTGGAGAATGTGTTGGCTGCAGTGTGCGCGGCCCGGTTGGGTGGGGTCTCTGCCGAATCGATTCGCGCTTCGGTGGCTGGATTTCAGGCGGTCGAGCACCGCCTGGAGTTTGTGGCCACGGTGCGCGGCGTGGACTTCTATAACGACTCCAAGGCGACCAATGTGGACGCGACGAAGAAGGCGCTGGAGGCCTTTGCGGGCGGCGTGCATCTGATTCTCGGCGGCAAGGACAAGAACTCCGACTACACGGAGCTGGCCGATCTGATCCGTACACGCGTGAAGACTGTTGCCACAATTGGTTCGGCGGCGGAGAAGATCGAGCGGCAGCTGGCGGGAATCGTCAAGATAGTCTCAGCGGGAACTCTGGACGTTGCCGTGAAGACCGCCGCGGAAAACGCAGTGCCGGGAGAGGTCGTGCTGCTGGCTCCGGCCTGCTCCAGCTTCGACCAGTTCGAGAGCTATGAACATCGTGGGCGCGTCTTCAAGGAGATTGTGAAGGGATTTTCTACGGCGGGCTAAGCGGAGAAAGAACGAGCAACGACTACGGCAAGTTCGGAGATTCTGACTGCGACAGAATGACGAACAAAGATGCAGGATAAACATTGAGGCGGCATGGCAAAGCGGGTAGGCGTCGATAAATGGCTGTTCGGGACCGTGCTGCTGCTGGTTCTGTTCGGACTGGTGATGGTGTTTTCCGCGTCGGCGGTGATGTCGCAGGCGGAGTCTGGGTCTCCGTATAAATATGTGGCGAAGCAGGGGATGTATGCGCTGTTCGGAATGGTGGCGCTGTTCGCGCTGATGCGCGTGGACTACCGGCGATATAACAGCTATCCGTTTGTCGGCTCCGCCGTGGCGCTGACCACGATGCTGCTGGCGGGTGTCTTCGCCATGCCTGCGCTGAACCATACCCATCGCTGGTTCCGGCTGGGCAGCTTCTTTACGTTTCAGCCATCGGAGCTGGCGAAGCCTGCGATTGTTCTGTTCCTGGCGTATTTTCTACAGACGCGCATTCATACGATGGACGATTGGAAGGGCACGATTCTGCGTGCGGCGCTGCCCCCGCTGCTCTTCGTTGGGTTGATTCTGAAGGAGCCGGACCTGGGCACGGCGCTGGTCTGCGCGGGCGTGACGGTGCTGATGCTGTACCTGGCGGGGTTGCAGTTGAAGTGGATCGGACTGGCATTGCTGGCGGCCTCGCCGGTACTGTACTACATGCTGTTCCTGATTCCGTGGCGACGGGCGCGGATGCTGGCCTACATGAACCCAGAGGCGGACCCGCTGGGCAAAGGCTTCCACATCATGCAGTCGCTGATCGCGGTGGGGACGGGCGGAGTGACCGGGTTGGGACTGATGGAGGGACGACAGAAGCTGTACTTCCTGCCCGAGGCGTGGACGGACTTCATCTTCGCCAACATCTCGGAGGAGATGGGACTGCTGGGCGCGCTTATGCTGGTGGCTCTGTTCTGCTTCCTGGGCTATCGCGGGCTGCGGGCTGCGTTCCTGTCCACCGATCCGTTTGCGCGCTTTCTGGCCTTCGGGCTTACCTCCGCGGTGCTGATCCAGGCCTTCTTCAATATCAGCGTGGCCATCGCACTGGTGCCGACCAAGGGGATCACGTTGCCGTTCATCTCGTTTGGCGGAACCTCGCTCTTCTTCACTCTGGCCGGAATGGGCGTGCTGTTGAACATAACGCGTGAGATCGATTGATGCAGGGAACAGGGAACAGGGAACAGGGTGCAGAAAGCCCGCTGCGGGTTCTGATTGCGGGCGGTGGCACTGGAGGGCATGTGATTCCGGCGCTGGCGATTGCGCGCGAGCTGCACGACGCGCACTGTGCCGAGGTGCGTTTTGTGGGAACGGAGCGCGGGTTGGAGACACGGTTGGTACCGGAGGCGGGCTTCCGGCTCGATCTGGTGCGCTCCGGCCAGTTGAAGAATGTCAGCATGGCGACACGGCTGCGCACGGCGGTCGATCTGCCGCTGGGCGTATTGCAGTGTGTGCGGGCCCTACGCGAGTTCAAGCCGCAGGTGGTGGTCGGCGTGGGCGGATATGCGAGCGGGCCGGGAATGATGGCAGCGATTCTGCTCCGCGTCCCAACGCTGGCGTTTGAGCCAAACGCGGTCCCGGGGCTGGCAAACCGGCTGGTGGGTCGATGGGTGAGTGCGGCAGCGGTGAACTTCGAGCAGACGCAACGCTACTTTCGCAATGCGCGGGTGACCGGAATTCCGGCGCGCGCGGAGTTTTTTGCGGTTGCGCCGAAGGCTGCGGGCACGACGCGGCGGCTGCTGGTCTTCGGTGGCAGCCAGGGTGCGCGGGTGCTGAACGATGCGATGCCGAAGATTGCTGCCCGGCTGCTGGACCGGTTTCCCGATCTGGAGATTGTGCATCAGGCGGGTGCGCGAGCGGCGGAGGCGACGGCGGAGGCCTATGCGCGGGCCGGTCTGGCTGGCGAACAGTTCGGTCGGCGCATCCGCGTGCAGGCGTATCTGGACAAGATGCCGGAGGAGTTTGCCGCGGCGGACCTCGTCCTCTGCCGCAGCGGTGCCAGCACCATGGCGGAGCTTGGTGCGGCAGGGAAGACCTCGCTGCTTGTGCCGTTTGCGCGGGCCTCGGACGACCACCAGCGCAAGAACGCAGAGGTCTTCCTCGCGGCGGGCGCTGCGCGGATGTTGACCGAGGCGGAGCTGGGCGATTCCAACTCGCTGCTCGACTCGCTGTCGGCGTTGCTCTGCGACCCACCGACGATGAGGGCGATGGGGGAACGGGCGCGGACGCTGGCCAGACCGGACGCGGTGCGGAAGATCGCAGCGATGGTGATGGAGCTTGCGGGTAGAGGTTGATTGGCGCGGTTGCGGATTTTTGTGGTTGGCAAAGGGCCTCGGGGTATAGGGAAAAGACGAAGGGCTGAGGATTTTTCCCTCGATTCTGCGTCTCTATCGGTGTCCCTGCGTTCGATGCGTTGTAAGAGCGATTCAGGCACTTCTGCGCAGGGAACCGATTCCAGGCTGGCACGGAGTCGTACTGTCTTTCGACCGGAATTGCTGCTATGCCCTTGCCATGCTGCTGAAAGAGCGATATATCTTGTGTGAACCAGGGTCGAAGGGAGATTCCTCTTTACGCCTTGGCCTTTCTCGATCGATCCCTTATGAAGAACCTCCGCCTTGCCGTCGCTGTGCTTCTCGCTTCTTCCGCGTCCATGCTTCCTGCGCAGACGCGGGTTCCGGCAAAGGACCAGGCACCGCCAGCCCCGACCGAGCCGCTCATCGTCGATGTGCATCCGTCTCCGTATCGCGGCGTGATCTGGTACCGAACCAATATCGGCCACCAGCGCTTCGACATGCGCGACGCCACCCTCCTCGACCTGATCTCTGTCGCTTACAATCGCCAGGACAACGACGCCCTCCTCGGCGGTCCCACCTGGATCGACTTCGACCGCTTCGACGTCGTTGCGAAGGTCGCTTCCCTCAAGCTGCCAAGCTATTCCACCGATCCGGCAACCATTCAAAATCCGGTGAACCCCTACGACCAGATCCGTCCAGTGCTGCAACGCGTGCTGACGGAGCGTTTTCACCTGAAATACCACACGGAGAACCGGCTGCTGCCCGGCTACATCATGACGGTCGCAAAGGACGGCGCGAAGCTGGCAGAGGCGAAGGACCCCGATGCTCCCAACAACTGCCAGTATGCGGAGGACAAGGCAACTCCAGGAAACGGTACCTTGACTTGCACCTCACAGACATTGACGCAGTTTATTGCGAACTTTGGCGGTATCTTTCCTCACTCCGTCATCGATCGCACCGGTCTTAAAAAATCATACGACTTCAAACTTAAGATCGCCTTCGGTCAGATACAGAGCCAAGAGGAGTACATTCGGGTGTTCACCGATATGTTGAAGCAACAGCTTGGCCTTGTCGTCGCAGCCGGGGACATATCGCAGCCCGCAATCGTCATCGATACGGTGGACCGCACCCCGACTCCGAACCTACCGGACATTGCCACGCTGATCCCCGCTCTTCCCGATCTGGAGTTTGAGGTCGCCACCATCAAGCCAGCCGCCGCGAATGAGCCGCAGCAGCAGATTCGCCCTGCCGGCTCCCAGATTACCTTCAGCAACTGGCCCCTACAGGCGCTTCTCGTCTTGGCCTGGCAGTTTCGCACCGGAGCGATGCTTGGCAATCGGCCCGATTGGCTCAACACGACGCGATACACCATCCTGGTCAAGCTGCCGCCGGATACCAATGCCAATACCGTGTGGCAGGACAGGGACCTGATCGACCGGATGCTACAGAAGCTTCTCGTCGACCGCTTCCAGATCAAATACCACTGGGGCGAGCAGACGCAGCCGGACGCCTATGTCCTGCTTGCGGGCACTCCAAAGATGAAGAAGGCCGACCCCAACTCGCGAAGCTCCTGTGGGTTTGGACCGGCCAAAGGCGAAAAGGACGTCAGCAGCACACCGGACTCCCCGTTCGACAATGAATTCCACTGTCAGAACGTGACCATGGACCAGTTCGCCGACCTGGCGCAGAGTCTCGCGGGATCTGAGATCAGGAACCGCGTCCCCAACAAGACTGGCCTTGCGGGATCCTACGACTTTACGCTTTACTACACCAGCGTCCGCAAGCTGCGCACGCAGATCGCCGCAGCCGCCGACGCGGCCAAGCAGGCGGGAGATGATTCCGCATCGGCACCCGTCCCCGGAGTCTCCATAGAGGACGCCTTTCGCAAGCAGCTCGGACTGAAGCTCGAAAAGCAGCCACTGACGCTTCCATCCTTGGTGCTGGACCATATCGAACAGATACCGACCCCGAATTGAGTCGACGAGAGAAACTCCGGGTTTGAACAGTCGAGTGAGTCGTAGATGATCTGGAGTCGGTGCCGGATCACAAGTGGCCCACGATGCGAGCCTGTTGTAGTGGCCTGTGTCAATCAGGATCCGAAGCGACGGGGGGCAGGTTGAATGAGCAGAGGAAATATCTGTCGCGTCATCGCTCTTCGATCGTGACCGTTCCCGACACATCTCTCTCCAGCGTCCACCACTGGCCCTCGCGATGCGCCTTCGCCGGAGCGCCGCCGACCCACACTCCGCTCGAACCCTCGATCACGGGCAACTCGACCCTGGCGGTCATCCCAGCGGGCAGGGTGAGTGTCAGAGTGAAGTTCTTCTCTCGCCTCCAACTCACCGACAGCTCGCCGCGCGGCGTAGGCATCCGGCCTTCGGCCCAGGTCAGGGTTCCCGGATGGGGTTGGATCAGCGCTGTGCTCCACCCCGGCGTCAACGGCTGCGCGCCCAGCACGAAGCGGGGCAGAAGGTTTGCCGGGGCCGCTCCCCAGGCATGGTTCCAGTCCTGATTGGGCTTGTACTTTTGGTCCCATGCCTCCCAGGTGATGGTCGCACCGCTGTCTACCATGTGCCTCCAGCTTCGGTCTCCCGATGCGGTCATCAGTGCCAGCGCGTCCGTATCCTCGCCATTCTCGAAGAGACCCTCCAGCAGATATTGCGCCGCGTAGACCGATCCTGCCATGCCGCGGCCGGCGAGCCACTGGGCGATCTGTGGCCGCTTGTCGGCAGGCACCAGCCCAAAGGCCAAAGGAAAAAGGTTCGCATGGAGCGATGCGTGGTCGGTTCCTACTCCATCCCGATAGAGACCACGCGCCGGATCGAAGAGCTTCTCCTGGAAGGTCGCCTGCGCCGTCCTCTCCCGCTCCGAAAATGTCGCGGCCTCCTCTTTTTTACCCAGAGCCTCAGCCAACTCGCTCATCTCTTCCAGAGCGCGCAGATGGAAGGCGTTGACTACCGTGTTGACGCTGGTAAAGATGTAGCCGTCGCGCTCGTGTCCTGGCCAGTCGACAATATCTCCGTGTCGAATCTGGTGCGGCGTGCTGGTAATCAGTCCGTCTGACCCGATGCGGCTATCCAGCAGCTTGGTCTTAAGTCCCTCATAGTGCGCTGCCAGCCAGGTCGTGTCGCCCGTTTCCATCCAGTCGGCGTATGCCATGAAGACCATCTGCGGAGCCCACTCGGACGGCCATGTCGGAAACTTCATCAGACGGTCGAAGGTGGCCCGCGCCATCCGTGGATCGGCGTCTCCGGCGTAGTAGCTGAGCTGGGTGAGATAAGCATCCGCCTCGTATGCAAGGCGCTCGCGGTCTCCATCCACGAAGACCCCGGCAAAGGTCGTCGCCTTGATCGAGTAGTGGCAAAGGTCCCAGATCGTATCCAACATAGGGTCTGAGGAGTGGAAGGTCGCAGCGTCGTCGACCCATGTACTGTCGAAGGCGGCGCGACGGCGAATCTGGTTCGCGCGCAGCTCCGTCGGCCAGCCCTCTACCTCTACCCAACGAAACGGCATCAACACCCCCCAAGTTGCCGGGGTCAACACCGCGGGGGCCTGCGTGTTCCGCGCATCCGCAGGAGGAGCGACGATTACGGTCTCTGCCCCTTTCAGCGCAACCTTCACCTCGGCATAGCGCACCGAGCCGGGTGGATGCGTATCCACGCGGCCGTCTTTCAATGCCTCGCCAAAGCGGATGGTAATCGCCTCCGACGCAGTTCCGTGCCCATGCGAAGGCGTTAGCGCAAGGTTTCCAAATGCTACCCGGCCAAAGTCCACCAGGAACACCCCCGGCGCAACCTTGCCGATCGTTGCGGGCGCCTGTTCCACCAGATGTACCGACGCGATGTCCTGCGCGGTCGCCGGTGCCAGCATCGCACCGAATACCATGGCGAGCGGCGCGAGGCTGAGGAGAGTTGGTCGAGCGAGAGTGCAGGGGCCTGGTGTTGCGCCCGACCGGGCGGAATGGATCACTTCGTGCTCGCTTTCGAGAAGACAGACTTGCCAGAGGCGATCATTTTGCTGAGCGTGCCGCAGGTCAATGGATTCTTTGGGGCTGTGGTCTCACCGACCGTCTGGCGGTTTGTTTCGGTGGCCTTCTCGATGTTCGCCATCGGTGCTCCAGTCTTTCAGACCTTCCGGTTGCCGTGAGACGCAGGATACATGAAACGGATTGCAGGGAGACAAACCCCCGCGCATACTAGACGCGGCGCGGGGGTGGGAGGTTTCAGTTCAGAAGTTGAGGCGGGCGGTCAGTTGACCGATACGCGCATCGTTGGCCTGGACAAAGTAGCCGGTTGGGTTGGCCGCAGTGTACCCACTGGAGGATGAGCCTGCGTTAGACGAACCAAGCCCTCCAGGAGCGCCCCATTCAGGCGTATTGAAGACGTTGAAGAACTCGCCGCGAATCTCGAAGGTCATGCCGTCGCGGATGGCGAACTGCTTAAAGAGCGACAGATCGACCAGTGGGTGAAGCTGCTGGCGAATATTCAGAACGGTGCTGTTGCTCTGCGATGTGTATGGCAACCGTTGTTGGAAGGCGAGGTTTGGCGACGTCGCATCGCAACCTGTCACAGTGGGAAGATTCGTATTGACCTGTGTGTACACCGCTGTATTGCCCACGATCTTTACGGAGTTGTAGCAGGTGTTGAACTGACGGTGGAGAGACCAGTTCGACTGCTTGTAATTGCCGATGATGTCGACGTTTGCCGGCGCGCCCAGCAGTGCTCCGTCTGAATACCGCATGACGCCGTTCAGCTTCCATCCACCGGCAATCTCCCGTGCATAGTAGGGCAGCGTGTCGAAATCAGGCAGTTCGTATATTCCGTAGACCGTGCCGAAGAAATTCGGGGCGCCATCCTCGACATGATCCAGTTGGTTGGTCACGGCTGCATAGTTGTCGAGGTAGCCGTCATGGTGCATCAGTTTGTCCCACGTCAGGTTGCCTGCGATGGTGTAACGATGCCTCATCGGCTTGGTGACCTGGATCTGCAACGCGTTGTACGGCGCGGAGCCGATGGGGGAGTAGTTCTCGTTAACCGCGCCGAACTCCGGGTACGGCAGATACAGCAGGTTCTGCGCGATAGTGGCGGCGTTGTACGTGGTGGACTGCGGGATCTTGCCAGCCATTGGATTTGCGACAGCCGCATTCAGGGTATTAACCTCAGCGGCTCCCTGATTGTAATACTGCGCGGGCAGAATGTTGATGTTGTGGTTGACCTCAAGATGGGTTGGCCGGCTGCCGACATAGGCTGCCTGCACCACCAGACCGTCCCGCAACTGCTGCTGCACATTGAGGGTGAACTGGGTCATCCTTGGCTGCACATGGGCCGGGTCGATAAAGGAGACGTTCTGCCCCACGGCCGTGGACAGCCCGAGCGAATTGCCGGTGGGAAGCAGAACACCCGCAGGGTATGGATTGCTCAGCGGGTTCACCGGGGTATTGGTCACATAGTTGTTGTAGCTTGTGGTCTGGGTGAAGCCAGTGCCAATGGGGGACTCGAACGTATTGAAGTAAATGAGTCCCCAACCAGCGCGGATGACTGTGTTCGGCGTCGCCATGTAGGAAACGCCGAGACGAGGCTGAATGGCCTTGTAGTTGGCGGGATATGGGTTGCGGCTGCTGGCGTTGGTGTACTGCAAGCCGCCGTATAACGGCAGCCCAGGAACAGATGCCTGTAGCGGGTTCACGCAGGTCGTGCAGAAGGTGGTAACCATTTTGTTGAACCGCTCGGTGTAGGGCGACTCCAGGTCCCACCGCAGACCAAGATTGACGGTGAGCTTATGGTTCACGCGCCAGTCATCCTGCACCCACGGCGCAATGTAGATCTGCTGCAGAGCGTACGAGGCTGCGATGGTGTAGTTGGCGGACGAGAAGGTCCCGAGCAGAAGACTCGCAAAGGAGTCGCCGGAGTTTGGGTCGCCCGTTTGATAGTTCTGTTGCGTGAACCGGCGGTCGAAGTTGAACCCTGCCGTACCGCCGCCGTTGCCGAAGCCGCTCTCCGGGTTCTGCTGGTTGTAGCGAAGAATGTTTCCCTCGAACCCAAAGCGGATGTTGTGGGTCTTGACGGTCTTGGTGGCGATTTCATCCAGTGCGCCCACCGTGCTGGTGCTGATCTGGCCGCCCGCTCCGGGTGCCAGACCGGCATAGCCATCGCCGTTGGATGCCCCGGGGAAGGAGGCATACGGATAAGTCCCCGAGATGCCGAGGGAGCTCAGGTCGAAGTTCGCGTTGCCCGGATAGACAAGTCCAAAGGGGTGGACCTCCAGCCCCAGGCGCGAATCGAGCACAAAGCTCGGAGAGAAGACATGAATCTCATCCATGCTGCCGCCGCGAGTATTGCGCAGGACGGTGTAGCCGTAACCGCTGGGCCCGACCCCCTTCGGGAAGCCCTGTAGCGGGTAGCTTTGGGTAAGGCCAGCCTGGAAGTAGATCGCGTTGATCTTGTCGTTCACGCCGAGTTGATGGTCGAGCCGGACGATCCACGACGGATACCGGCTACGATACGACGTTTGGGTCGATACATAGTTTGGGGAGGTCAGGGCGGTCGCGCCGGGTACATTCGGTGCCGGATAATAGCTGGCCAGTGCGGCACCGGCGGTCGAGATCGCCGAGGCGATGTTGTTGTTGGCAAAATACTGGGTGCGGTTGCCATTTACATCGACCGGGGAATTCGGCATGTAGAGTTGAATGCCCGAGGTGCAAAGACCGCTGCCGTTGAATGCGCTGCAAAGACCCGAAAAGTCGCCAGCCAGCTCCGCTGCGGTTGGGACCCGCGATTGATAGTTGACAGCCGTATGAGTCTGGTAACGCTCGTAGGCGACGAGGAAGAAGGTCTTGTCGTGGCCGTCGTACACCTTGGGAATCAGTACCGGGCCGTCGAGCACAAAACCGGTCTGACTCACCTGGTCGTTGTTCCGGTTTTGCTTGAGAAAGACCTTTTCCGCCAGGTTCGCATTGAGATATGTGTCTTGAAAAATATAGTAGGCCGATCCGTGGAATTTGTTGGATCCCGACTTGATAATGGTGTCGGTGACGGTGCCGTTGCCATGTCCTACTTGGGCATCGAAGATCGACTGCGAGACCTTCACCTCTTGCACAGCTTCCGGGGAAGGAGTAAATCCGGCGTAAGTAACGCCCGAGAGACGCTCCGGGGGATCGTTCGGGATACCGTCGATGGTGAGCCGGTTGTGGCCGCCGTTGCCGTCGGTGGTCAGTTGGATTGCCGTGCCGCTGAAGGGGTTGGTGTACTGGCTTGACTTGCCCTGAAAGTATCCGCCCGATCCGCTGTTGATGACGCCGACGGTGAGCAGCGCCAGGTTCATTGGGTCGCGGCCATTGTTCGGCAGGTCCGTGACCTCCTGATTGGAAATCGTCGTCTCAAGAGCCGGAGACTCCGTATCCAGCAGTTGAGAGTTTTCCGTCACGATGACCGATTCCGTCTGACTCCCGACCGTGAGAGAAAAATCCGCGGCTACGGTCGTGCCGGCGGTGAGCGTGATTCCGGTTCGTGTCTCAACGCGGAATCCCTTGGCCGTAACGGTGATGGTATAGACATCGGGACTAAGAGACGGGATGCTGTAGGCACCCTCGCTGTTGGTGACCCCTTTGGAGACGAAGTGTGTGGTGGTGTCGGTTGCCGTCACCTCGGCGGCCACTACCTTCGCGCCGCTCGGATCCGATACGTTGCCGCTGATTGTGCCCTGATACTGTTGGGCGCTCGCGCAAATCGTGAGACCGAGGCTGAGAGTTAGGACGATTCCAAAGCGGCTGACCATGCTGCGAATGCCTGTTTTGAACACAAGAACCTCCAGAAGCTATGAACCGGGGACATACGAGTCCCCCGGGTTGAATTCCACACGATAAGCCCATCCATCTAAGGGAGCAATCGGGCGGCATTTCGACGATGGTTCATAGTGGAGAGTGGATCACCGACGGGCAAGTTAATTTACCGGAAGCAAACGCGTTAATTTACCGTAATAACTGTATATAATCGTTTATTTTCAATTATTTGCAGCGCGATAGAAGTTCAGGGATCCAGGGCTGCGTTCCCGTGCTACACTTCTCTCCACCCGTTGTCCCCGATTGCCTATGGCTACTATTGCGAATGCCCCAACCGATGCGGGTCTTGACCAGCCGACCATTGACGAACGACGCGCTCTGATTGACCGTGTGGCGGCCAGTGCGCAATTCGGCCGGTCGGCCCGTCTGCGCGACTTTTTGCTCTACGTCGGCAACCAGTCGCTGAAGGAGGGCTGCCCGGAGATCCACGAGCAGGAGATTGGAGCCAAGGTATTTGGCCGCTCCTCAACCTACGACCGTAGTCAGGACAACATTGTCCGGGTGAACGCGTCCGAGTTGAGAAAGCGCATCGAGCAGTACTTCGCCACCGAGGGCGCGCAGGAGACGCTGGTTCTGGAGATCCCGCGCGGCGGCTATAAGCCGGTTTTCCGCCGCAGGCCAGTGACGGTTGACGAGCTGCCGTCCAGCTCGTTGCGGCTGGAGGCAGTGCGGGCTGGCGATGCGGCGGATGACGCTGCGCGCGGCCGACGCGGGATGCGGCGGGGCCCAATGCTATTGCGCGCGGCCTGCGTGGTGCTGGCGGTAGCATGCGCTACGCTGTGGCAGCAGAACCGGACGATGCGGCGGGCGATGGACCCCTGGGAGGGCAAACCTGCGGTCTCGGCGCTTTGGAAGGACTTCGTCAAGCCCTCCCAGCAGACCGACATCGTTCTGCCCGATGCCTCGCTCAGCATCCGCGAAGAACTCACGGGACATCCCACATCGCTGTCCGATTACATCAACCGCCAGTACACGAACGAGACGGCATCGCTCGCTGTCAGCAAGGACCGGAACGACGACCTTACCGACATCTACGGGCACAACCTAGTGGCCTTTGGCGACTTCCGCGCCGCCCAGCAGATCCTCGCGCTGAGTCCGGTCGGATCGTCGCTGCGCCTGACGCTTTCCCGTTTCTTTCAGGCGGAGTCGGTCAAACACGACAACCTTATTCTGATTGGTGGGAAGAAGGCGAATCCATGGGTTTATCTGTTCGACGGCCAGATGACCTTCAGCCTCGACTATGACGACGTCCGGGGACTTGGAACCATCGTGAATCGCCATCCGCACCCCGGAGAGGCCGCTTCCTATACACCTACCCGGTACCCTAGTGGGTTTGAAGGCTACAGCGTCGTGGCTTATCTGCCGAACCCAAGCCATAACGGCAACGTGATGATCCTCACCGGGACAGATTCCGACGCGACCAGTGCTGCCGCTGAGTTCCTCACTTCGGAAGAACAGTTGAAGAAGTTTCAAGACACCCTTCATGTCCAGAAATTTTCCTACTTCGAGGTACTCCTCAAGACGTCGCGCCTCAGCGGAACGTCCTTCAGTTCGGAGGTCCTCGCCTACAGAACCTACCCCGGTCTTAAATAACCCGTGTCAGGCCAGGCTGTCGTCTGGATGAGGACATCAGCCCACGCCCCGACCGCTATCTTTCGTTGAAGAGCAAGCATGCGCTGCGATTTCTCCCGACGCATCGGACTATTTAGAAATGGTAGATCAGACCAGCGGAGATCTTCAGATGATTCTGCCAGTTGTTCACGTTGTTGGGCAGGGTAGTGCGCATGTAGTCCAGTTCCAGCAGGCGCGCTGAGAACTTCCGGCTGACGGTCATTTCGCTGCCCCCTCCCACCGCATAGATGAATCCTGTCGCCGAGCTGCTGGAGCTTGACGGAAATACCGAGTTGAATCCGCGCACCGCGCCCAGCAGAAACTGCCCGTAGGGGGTGTATCTTCCCATGCGATGTCGCACCTGCGGTCCGGCCATCAGTGTCATCAGGCCCAGACCATAGTTCGCGCCGGAGACTGTGCCGGTATTCACCACGGAGAAGTCTGCAACCGCCGAGAGGCGGCTTGTCAACGCAAGGCGTGCATTCACTCCACCGCCCTGCATGGCGAAACAACCGCACGCGCCGGGATGCGCATTGGAGATGTCCGCCACATAGTTCACGCCGAGATCGACTGAGGGTGGCCTGGAGATCCGTTGGGCCGCCGCGGACGAGGCCGCACACACTCCCATCAGAAGCATCAGCGCGACTCTCTTCCATGTGTTGCGGTTCATCTGTTCTCCTATCGCTTCAACCGTTACTGAACAATCAGCGTGACGTCCTGGGAGTGCGAGACCGGCCCGCTGGTTGCAGTTACCACGACGGGGTACGTCTGCGGCGATGTTCCGAAGAAACCGCCCGACCCGCAACCCGCCAGCATGCCCACGATGCCAGACAGCAGCAATACCAGCGCCAGCAGGCGCGGCGTGCGGCGTGTGCGCTTCAGGACATCCCTGGTGCGCTTGAACCCGGCGAAGGGAAGCAGCAGCAGTGGCGCAATCAAGCCCATCCAGGGGCCGCCGCGACGGCTTACGAACGCCAACGGGTTGATCGTATTCACCACCAGTGCTATCTGCGTAGCGCCGCTGCCTGCGGGAATGGAGGACGGCGTCAGGGTATACGTCGCGCCCGGTGGCAGCCCGCTCACGGTAAATGTAACCTGCAGCGGGAAGGTGGTCAGCGCTGGCGACACGGTAAAGTTATAGGTCGCAGTTTCGCCCGGCGCGACCGTCTGCGTCGACGGGCTACCCACCGACGGCACCAGCACAAATGTAAAGTCCGCGCCCGTCACCGTCTCGGTGACACCGTTTGATGCGCTGGACGCAAAGTCGGTATCGCCACTATAAACAGCCGTAACGGTGGATGCTCCGAGTGGAAGCACCGTGACCGTGAGCGTGGCCACACCCGCATTCACCGGCGAGGTCCCCAGCAGCGTGGGGCCGTCATAAAAGCTCACCGACCCGCTCGGCGATCCTGTACTGCCCGCGCTGCTGTCGGAGACGATGCCTGTCAGCGTCACCGGCACTGCCTGGTACGGTGTTGCCGTTGATGTCGTCAGCAGGGTCGTCGAGCTGGCCTGCGTGATGGTCAGGTTGGCCGCGGGCGTCAGCGTCACGGTGTAGTTGCCTGCGGCAATGCCGGACAGCGCGGCGGAGATGGCATACGCGCCCGGCGCAGCGGTTGCACTCGCTGTCGTGGACAGACTCAGCGTCACGTTGCCGCTGTCCTGCGCCAGTACGCCGCTCAAGGCTCCCGTCAGCGCCGGGATGGTCGATCCATAGGCGATGGAAACAGGGTTGGCCGTCGCGGTAATGGCCAGCGGAGTCACCGTCAGGTCGAAGACGCCGCTGGCCGCGGCTGCGTTATTGGCATCGCCAGGGTAGATTGCCTCGATCGAATGCTTGCCCGCGCTCAGCGTGCCTGTGCTGAAGGTTGCGATGTTGCTGCTGAGTGCCACTGGCGAACCGACCTGCACCGGCGCACTGCCCGCCGTGTCATAGAATGTGACGCTGCCCGTTGCCGCGTTGGAGTTGAACTTGTAGGTCGTAGTCAGCGAGCCGGAGCCGTAGCCCACGGTCGTCGCCGCGCCGCTCAGGGTCAACGACTCGTCGCCCGTCGGTGCAAGTCCGGCAATCGTAATCAGGTCGCCTTTCGCGTCCACCTCGCGCACGCGACCGTTCTCCGTGTCGGATGCCACTGCGTTGTTGCTGGCCGTGGCAACCACGGCGCGCGGCGTGTCGATGGTGGCCGCCGTTGCCGAACTCACATCGCCGTTGAAGCCCTGCTGTCCGCTTCCCACGACGGTGGAGATGTTGCCGCCGCCGACAGAACGCACGCGGTCGTTATCGCTGTCCGCGATCAGCAGTGTTCCGTTGGGCAGGACCGCAAGCCCACGCGGACGCGCCAGAGCGGCAGATCCCGCCGGACCGCCGTCGGCGGTATAGGTCTTCACCCCGGTTCCGGCAAACGTGCCGATGATGCCAGTCGAGAATGTCACCAGCCGTACCCGCTGGTTATGCGTGTCGCCGATGTAGAGGTTGAACGAGCTGTCCACCGCAACCCCGTTCGGCGAATCCAGTCCCGCCGCGGTGGCCAGTCCTCCGTCGCCACTGAAGAACTGCTCCCCGTCACCGGCGACGGTGGTGATCGTCCCGGACTTGATCTCGCGGATGCGATGGTTGTTGGTGTCGGCAATGTATACGGTGCCCGCCGAGTCCACCGCAACCGCCGTGGGATAGTTCAACTCTGCCGATGTGGCCGCCGCGCCATCGCCCAAAAATCCGGCCACGCCCGTGCCCGCAATGGTGTTGATGATGCCGGTTGCAGCCACCACCTCGCGAATGCGGTTGTTGTGCGTGTCCGCGATGTAGATGTTGTTGCTGCTGTCCACCGCAACCCCGGTGGGCGAGTCCAGTTGTGCCGATGTGGCCACGCCGCCATCGCCGCTGAATCCCTGTGCGCCCGTTCCCGCAAAGGTATTGATGACGCCCGTGGGAGAGACCACGCGCACCACATGATCGTTGGTCGCCGCAATGTAGAGGTTGCCGTTGCTGTCGTACGCGAGGCCGCCGGGCAGCGAGAGCGGCACGGTGGTGGCCTGCACCCCGTTCACCGGTGCTTGCGCGAATGCAGCAACCGGCGGCAGCAGCCCCGCTACAGCAACTAGCAGCATCGCTGGTTTCGACAACCTCGTATACGGCCTCTTCCGAATCATCATGCGCTCTGTCTGCTTCCCTGACTCACTGCCTCTGCCACACATTCGTTGTTCGTATGCCAAACCATCTCAACTCCAATTGCGTCTTCGCTCAATGCATAAAAACCCATCCGCTCATACAATCGCACTGCCGGATTGCCATGGAGCACATGCAGTTGCAGCGCAACCCCTGCGTTCGCGCACTGCTGCTGCACCTGCTCCACCACGCTGCGGCCAAATCCCTGCCCGCGAAAAGCGGCCAGCAGGGCAATATCCACGATCCGCCAGCTTGTCCTCGGCAAACAGCCGGTAGCGCAGCGGTTCGCTTCCGCCCG
>VFSW01005477.1_pt1 | contig 18762 bp, 13 predicted proteins | sample 5358111 | NCBI WGS metagenome assembly VFSW01 (sample SAMN11554181, study PRJNA540505) | mine drainage metagenome | isolation source: sediment from site ElyBrook_90M | place: USA: Ely Copper Mine, Vershire, VT | collected 2017 | reverse complement strand
CGTCGAGCGCCGCTGAGTAGGTGACCAGCTTGAAGGTCGATCCCGGCTCATAGACGTCGCTCACGGCAAGGTTGGTCAGTGCGCCCGCATCCAGGTGGCGTGAGTCGTTCGGGTTGAAACGCGGCGAGACGGCAAGGGCCAGAATCTGCCCTGTGTGCGGGTCCTGCACCACTACTGTCCCATGCAGCGCCTTCACTTTGGCCATCTGCGCGTCCAGAGCGCGCTCCGCCATGTACTGGATATTCGCGTCGATGGTCAACACCAGATTTTCACCCGGCATGGGCTCGCGTTCCTCGCTGCCCAGCACGTGCCGCTTTGCGTCCAGAGCGGTCAGCATACGGCCCGGTTCGCCGTGCATGTCATCGTCGAACTCGCGTTCGAGCCCACCCAGGCCTGTGTCGTCTGTGCCCACGTAGCCAAGCACCTGCGCCGCCATTTCATTGTTCGGGTAGAAGCGCTTGAACTCCTTCTGAAAGTAGATTCCCTTCAGGTTCAGCTCGCGCACCCGGGCTGCCGTGTCCGGATCGAGCTTGCGGGCGACCCAGGCAAAATTCTTCGAGTCGCTCAACCGGCGCAATATCTGATCCTGCGAGGTAAATGTGTCGAGTGGATCGGAGTGGATGATCCTGGACAGCATCTCGGCGTCCATCCCCTTGTCGCCAATCTCTGACGGCACGGCATAGACCGAGTCCACCAGCACGGTCATCGCAAGTTCGCGCAGGTTGCGGTCATACAACATTCCCCGGCGCGGAGCCACGTTGAAGCCATGCTCCTGCTGGCGGGCTGCGCGCAGAACAAAGTCATGGTGCCGCACCACCTGCAGCCAGGTAAGGCGCAGGGCAATGATGGCGATCCACGCACAGAAAAACACCGCCACGTAAACGAAGCGAACCCGCCGTATCGGTGCGGGCAGCGTTTGGCGGTGTGCTGTGTTCATGGAGTTGCGCTCGCGATTCCCTTGATGATCGAAAAACCTGGAGATTGCCTCATAAACAAAGCATATCTGAGCCGCGGCAGCCGCTGTTCCGGCAAATGATCCATGGCGCAAAGGGAGTCATGCCCTTAGCAGAGAAGGTCCAATCTTTTCAGTCGCATCCCAGGCTCCAGACACCAACTGAAAACAATACGCAATCGCCAGGGATGAACTAGACCGTCACTGCGCGGTTGGGATGGCCGGAGAGGAAACCTGCGCCAGCGCCGGAGCGTTCGGGTCGCTCACGTTTTCTGCCCCGACAATCTGACCCGGTTGCGGCGCGCCCAGGCCAAGCTGGCGGGCAATGTGGTCAATGCGACCTGGGTCTGTCAACTGGGCCTCGCTCAGGCGAAGCTGGTGGTTCTGCTCGCGCATCACCTCAAGCTGCTGCTTTTGGGCCTCCACGCGGTAACCAAGTTCGATGGAACTGAAATGCTGCCAGACGTACACCATGACCAGAAGGAACAGGACCGCGGTGACAAGCGAGAAACTGCGCATCTCGCGCGTGCGCTGCGGGTCATCCGCCTTCACAATACGGCTGTTGTCCAGGTGCTTGGTGAAGAAAACCTCCGGAGTCGGCCCACGGCGCGCGCGCTGCTGCGCTGCGAACAACCCCAGGTTGCGATCCGCCACGGACTCCGCACGCTTACGGCCTGCGGCGCGGCCCATCGTCTGTGCTGGCATTGCCTGTGTCGCCATGATTTTGCTCCCCTGCAGCAAGCCGCCTGCTGATTTACTAACTCAACGACCTGCTGACTTGCTGATTCGCTTCTGATCTTTATGCCTTCCTCGTACGAACCGGGCCGGGATCGCTGTAAGAGGAGGGAGTTTTGTAGCAGAGTTGTCTTTCGCCATTGTGCTGGTAGGACAACCCCGGCCCGATTTCTTTTTGAGTTGTCAGTGGCCAGAACAAGCTGAGAACTGACAACTAACCACTGAGAACTGACAACTAGCAACTGACAACTAAATCTTCTCCGCCGCCCGCAACTTCGCGCTTCTTGACCTTGGATTGCGCATCATCTCCTGCTCTTCGGCAATCAGCGGCTTGCGCGTTAGCACCTCGTAAATTCCATCCTTCGCGCCTGCCTTGAACGCGTCTTTCACCAATCTGTCTTCGAGCGAATGAAAGCTGATCAACACCAGCCTTCCGCCCGGCTTGAGCAAGCGCGGCGCGCTTCTGAGCAACGCCTGTATTTCGCCCAGCTCATCGTTCACATAAATTCGAAGCGCCTGGAAAGTTCTGGTCGCCGGATGAATCGAATGGCCTTTTCCCTTGCCATAGCTTTTCATTTGCGGGGCCGCGGACGACACGACTTTGGCCAACTGCGCCGTTGTCGTAATCGGCCGGGCCCGCACAATGGCTCTGGCGACTCTGCGCGACCTCCTTTCCTCTCCGAATTCGTAAATCAGGTTGGCGAGATCGTTTTCGTCCATCTGATTTACCACTTGTTCGGCGGTCTGCCCGGATCGCGTATCCATCCGCATATCCAACGGGCCATCCGCCTGAAAGCTAAACCCTCTGTGCGCCTCTCCCAGTTGCAGGCTGCTCACGCCAAAGTCCGCCAGCAGGCCGTCCACACTGCCCGGCTCCAGCAACTCGCCAGCCTCTGAGAACGCTGCCGCGTGGTAGACAACCTGCGGCATTGCCGCGCCAAGTTCGGCTGCCAACTCCTCCAGCCTCTCCCTGGCCTGCGCCATTGCCTCCGGGTCACGGTCAAAGCAGATCAGCGTGCCTGCTGCCCCGAGCCTCCGCGCAATCGCGCTGGAGTGGCCTGCCAGGCCCAGCGTGGCATCCACATACACCCCACCGGGCCGCACATTCAGGTATTCCATTGCTTCTTCTAAAAGAACCGGCACATGCTGCGGTTTACTCATTTGCTTCTCCGCTATGTGCTTCCCCTGGGGGATTTGCCTGCCAAACAAAAATTGATCTCTGACAACTGGCCCTACAGCCCCAAATCAGCCAGTGCGTTCTGATCCTCAACCCGCAACGGGTTGGCTTCCATCTGCGCCTTGAACTCGTCGTGGTTGGCAACTTCCAGGTACGTCTGCATGCCAAACACAACCACATCTCCCATCACCTTGGCCGATTCCCGCAGAATCTGCGGCACCAGCACCCGGCCCTGCGCGTCCATCTCACTCACCTGGCCGTAGTAACTCACCACATCCAGGTACTTCCGCTTTGCGGGATTCATGTTCGGAATCGCCGCCAGCTTTTCTTCAATCTTTTCCCACTCTTTAAGCGGATAAATCTCCGCCCGCTTGCCATCCCGACTCGTGATGTAGAACTGCGGCCCATAAACCTCGTCTGCGCGGCGCTTGAACTCCGCTGGCAGCTTGAGGCGGCCTTTTTCATCAACTCGTGTTGGGTGGTTGCCTCGAAACATATCCAGAAACCGTTGCCTAAAATGGAACCCTGTTTGAGCCAAACGCCCTTCCAGGTTTCAGATCGCTTAGAATCCATCTAACGAGACCCCGTGGCTTTCTACTTTTCTCCACTTTTGACCACTTCCATCCACATCTTTGCGCGGACTGGTTCGCATGTCAAAGAAGAAATTGCGATTTCTTGAGGTTTTTTGAGGGTTGCCTGTGGAAAACCCAGCCGGCAGTAGGTACCGATTTATGCACTACTACTGCTAGTGTTGCTGGATTTGGTTCTGATTCAGCTCTCTGCTTGCAAGAACGGCTCCGGCTTGATAGGCGAAACAATAGCGAAAGCTGGTAGGGTGAGCTTAAATTTCGCCTTGAGAATCTCTGATCTCTTCTGCTTCTGCGCTCCACTTATTGCGCAAAAACCAGGCCAGGTACAGAACCATGAGCACATTCACCAGGGCAAGCCCGGCGCGCCATGCTGTCACCTTGCGTATCAACTCATAAAACTCCCAGGGAAGAAAGCACATGCCCAGCAAAAGCGTCATGTACTCCGCCCATGTCTTCTCCATCATAAGTCCGATGCCCTCCACCAGGGCAAGTGCTGCATAGGAGAACGTTCCCAGGCTGATCTGCACCAGCCGATGGTCGTTGATCAGCACCACCTTCTCCAGCAGCAGCGTGATGAAGCGGCTTTCCGTGTTGAACCGCAGGTGGACAGCGGCCTGCAGCAACACGTCGCCAAGGTCCTTGTGCAGGAGCTTGAGCGCTCCGATACCCATGGAGATGAACAGCAATGCCTGGGCGAGCTTGTACAAGCCGATCAGCAGCAGACCACTGGAATGTTCGCCGGTGTGGTGCGCGGGCAGCATGTCTGTCGCTTGTGGCGGTTGGTCCATGGTAGAGGATGGAATCATCGGCTACCTTTCAGTTGAAGTCCATCCACGGCAAAAGTCAATTGCCCGGTTCCCGGCGGAGTTGAATGCTGCGTGAATTGTTGCGGCCAGGGGCGGTCCGCCGCAAATCCGGAGCCTGCTTGTGAACCGGCACGCAATCCAGTCGCCCGGCCATGCCGTACATCCAACGAGCAGCACAAAACTCACAGATATAAAAGGACATCGAGATGAAAAAGGCGGCACAGCGACGGTGACCATCGCTGATGTGCACCAGTCGAACGGTATGATCGACGTGATCGACTCGGTCCTGATGCCAAGCTAAGTCCGCCGCAGGGCAAATCGGGCTTTCCGCAACGCAAAGCTGCAACTCACTCCGCAGTGTACCGCCCACCCAAACAGAGGCGCTCCGAAGCCGAGGGGCCTCTGTTTTCTTGCTGTGTTTGTTGCTGTCAAATCTTTGGCCACGATCCCGGATGACTTCCCGCTCCATCTCAGGTAGGTTCAAATAGACTGTGCGCCACACTTACCAGACCGAACAATGGCTCCCCTACCCGGTCGAGCTGGTCTTCGCTTTCTTCGCCAATCCGGAAAATCTGCCGCGCATCATGCCCAAGTGGCAGAAGGCGCGCATCGAGGAGGCCAGGTTTGCGCCACCGCCGCCACGCCCACTTGCAGTTGACCCCGCCTTGCGGTTCCGCAGCATTGCGGCCGGGGCGGGCAGCGGCATGACCATCAGCTTCCGTCCGTTTCCCTACTCGCCGCTGCGCGTGCCATGGGAAGCGAGCATCACAGACTTCATGTGGAACGAATATTTTTGCGATGAGCAGCAGACGGGCCGCGGTCCCTTTGCGTACTGGCGCCATTGCCATCGCGTGCAGTCCCAGGCGCAAGGCGGTGTAAGTGGAACCATCGTCAGGGACGAGTTGGAATACGAACCGCCGTTCGGCGCACTGGGAGAGCTGGCCCATGGCATGGTGCGGCATCAGATTGAGAGCATCTTTGCCTACAGGCGGCAGCGGGTGCCGGAGATTCTCAGCGTAATGGCCGCCGGCTTCAAGGCAGCCGCACCGCCTGGCGCCTCATCTGTTTAGACGGGCAAACACAGGCCGTAACCGGGCGCATAACCATGCATGCCCCGGCAGAGTCTTATCATGTTGCTTGCAGCGCATAGGAACCACTCGTGACCCCAACAGCGAGCAGCAATCCCTTAGCTTGATCCACCAGCCGTGCGGCTCCCCCAGGCACGGCAAGGAAGCGCACCGAGGAAGACACGATGAATTTTACGCCGCATGAATCCCCCCGCCAGCGTAGCGGCATCCACTTCGCAATTGCACTATCGGCACTGCTGGCGGCCCTTTTCATTACCGGCTGTGGCGCTGGAGTGTTCACTCTTGTAGAACCGCCCCCCACACCTCCAAGCCAGGGGCCGCCAATACCGCAGCAGAGCGGCTCAGTCAACATCACCCCGCAGTATGCCGCCGCCGGACCTGGACAGACAATTCAGTTCACAGCTACCCAAACGAACGGCGGCACAGCAGCGATCCAGTGGCAGGTGGCCGTGCCGCAGGGCAGCAGCGGGCCTGCGGGCACCATCAGCGCGAGCGGCCTTTACACCGCGCCGGCATCGGCGCCCCTGGGGCAAGGAGAAAATGTCGTTGTGACGGCGGCCCTTGCCTCAGCCCCATCAACAAACTTTGCCACGGCAACGGTCGCCGTCATTCAGACCGGCCAAGTCGCTACAACAGCCAATCCCCAGGTAGCTTCCTACTCTATTTATCTGCCTAGCAGCGGCAAAGTCGCCGTCCGCTTTGGCACGGACACAACCTACGGACTGAACACGTGGATACAGCCAACGACTTCGCCCTTCGGGGGGCTGGTGACAATCCTGGTTGCCGGCATGCGCGGCAAAACGAACTATCACATGCCGGCGCAGGTAACCCTGGACGACGGGGTCAACTTCTCTGACTCTGACCACACCTTCACCACAGGAACAGCGCCCATCACACCGCCGCTTCAAATCACCACATCGGGGAGCCAGCCTCCGCAGCCCGGCGTTGAGATGTTCGACACGGCGCAATTCAGCACGGCCCTCTATAACCCGGCTCTGAGCGAAGTGTTTGCCACTGACCTGCAGGGCAACGTGATCTGGACATATACATTTCCCTATGTACGGCAGAACATCGTCTTCGCCGTCAAGCCGCTCGCCAACGGGCACTTCCTGCTCAGCATCGGACTCAGCCCCAGCCCTCCAGGCACGGCCATTCCCACGGGAGCCGTAAATTCATTGAGGGAGATTGACCTGGTGGGCAATACTGTCCACGAACTCACCATGGACGCGCTGAACCAGTCGCTCGCCGCGAGCGGGCTGCTTCCCGGCGTGAGCCTGATCTCCTTCAGCCACGACGTGCTCGCGTTGCCGAATGGACACTTCGTCATCCTGGCGACCACTTCGAAGTCATTCACAAACCTTCCCGGCTATCCGGGCACAACCAATGTCTCGGGCGATGTCCTGGTGGATGTGGACCAGAACTACAAGCCCGACTGGGCCTGGAACACCTTCGACCATCTCGACATCCACCGGCATCCCTTCAGCTTCCCGCCGTTCTGGACCCTCGGCAATGCGCTGGCGTACTCCAAAGACGACAACAACCTGCTGTTCTCGGTTCGCGACCAGAACTGGATACTCAAACTCGACTTCCAGAACGGACAGGGAAGCGGGAAGATCCTGTGGCGTCTGGGCGAGGGTGGCGACTTCACACTAACGAACGGCACGGCGCCCGATTGGTTCTATGCGCAGCATGGCATGAACTTCTTCTCGCCGAACACCACGGGTGTCTTCAACCTTGGGGTGATGGACAATGGCGACGACCGCCCAGTTGCGTCGGGCGCAATCTGTGGCACATCCGGCCAGCCTGCCTGCTACTCAACCGTGCCCGTCTTCAAGATCGACGAGACGGCGATGAGCGCTACGCTGGTCTCGCGCTACACTGCGCCAACAAAAATGTATAGCTTCTTTGGCGGTCAGGCCGACCTGCTCGATAACGGTGATACAGAGGCGGACTTCTGCTCCGTTGTGGCCGGCGCAACTGTGCAGGAGTTCCTGCCAGGCACAGGGGTCACCACAACACCGCAGATTGTGTGGCAGGCCTTCACCCCGGGCTATGACCAGTACCGCGCCACGCGCCTGCCCAGCCTCTACCCAGGAGTGCAGTGGTAGAAGCTGGCGCGAGCGGCCGCACCCCACGGGCTGCTCGCGGGGTGCGGGCTGCGGCTACAGCGCCACCAGGCGCTTGCGCGCAATGCCCGCCAGGTAGGGCCGCGCCTGCTCCAGAGCGGCCTCTACTGACAGGCCATACTTCTGGCGCAGCGCATCCGGCTTGCCGTGCTCAATGAACTGGTCTGGCCAGCCGATACGCACCACTGGCACATTCAGTTCCATCTCGTTCAGGGCTTCCAGCACGGCAGAGCCGAATCCGCCCATCAGCACATGGTCCTCAAAGGTGACGATGAGGCCAACACGCTGCGCATAGCTGGCCAGCACTCCACGGTCAATCGGCTTCACAAAGCGTGGATTCACCACCGCCGCAGAGATGCCTTCCCGGTCCAGCGCCGATGCCATCTCGACGGCCATTGGCAGCAGAGCGCCCAGACCGAAGATCGCTACATCGCTGCCGTCGCGGATCACCTCTGCCTGGCCAATCGGTATGGCAACCGGTTCGGCCTTCACAGCAGTTCCCGGTCCGGTGCCGCGCGGGTAGCGAATGGCGCTTGGCCCCTCATGCAGCATCGCCGTGTACATCATGTCCGCAAGCTCGTCCTCATCCTTCGGCACCATGTGGATGATGTTCGGAATGCCGCGCAGGTAGCTGATGTCGAACAGGCCGTGGTGAGTTGGGCCGTCGTCGCCGGAGAGGCCGCCGCGGTCCATGCAGAAGACCACGGGCAGGTTCTGCAGGCATACATCATGCACAATCGGATCAAACGCCCGCTGAAGAAATGTGGAGTAGATCGCGCAGAATGGCTTGTATCCCTTGGTCGCCATGCCTGCGGCGAAGATGACGGCATGCTCTTCCGCAATGCCCACATCAAAGTACCGCTTGGGATGATGAGGCCGGAACAGGTCGAGCGCGGTGCCGTTGGGCATAGCCGCGGTAATGGCCACCACTTTGGAATTCTTGTCTGCGAGCCGGGTGAGCGACTCGGCAAAAATTTCAGAGTAGGTCTTCTGGCCGGAGGGCTTGGTCTCGCCCGTCTCCGGATCATACGGCCCAAGGCCATGGAACTTCTTTACCTTGTCCAGGGCTGGCTGGAAGCCGCGTCCCTTCTGCGTGATTGCATGCAGCAGAACGGGCTTGTCCTGCTGCTTGAGGAACTTGAACGTCTCAATCAGCAGGGGCAGGTCGTGCCCGTCGATGGGCCCGTAGTACGGCAGCCCAAACTCCTCGAACAGCATCGATGGCGCAAGCAGGCCCTTGGCGGCTTCCTCTGCCTTGCGCGCCACGTGGCGCACCGCCTTGCCGCCAAAGCGCTCAATCAACCGCGCGGCCGAGTCATGCAGGTGGGTATAGTGCTCGTTGGTGACCACCTTGTGCAGGTAGCCGGCAATCGCGCCCACGTTACGGTCAATGGACCACTCGTTGTCATTCAGCACCACAATGAAGCGTTTGGTCTGGGCTGCGATATTGTTCAGCGCCTCAAACGTAATTCCATTGGTGAAGGCCGCGTCTCCGGCAAAGGCAACCACATGCTCCTTGCCACCAGACATGTCGCGCGCAGCCGCCATGCCAAGTGCAGCGGAGAGCGCCGTTCCAGCATGCCCAGCTCCATAGCTGTCATGCTCGCTCTCAGTGCGAAGCGCAAAACCGTTCAGGCCGCCGGGCTGCCGCATGGTCTCAAAGCGGTCATTGCGGCCCGTCAGCAGCTTGTGAATGTAGGCCTGGTGGCTTACATCGAAAACAAAATTGTCCTGCGGAGTGTCAAACACATAGTGCAGCGCAATGGACAGCTCCACCACTCCCAGATTTGGGCCAAGGTGTCCACCCGTCTTTGACAGCACAAGGATCATCCGCTCACGGATCTCCTGCGCCAGTGCCTGCAGTTCCGGAATCGACAGCTTCTTGATGTCCCTGGGGGACTTGATCCTGTCAAGTAAGCCGCTTGCAACCGGGCTTGCCACTATGTTTGCCATTCACAACGCCTGTCTGCATGCTCCACCGGTCAGTCACTCACGGCGAGGCAATGCTCAAATGGCCGGACGCACTCTGCGACGCAAACCCACCTTCGGAAAGGGGCTCACGCTCTTGAGTTCCTGGCCTGCTCCAGTTAATAAGTATACCAAGCGGGGCAACCTGCCCGCACCCACTACCGGCTGTTGTTCCATGGAATCGAAAGTTGAAGGAATGTGTTGGCCACCTGAAGAGATGTCTGCCGTGACAGAGTTGCCTGGCAGGGCTTGCCAGACCAGCACTTCCGCCTCAGCCTACCATCTCCAAAATCGGCTCCGCGGGCTGGAATTCCCCTTCCCACCGCGCGACCACTGCCGATGCCAGGCAGTTCCCCACCACATTTGCGGTTGTCCGGCCCATATCCATCAGCGCGTCCACGCCCAGGATGACGAAAATCGGCTCCGCGGGCAGGCGCAGGGACGCTGCCGTGGCCATCAGCACCATCAGGGTCGCGCGCGGCACGCCGCTTACGCCTTTGCTGGCCAGCATCAACATGAAGACGATCACCAGTTGCTGCCCCAGGCCAAGGTGCATGCCAGCGGCCTGCGCCACAAAGATGGATGCCAGCGTGAGGTAGACTGCGGCCCCGTCCATATTGAAGCTGTAGCCGGCGGGAATCACGAAGGCGACAATTTTGCGCGGAACACCGAATGCCTCCATCACCTCCATGGCGCGGGGCAGCGCGGCCTCTGATGCGCTGGTGGCGAACGCAATCGACGCAGGCTCGGCAACAGCCGCCACAAAGCCCCGCACCGGAATGCGAAACAGCAGCATCACCGGCAGCAGCACCAGCACGGCAAGCGCGCCCAGAGCGCCATAGTAGGTGAGCACCAGCTTGCCCAGGTTCACCAGCACGGCCAGTCCCCCGTGGCCCACGGTATACGCCATGGCGGCGCCGACGGCAGCAGGCGCGAGATACATGACCAGATCAGTGAAGCGGAACATCACCTCGCTGAGCGACTCCGTCAGCCGCAGCACGGGCGCCCGTCTGGCCTCTGGCAGCATGCCCAGCGCGATGCCGAAGAAGATGGCAAACACAGACACCTGCAGAATCTGCCCTTCGGCGATCGACTTGGCAATATTTTCCGGGAAGACATGCAGCAGAATCCCATCCCACCGCGTAGCCGAGGCATCAACAGGCGTGCTCGCAGCAGGCGCGGCACTCGCGGCAGAATTCGTCTGCACAGGCACGTTCAGCCCCACCCCGGCCTTGCTCAGGTTGATGGCCACCAGGCCGATCACCAGCGCCAGCGTGGTAACCACCTCAAAGTAAACCAGGCTCTTCAGGGCAATTCTGCCCACGCTCTTCAGGTCCCCATGGCCGGCAATCCCGGTAATGAGCGTGGCCAGAATCAGCGGCCCGACGATGGCTTTGATGAGCCGCAGAAAGATGTCGCTCAGCACGCGCAACTGCACCGCAAAGGCAGGAGCGTCAAAGCCCAGCTCCGCCCCGGCCAGCATGGCCACGAATATCCATACGGTAAGCGAACGCCGCCGCACCGCCACCAGTGCCAGCAATCCCGCCGCCAGCCAGCGCAAGATGGCCGCCACATGCGAAAGTGCTTGCGAAAGTCCAGCGCCATGCACCATTCCATGCGCCGCGCCGCTCGACGATGTAAAGCCGCCCAGAACAGCTCCGAGCGCCACGCCAAGCGCCAGCACCAGAAACGCCGCTGCCAGCAGCACGTAGTCCGGATCGTGCCGGCCACTGGGCAGGCTACCGGGCAGGCTACGGGGCCGGCCACGGCCAGACTTCGCCTGTTCCGGTCTGGCGAACAACTCCCCGGCAGATTCTGCGTCTTTAGAGCGCCTGTTCAATGGATACCTGCATAGGATTGTATTTGCGGAGCTTGCCGCCTAACCTATCATGCTGCGCGTGCAGGCGCCATGCTGTAACCTGCGCGGCTGCGACTGGCGCTGGTGTCATAATTTTTCAAGCTCATTTCCAGCCCGCAATGGAGATACCTGTATGCACCTGAAGAACCCAACCCACCGGCAGCATGGCGCGTCGCATCGCTTTCGCGTTCCCGCACTCGTAGCCAGATTGGCCACGCTGGTCGCCAATCTGGCTATTCTGGCCATCGCGGCCGCGCCGCTCACCGCATCCGCGCAGACAAGCAGTTCCCTTGACCCGTTTGCCAAACCCTCCGCAGAGCGCCCGAACCCCATTGCGCAGCCCACGCTGTCACCGGGCATCATCCTGCTGATGGAGCTTGAGGGCCGCTTCGCCAAGGATGTGGCCGCCGGTGGAGGCAAGGCCTTTGCGTCCTGGTTCGCAGACGACGGCATGACACTGAGTAATGGCCAGCCGCCCGTGGTGGGACATGCCGCCATCGCAGCCGCCGCTACCTGGAGCCCCAAGGACTACCAGCTCACCTGGACGCCCATGGGCGGGCAGATGAGCGCCAAGGAAGATATGGGCTTTACCTGGGGCCACTACGAGGGCCGTTCCAGGGACAAGGCTGGCAATCCCGTCGTCATTACCGGGCGCTACATGACCATATGGAAGAAGATGCCGGATGGAAGCTGGAAGGTCGCCATGGATTCCAGCGCGAATGAGCCACCCGTGGCGGGCGACTGCTGCGCCTTGCCCAAACCATGAAGTGGACGCCTCGCCAGGCCAGTTGCTCCCTGCTCACCCGAAAGTTGCAGGCCTGGCGCCTCCACGCCTCCTAAAATAAAGGGCATAGCTGCCAGGAAGACACATTGATGAGCCTAGCCCGAGTCCATAGTGAAGCAGACCGCCTGCGTGCTCTGCAGCAGTATGATGTGCTGGACACTCCTGCCGACCCGGCGCTGGATGAAATTACCAGCCTTGCGGCGCAGATCTGCGCAGCTCCTATTGCCGCAATCAATTTGATTGATTCGCAGCGCGTATGGTTCAAGTCGCGGCTGGGCACCTCTATCTGTGAAGTTCCGCGTGACCATATCCCATGCCAGTCCATACTGAATGGCCAGGGCCTGCTGCAGATTCCCGATACAGAGCTTCACCCGGACTTCGCCCAGAAAGGCATCACCCTGGGGAAATCCACTATTCGCTTCTACGCCGGAGTTCCCCTCAGCACGCTGGAAGGCGCCATCATCGGCACGCTGTGCGTCATGGACACAGCACCCCGCAAGCTGAACGAGGCCCAGATCGCTTCCCTGCAAACTCTTGGACGCCAGGTCGTCACGCGCCTGGAACTCTACAAAAAGCTGCGCGAGATGGAGCGCTCCGCCCGAGCACGGGCGCACATCGAGTCCGCCCTGACCGTGGAGCGAAACTTCGTTTCCGCCGTGCTGGACACGGTCGGCGCGCTGGTCGTCGTCTTTGACACCGCGGGCCGCGTGGTCCGCTTCAACCGGACATCGGAAACCATCTCCGGCTACAGATTCACCGAACTGGCCGGCCTTCCCTACTGGGAAAAGCTTGTGCCTCCACAGAATATCCCGGAGGCCATACGCAACTTTGAAAAAATCCGCGCTGGCGGCTTCCCGGCCGCCTACGAAAATCACTGGCTCACCCGCGAAGGCAAGTTGCGCCGGATCGCCTGGTCCGCCACGGCCCTGCTGGACGCACAGAAGCAGGTGGCCTTTGTCATCGCGACGGGAATAGACGTCACCCTGCAGAGGCAAGCCGAAGAGACGCTGCGCGAAAGCGAGGCGCGCTATCGCCAGCTCATTGAGGGGTCGCTCGGCATGGTCTGTACCCATGACCTGCAAGGAGTTCTGCGCTCCATCAACACCCACGCGGCCACAAGCCTGGGCTATGCGGTTGAGGAACTGGTTGGAATGCCCATGGGCGATCTGATCCCGGCCGAGCACAAACAGGGCCTGGCGCAGTATCTGAAAGCCGTCCGGGAACAGGGTGAGGCCCAGGGCACGCTCCACCTGAATCATCGCAATGGCTCGCTGCGCGTGGTCGCCTTCCGCAACAAGCTCATTGAACTACCCGGACGCGAACCCTACGTCCTCGGCCACGGCATCGACGTGACCGAAAAGACCCAGGCGGAAGAGAAGCTGCGCAGCCTGATCCGCCAGAGCAATTCCATCCTGGAGTCGGTTGGCGAAGGCATCTATGGCATTGACCTTCAGGGCAATGTGACGGTGGTGAACCCGGCTGCCGCCGCCATGCTCGGCTACCAGCAGCAGGAACTGCTGGGCAAGCCCATGCATGCGCTCATCCACCACACACGGACAGACGGCAAACCGTTTCCCACAGAGGCCTGCCCAATTCTTGGCACGGTCAAGAACCTGGAGCCGGTTCGCGTTCCAGACGGCACCTTCTGGCGCAAAGACGGCACCGGCTTTCAGGTGGAATACGTTGCCTGCCCTCAAATCGACACCAGCGAGGGTGGAACAGGACGTGCCGTGGGCGTGGTGGTCGCCTTCGCGGACGTGACTGAACGCCGCATGCTGGAACGCATCAAGGACGAATTCATCTCCACCGTCAGCCACGAGCTGCGCACGCCACTCACATCGCTGCGCGCCGCCCTTGGCCTGGCGACAGGAGAAACCCTGAAAGCACGTCCTGACAAGATGCAGCAGATGATGAACATCGCCATCGGCAATACTGACAGGCTGGTGAACCTCGTCAATGACATACTCGACCTTGAACGCATGGGCAGCGGCAAATCCGAGCTGCACAGCAGCCTGTGCAATGCCGAGGACCTGCTGCACCGCGCCACCGATCTTCTGGTGACCTCAGTGGCAAAGGCCCAGATCCGCATCGTGTATGACATTGAACCGGTGGACGTGTGGGCGGACCCCGACCGGATCCTGCAAACCCTCACCAACCTCATCAGCAATGCCATCAAGTTCTCGCCGCCAGAGAGCGAAATCCGCCTGGCGACCCGCGCCGTCAACAAGCAGGAGGCGCGCATCGAGGTCCACGACCAGGGCCGCGGTATCCCAAACGGCAAGCTGGAAATGATCTTTGAGCGCTTCCAGCAGGTGGATGCGTCAGACTCCCGCGCCAAAGGAGGCACAGGCCTGGGTCTGGCAATCTGCCGCAGCATCGTGGAGCAGCACGGCGGCCGCATCTGGGCAGAGAGCAAGCCCGGCCAGGGCGCCAGCTTTTACTTCACCCTGCCCACCAGGCCCACTGCCCATACCGTTACGCCAGGCCTGGCTAAACCTCGTCCTGCTCACGAAGCTTTGCAATCACGCTGAAGTCCTCAAGCGTGGTGGTATCGCCCTTCACGTCGCCCGTGGTTGCCAGCTCGCGCAACAGCCTGCGCATGATTTTCCCTGACCGCGTCTTCGGCAGCATCTCAGTGAAGCGCAGATCGTCCGGCCTGGCCAGCGCGCCAATCTCCTTGGCCACCCACGCCCGCAACTCCTGCTTGAGCGCCTCGGTCGGCTCAATGCCCGCCTCCAAAGTCACAAACGCTGAAATGGCCTGTCCCTTCAGGTCATCCGGGCGGCCCACCACTGCGGCTTCGGCTACCTTGGAGTGCGCCACCAGCGCCGACTCGATCTCCATCGTACCCAGGCGATGTCCGCTCACATTGATGACGTCGTCCACGCGACCCATCAGCCAGTAATAGCCGTCGGAATCCTTGCGCGCGCCGTCACCGGTAAAGTAGCTGCCGGGAATCTCCGACCAGTACTGCTCCTGATACCGATCGGGGTCGCCGTAAATGGTCCTCGCCATCGACGGCCAGGGCTTGCGGATGACCAGCAGACCGCCCTGCCCATCCGGCACTGGCTCGCCTTCCTTGGTGACGACCTCCGGCACGATTCCGAAAAATTGCAGCGTCGCAGAGCCGGGCTTGGCCGGCACAGCGCCCGGTATGGGCGCAATCAGGATGGCGCCCGTCTCGGTCTGCCACCACGTGTCCACAATCGGGCAGCGCTCCTTGCCGATGATGGTGTGGTACCACATCCATGCCTCAGGATTGATCGGCTCGCCCACCGTTCCCAGCAGTCGCAGGCTGTCCAGCTTGTGCTTCAGCGGAAACTCGCTGCCCCACTTGATGAACGCTCGTATCGCCGTCGGCGCGGTATAGAAGACACTCACCTTGTGCTCGTCGATGATCTTCCAGAAGCGGTCATTCTGCGGCCAGTTCGGCGCGCCCTCGTACATCATCACCGTGGTCCCGTTCTGCAGCGGGCCATACACCACGTAGGAGTGGCCCGTTACCCACCCAATGTCCGCCGTGCACCAGTACACATCCTCTTCCCTCAGGTCGAAGACGTATTTGCTGGTCAGGCTGGTCTGCACCGCATAGCCGCCCGTGGTGTGCACCAGGCCTTTGGGCTTCCCGGTTGTGCCAGAGGTGTAAAGGATGTACAGCGGGTCCTCTGAATCCATCCTCTCAGCAGGGCAGTCAGGGCCTGCCTTCTCCAACTCCTCATGCAGCCACAGATCGCGGCCAATCTTCATGCTCACCGGCGAACCGCTGCGCCGGTAGACCAGCACGTTCCTCACGGTCGGGCATTTTCCCAGCGCCTCGTCCACAATGGACTTCAACTTGACTTCGCCGCCGCGCCGGTAGCTGGTGTCCTGCGTAATGACGGCGACGCACTGCGAGTCGTTGACGCGGTCCACAATCGCCTGCGCCGCGAAGCCGCCGAAAATCACCGAATGCACTGCGCCAATCCGCGCGCAGGCCAGCAGCGCAATTGCCAACTCCGGGGCCATGCCCATGTAGATGGCCACGCGGTCGCCCTTCTGGATGCCCATACCTTTGAGCACGTTGGCAAACCGCTGCACCTGAGCATGCAGTTCGCCAAAGGTAATCCTGCGAACCTCTCCCGGCTCACCCTCCCACACAATCGCAACCTTGTCCTTGCGCGCACCCAGCGCATGGCGATCCACGCAGTTGTAGCAAAGGTTCAGCTTGCCGCCGACGAACCACTTGGCCAGCGGAACCTGCCAGTCCAGCACCTTCGTCCACGGCTCGAACCAGTCCAGTTCCGCCGCAGCCTCCGCCCAGAAGCTCTCAGGATCCTCCACGGAACGGCGGTACATGGCCTCGTACTCCGCCATGCTCTTGACATGCGCCTTCGCGGCAAACTCCGGGGGTGGAGGGAAAGTGCGGTTCTCCCGCAGCAGTGATTCCATGTTTGTTCCCACGCTTACCGTGGAGTCCGCAGTCCCTGTTTCATGCAAAGCCATGTCTCTCCTGATTGTTTCGCCTCACCGCAATATACCAAGTATGTTTTGCTTACATCCAATTTCACCTCTCATCTACACGGGGAACCCCCTCACTCTGCGGTTGCAACGTGTAAACGCGGCAGAGTACACTCCTGCGGTCAGTCGCTGACGTGATGCGGCGGATACGAACGCGTTCCATGCGCCGCCATACCCCCTGTTCCGGGACCGCAGTGATCCAGCACTATCTGAGGTGACGCACCCCATGGCTCTCTCCTTCCTTGACAGGGATCACTCTGTCGCCAAATCCGGCTACAGCCGCTGGCTTGTTCCCCCGGCAGCCCTGGCAATTCATCTGTCTATTGGCCAGGTCTATTCTTTCTCCGTCTTCAAGAATCCCCTACTTGCCATGCAGGCCACCGATGGCAGCCTGTGGAACCTGAAGGAGATTGGCTACATCTTCTCCCTCGCTATCGCCTTCCTTGGCCTATCCGCGGCTCTTTTTGGCAATTGGCTGGAGAAGGCTGGCCCTCGCAAGGCGATGTTCGCCTCAGCCTGCTGCTTTGGCTCCGGCTTTGTCATCGCATCGGCGGGCGCGGCCACGCACCAGCTCTGGCTCATCTATCTCGGCTACGGAGTGGTCGGCGGCATCGGACTTGGCCTCGGCTACATCTCGCCCGTGTCCACACTCCTCAAGTGGTTTCCAGACCGTCCTGGCCTCGCCACCGGCCTTGCCATCATGGGCTTCGGCGGCGGCGCAATGATTGGCGGCCCGCTGGCCAATCAGCTGATGGCCCACTACAAAGCCATTGGCCTCGCTTCCATTCCCTACACCTTCATCACCATGGGCGTGGTCTACTTCCTCTTCATGATGTATGGCGTCTTCACCATCCGCGTGCCGCAGGAGGGATGGAAGCCCGCCGGATGGTCTGCTCCGGTCAAGCAGTCCGCCCTCATCAGCATCCATAACGTCGAGGTCTCCACGGCTTGGCGAACTCCTCAATTCTGGCTGCTGTGGATCGTCCTGTTCACCAACGTCACCGCAGGCATCGGCATCCTGGAACAGGCGGCGCCGATGATTCAGGACTTCTTCAAGGGACATATCGGTGCAACTGCGGCTGTCGGCTTCGTTGGAATCCTGCGCCTGCTCAATATGGGTGGCCGCTTCTTCTGGGCCTCGGTCTCAGACTTCCTTGGCCGCAAAAACACCTTTTTCGTCTTGTTCATCCTGGGCGCGCTTCTCTACTTCATGCTGCCGGCAACCAGCAGCGACCACCTTGACTCGGTCACGCTGTTTGTCACCACAGCCGCCCTCCTCATATCCATGTATGGCGGCGGATTCTCCACCATTCCCGCCTACCTGAAAGACCTCTTCGGGGAATACAACGTCAGCGCCATCTATGGCCGCCTGCTCACGGCCTGGTCCACAGCGGGCATCATCGGCCCGCTTATCGTCAACGGCATCCTCGACCACTATGTCGCAAACCATATCCCCAAGCAGCAGGCCTACCCGCTCATCCTGCACATCATGTCCGGCCTGCTGGCAGTCGGCTTCATTGCCAACCTGCTGGTCCGCCCTGTCAACAGCAAACACTGGCTGAAAGAAGCACCAGCCTTGCGCACCACGGCGAGGACATGAATGCGCAGATGATCTAAAAAGTGGCCAGAACCTCTAAATCACCATGCCAGGCAAGTTCCTGGACAGCTTCCAAGGAGACACGCATGCCGCAGGAAAAATCTTCGTCGCCTCTGTTGATCGCAGCCGCATGGATCGTCGTCATCATCCCGGCGGCCTGGGGATTGAGCTACACCGTCCAGAATGCGCTCAAGCTGTTCACCGCACCCGCACCAGCTCCTGCACTCTCCATCAAGTAAGCCATTCCGGATCGGCAGGGCTTCAGCCGCTCAGGTCAGCGCTTTGCGGCAGTTCGCGCTTCGACGGACCGGCATCCGCAAAATGCGACCGCGTCAGCACACGATTGCATCCAACAGCAGTATCCTGAGCAAAGCACGATCCGCGAGGTGCACACCGATGGCCACCACTTTTCTCGACATGGAACAGCCCCCGGGTCCCCGGCCCGCAGTTACTCCCCGCCGCCACGCCCAGCCTCCGGTGGAAACCGCCGCTCTGAAAATCGGCCACCGGGGTGAGGTTGCCGCCGGAATCGAGGCTATCGAGAAGACGGTAGAGTTCGTCTTTGAGCAGCCCGCCCCGGTGCG
>VFSW01005476.1_pt1 | contig 18762 bp, 12 predicted proteins | sample 5358111 | NCBI WGS metagenome assembly VFSW01 (sample SAMN11554181, study PRJNA540505) | mine drainage metagenome | isolation source: sediment from site ElyBrook_90M | place: USA: Ely Copper Mine, Vershire, VT | collected 2017 | reverse complement strand
CTATCGAAAACAAAGCTCTTTGCTCTTCGCTACTCAGTTACAACTGTAGTACTAGGACATCGCAGTGCTCCTGTTGGCGAAGTCCTTGGATCATTCCAGGCAGTTCCTGTTTCCCATCCGTGAAGCGGATTCCGGTGCTGAAATGCTGGGGTATGACCTTGTCTACGATGTTGCATGCCAGCCCGATCATTCCGACGCGGATTGCCCCCACAGTAATGGTCTTGGCTGGAGGCAAGGCCAACTGACCGGTTTCGCAAGAGAAGACATTCGCGGCCAGAAACGGGTAGGTGAAGCCGCTGACCAGTTCCTTCAAGTGTTCAGCACCGTAGGCGAAGTCCCAATGGTCGGTCATCGCCGATATGCCCAGCCGATTCATCAGACGGATCAGGCACTTCCCCCTGCTTTCAATGACTGCCCGCGTGCCGTGAAACGTATCTCCGTTATCGGCGAGCAGAACATTCGGGAACGTACTGTGCAACTGATCGAACACCGTTTTGATTCGGGCGAGTCCACCCATGGTTCAATACTGGAATCCCGAGGGTAACCACAGCCACTCTGAGTGAGGTTCCATGTAGCCATGCAGGTCATTCAGTTGTACGAGCGTGAGTTCAGGCATGTCATCGTCACAAGGGCTGTGTTCTAACGCTGGATTTGGGCTCCGCCCGAAGTGGCAATCTGGCCTGCGGGACGCACGTTCGAGTTACTCAGGGCCTCTTGGATGTTATTCTCTATCTCGCTCTCGCTGATCAGGCCCTCGACAGACGAAACCACCCTGCCATCCCGAGAGATGTAGTAGGTCGTGGGGAGAACCTCTCCCCCTCCATATAGGGACGCTGCATGATCTTCCCCTTGGACTATCAGGTAGTTGATGCCCATTCTCTTCACAAAGGCTTCGACCGCGTCTCGTCCGCCATCGTCCATCGACACACCGATAACCTGCAGCCCTTGGGGACCGTACTTCTTCTGCATTTCTATGAACCACGGGATTTCTCTGCGGCAAGGTGGGCACCAGGTTGCCCAGAAATTGAGGACAACGGCCTTTCCTCGGAAATCGGACAGTCGTACCGGAGCGCCATTCATGTCGCGCAGTGTGAAGTCAGGCGCGCGGTATTTATGGGAAGCGTGATGCGTGGAGACGCGCGTCGCGGCAATGAGAACGACCGCGGCGATGAGAAGTAGCACGTATCGAAGAAGGGATTTAGATTTCATTTTCCATGCTTTCGCATCCTATAGATGCTGGTTTGTCTTAATGAGTAAACACGAGTTTGGCTGCCAGAGCAGCCAGCAGGACGGCGAAGACTCTTCGCAGAATAACCTACGGCAAGTGCTGCCCCACTGTCCTCCAACCAAGCCGCCTGCGGCAAAGCCAGCGGAAATCAGGAGGGCCAGCCGCACGTCGACATGAACGGCTTTGTAATAGCTCCAGAACGCCAACAACCCGATGGGGAGCAGCAGCGTGACGATCGATGTGCCCTGCGCGCGCACCTGCGACATTCCATAGAAGAACGCCAGGGCGGGGGCCAGAAATGCTCCTCCGCCGATGCCAATCACTCCCGAGATGACACCAATTATCAGTTCAAGGACAACTGCTCCCGCCGAATTTACCACTTAGTCCTCCCTCGGTCATGGATCTTCACCTGGGCATTTCCATCGCCTGCCCCATTTGGCTGCATTTGCGCTCAAAGGTGCGGTAACGATGCAGTGCTCCAGCCTCCGCCCAGGGCTTTTATGAGCAGGACACTGGCTTCGAAACGACGCCGGCTGATCTCGATGTCGTTTTGCTGATTCCGCAGCAGTGCAGTTTGCCATGTGACCACCTGAAGGTAGGTGTCTACGCCACCCTCGTAGCGCGTATTGAACAACTCCAGCGACTGCTGCGCAGACGCGGTCGCATCCTGTTGCTGGGTGGCTTCAGTCTGCAGGTTATGCAGCGCGTTCAGATTGTCCTCGACCTGCTGAAATGCGGCAAGTACAGTCTGACGATAGTTGGCAACGTCGCGATCGTATTGTGCGCGCCCGATCTCCGATGCAGCTCGACGACGGCCGTTGTCAAACACCGTTTGTGAAAGCGCGGTGCCCACAGCGAAAAATCGACTCGGCCACGCCAGCCAATTCAGGACGGATGTGCCGGTGAATCCAGCGGCAGCCGAGAGCGACAGGGTTGGATAGAAGGCGACCTTAGCGATCCCGATCTGCTCGTTTGCCGCTGCCATGCTTCTTTCGCTTGAGGCGATGTCCGGACGCCGCTCCAACAATTGCGAGGGGAGCGCTAGCGGGATGGCAGGCAGCCTCGGAGGATTCGCGGTGATTGGATCAGGCGTGAGCGTGAATGTTGCCGGCGGATTGCCGATCAACACGGCAATCGCGTGCTCATAGTTCTGCCGCTGGATATGTGTGTCGGTGGCCTGCACCTGCGCGGCCTGAAGTTGCGTGCGCGCCTGCGTTACATCGGACAGAGGAGCAACCGCGCCATCATAGCGATCTTGAGTAAGCTGCAGTGCCTGCTGGTACGCCTTCACGGTATCTTGCAACAGGTGCTCTTGCGCATCCGCAGCGCGCAGATTGAAATAATCGACAGCCAGTTCAGCATGGAGCGAAAGACGCGCGGTTTCCAGATCTGCCGCTGAGGCCTGCGCCTGTTCCCGCGCCTGTGCGATGGTGCGCCGGACTCGACCCCAGAGGTCGATCTCGTAATTGAGGTCGATGGGAAGCTCAAAGCTCCCATCGACCCCGTTAGCTGCTTTCGTGTTGAAGTAGGGCTGATTTATCGAGTCCCGTACGGCGCCGACGCTGGGATCTGTCGTGATGGTAGGAGCCTCAGCAGCACGGCTGACCTGAATGGCAGAGCGAGCTTCGTGGATGTTAGCTTCTGCCTCTTTCAGGGTTTGGTTAGCAGGTTCGATGCGGCTTTCCAGTGCGTTCAGTTGCGCATCGTCGAAAAGAGCCCACCAGTCTCCCTTCAGCTCAGTTTCCCTTGGTTGCGCCGCCTTCCATTCACCATCTGATATCGGCGTGCTAGGGGGAGACTCCTTGAATGCTGGAGCGAGCAGGGCAGACGGGCGTTTGTATGCTGGGCCTATGCTGCAGCCCGTTACGACAAGGAGCGAACCAGCGGCGAGCAAGAGAGGCGTGACAGATTTGCGGCTCATGATTCCCCTCGGTGTTTCGCTGCAAACTGAGGTCGCACTTGGCTCCCTGTAGTAAGTGAATCGCGCGGATTGAGGATAACGGCATCGTCGCTAGAAAGGCCGGCCGTAATCTCGACCGAACCGCCGAAGTCTTGTCCGATCGTCACGGGGACAAGCTGAACACGGCCGTGCCGAACCACGCCGACGCGGAGGCCTTCCGATCGAAAGAGAAGCGCGTTTGCGGGAATCGTCACCGTATGCTCTCTGGTAGGAACATGGAGATGAACAAAGACGTATGCGCCAGGACGGAGTGCGCCCGCAGTGTTGTTTACATCTACTTCCACATTCAACGTGCGCGTGTTCGGGTCGATTGCATCCGCGTTGCGAACGACTGTCCCGGCGACTCTCAATCCAGGGTCCCCGTCCTCTGTAAGGATGGCGGAGGCGCCGTCATGAATCGAATTGGACTCGCGCTCGGGGACAGCCACGTAGACGCGCATCTTGTTGACAGCGGCAAGATGGAATAGTTCTCGTGGGCTACTCGACCCGGAACCTGAGTCGATCAGATCGCCTATGTCTGTATTCCGTGCAGTGATGATTCCGTCGAATGGGGCAACGATCCGTTCATACCCCTTGAGTTGTTCCAGGCGATGGACGTTGGCTTCACTCGCGTCCACTGTGGCCTGAGCAGCAATCAGATTGCTGCGCGCCTGGTCGGCATCCTGCTGCGAGACCGCATGCTTAAGAAGGAGAGCGTGCCAACGCTCGCTGGTGATCTGGGCGAGTTGCTCGTTCGACCGCATGCGCTGCAACTCCGCTTGTGCCTGGTTCAACTGCTGATCTACTTCAGGCGTTTCGATCTCGGCCAGAAGCTGCCCTTTGCGCACGTGAGATCCAATGTCGAAGTACCATTTCTTCAGGTAACCGTTTGTACGGGAATAGATGGGGGTATCTGTAAAGGCTTGCACATTTCCGGGGAGCACCACGTTGCCGGAAGCCGAACCAGCTGTGGGGTGCACGACCGATACTGTGAGCACTGAAGCTTCCTCAGTTTCCCGCGAAAGCTTCTTCTGGTCGGATGAACGGACAATTAGGCCGTAGGCTATCGCGGAGAGCAACAGAACTACCATGAGGAGACCGAAAAGTCCTCGTGCACGCGTGTCATTTATGGATGCTTCGCGCACAGCAGCGGTATCTCCATGTGGTGTATGGGACGCTGTGCCATTGCCTGCGGGAGTCATGATAATGTCGTGAGTTCTTTCGCTCATGCGTGCTCCTCCTAAAGAGCCTTGCGGTTTCTCACGCGATAACCCCAATGTGAGCCGTGGATCAAAGCAAATACGGTTGGAACGAAGACCAGGGTGGCTAGGGTGGCGCAGAGCAGTCCGCCAATAACAGCGCGACCCAATGGAGCGTTTTGTTCTCCTCCGTCTCCGAGACCCAGTGCCATTGGCACCATTCCGATGATCATTGCGAGCGCGGTCATGATGACGGGTCGGAAGCGGGTTGTACCCGCCTCAATAGCTGCCCGGAGCGCATTGCCATGCTGCTCAAGCTGGGTCTTGGCGAACGAAACGACGAGAATGCTGTTCGCGGTGGCTACGCCCATGGACATGATCGCGCCCATCAAAGCTGGAACGCTCAACTTGGTGTGCGTGAGGAAGAGCAGCAACACAATCCCTGCGAGTGCGGCAGGCAGAGCCGTAATGATGATGAAGGGATCGACCCAGCTTTGAAAGTTGACCACAATGAGCAAGTAAACGAGAACAACGGAGAAGACAAGTCCAGCGAGCAATCCGAAGTAGGAGCTCCGCATGGTCTCGACCTGCCCTTTCAGCGTGACAAAAGTGCCACGCGGCAACGACTTGGTATCCTGAGCGAGGATTTTGTCGATCGCACTGCTGATGCTGCCCAGATCTCGATTCTGGACGTTGCCGTAAACGTCCAGCACGCGTCTGAGGTTGTAGTGGTTTACTACTGCCATCTCACTGCTGCGCGTCACATCGGCGAGATCACCTAGAATCTCCGGCGTTGATCCCGTTCGGGGCGGGGCCGAGCCGCTTGTGGTGCGGTTTACGGGAATATTCTTTAGGGCGTCCAGGGAGTCCTTCCTGTATTGCGGAGTCTGCGCTACCACGTTGTAATTGACCATGTTCTTCCAGTTGAGAAAGAACATGGGGCTCATCTGAAAGCTGCCGCTCAGGGTATTCAGAACGCTCATGCTCACATCTTGTTCCGTGTATCCACCTTGTGCGGCTTTTGTCCTGTCCACATCGAGTTCGAAAGCGGGGTAATCAAACGGCTGCTGAATACGAAGATCCGCAAGTCCCGGCATGTTGCGCAGTTGCTGCAGAATCTTGTCGGCGTGCACTTTGCTGGCACGGACGTCGTTGCCCTCAATCTGGATGTCGATCGGCGCAGGCTGTCCGAAATTCAGGATCTGCGTCGTGATGTCTGCGGGGAGTATATAGAACGTAGCTGAAGGGAACTGTCGCGGAAGATCGCGGCGCAGCGCAGCCACATAATCCGCCGTGGGCCGATGGTCCTCCTTCAGGCTCACCATAATGTCGCCGTCGCTCACACCAAGGGTTCCATCTGTGAGGTGTTGAATGTTCATGGCGGCGTAAGGGAGGCCAATGTTGTCGAGGATGTTGTCGATTTGTGCGGGCGGGATTTCCTTCCGGATCTGTGTCTCGACCTCGTCAAACAGCTTCGCTGTCTCCTCAATGCGCATGCCCGTCGGAGCGCGAACATGCAGGATGAACTGGCCGCTATCCGTGTTCGGAAAAAAGTCGGCGCCAAGAAACGGGACCAGGCCGAAGGCCAGCATGCATACAGCTAGAAAAGAAGGAACGAAGACCGCCCGACGGAGCACGATCCGCTGCAGGACAGCATGGTAACGATCGCGTACACGATCAAAGGCCACTTCAAAGCGGTTTTGAAACCGTGCAAACAATCCCCTCGTGACGGTGTGATGAGGTCTCTCGCGCAGCAGATACATGGCTAGAGTAGGAACCAGGGTACGACTGAGCGCGTAGCTCGCGAGCATCGCAAACACAACAGCTTCGGCGAGAGGTACAAACAGGTATCGAGGCACTCCGCCAAGGAAGAACATGGGCAAGAACACGATGCAGATGGACAGAGTCGATACAAGAGCTGGCACCGAGATTTGGGCGGCGCCCTCCAGAATCGCTTCGCGGAGTAGACGGCCGCCTTCCAGGAAGCGCTCGATATTCTCAATCGTCACCGTGGCGTCGTCTACCAGGATTCCGACCGCGAGCGCAAGGCCACCTAGCGTCATGGTATTGATGGTCTGGCCGATCAGGCCCAGGATGATGATGGATGTGAGAATCGAAAGTGGAATCGATACCGCGATGATCAGCGTGGATCGCCAGCTACCCAGGAAAACGAGGATCATCGCGGCCGTGAGCAGAGCGGCAATCAGCGCCTCGCGGACGACGCCGTGTACGGCAGCGCGAACGAAGGTGCTCTGGTCCGCCATGGGCGTGATCTTGAGTTGAGGAGGCAGGGTGCTCGCCACGCGCGGGAGGATGCTGCGGATGCCTTTGACTACGTCCAGCGTCGACGCATTGCCGTTTTTCAGAATCGAGATGAGTACGCCCCGCCGGCCATTTTGTCGCACAACGTTGGTTTGCACCTGGAATCCATCGCTCACGCTCGTTACATCGCGCAGGTAAATTGTGGCGTTGTTTACCTGCTTGATCGGAATACTTGCGAGTTGCTCGACCGTTCGCGGGGCTCCGTTAGTCCGCACGTCATATTCCGACTGGCCAATTTTGATGGTCCCCGACGGCATCACGACGTTCTGTTCTGCGAGCGCATGCAGCAGGTCTCCGGGAGCAATGCCTTTTGATTGCATTGCCGCCTGATCCATATTGATGCTGATCTGCCGCTGCTTTCCTCCAAAGGGCAGTGGCACCACGGCGCCAGGCACCGTGATGAGCTGAGTACGGATGAAGTTGGTCGCATAGTCATTGAGCTGAGACTCCGACATTTCTTCTCCGGAGATCCCCAATTGCAGGATTGGCACGCTCGATGCAGAGAAGTTGATGATTTGGGGAGGCTGTACTCCAGGAGGGAGTTGGCGCAACATGAATTGCGAAGCCGCAGTGACCTGAGCGTTGGCTGTATCGAGGGATGCGCCAGGCTGGAGATAAATCTTGACGACGGCGACACCGTTGTATGTTGTCGACTCGATGTGCTGGATGTTGTCGACCAGCGTGGTGAGCGCCTTCTCGTACGGTGACGTCAGGCGACCCTCGAGTTCTTCGGGAGCAAGGCCTGTGTATTGCCATCCCACCGAGATCACTGGAATATCAATGTTGGGGAAGATATCAGTAGGCGTGCGGAAGATGACCACCGGGGCGGCGATTAGGATAAGAACCGCCAAAACGATAAACGTGTAAGGCCGATTTAGAGCTAGCTTGACTATCCACATTGAATGAAGAACTCCTGAGAGATCCGGCCCCTTGAACGAGGTATACGAGGGCCCCGTTTAGCCAAGCAGCGTTGTTGCGATACCGCGCGCAATAGCGACCGGACGATTACTGGATTCCACTAAAGCCAGTGACTGCGCGCCTTCGACGATCACAGCGATCTGCTCGCCCAGTGCCACCGGCTCATGCCGACCAGAGGCTTCCGCCAGCCGCACAATGCGACCTCTCATCAACTGCTTCGCTTCAAATGCGATTTGGCGGACCTCGGGAATGACATTCGAAAGCTCGCCCACAGCCTTGACAAACGCACAGCCCTTGAATCTGGCAGGTTTGGTCCAGTCCTCGAGCCAATCGAACAGTGCCAGAAGAGGATCGCGATCTCGCGGAAGTCCTGCGAAAAATGCATCGAGCTGAGCCTCGCGTGTGCAAATACGCCCCCGGAGACATTCCAGGAACACCTGCTCCTTCGATTTGAAGTGCTGGTAGACGGTCATCTTGGTCAATCCCGCCTTTTGTGCGATCTGGTCGACAGAAACCGCGCTATATGCGCTGTCCGAGAACAGATCGGTTGCCGCCTTCAGGATGCGTTCAGGAGTGGTTTGCAGACTGTCTCTTGCCATTCACTATACTTACTAGTCAGTATAGTAAATGTCAAGCGCTCCTCGCCTGTCATAGTTTTTCGGGTCTGATCCGTGCGCCCATGAAGATGATCGGCTCGGTGTGTTCGATGTAACCACCTTGGCCAGTTCGTGGAGCCTCGTCGCTGCCACCTGCGGCGCTTTACTGAACTCGAAGTCGTCCAGAGTCTTGGTGCGTGGCAGCCGTGCTACGAGAGCAACCGGGTATTCGGCGTCGATGTCATTCTGCTTCCTGCCCTGCGCAGCCACGTGGATGCCGTCTTCCGGCAGCCTCTCCGCAATCCTGAAGGTATCTGCCTCTCGGCGAGCCTGCCCACGTATATCAAACCTCTGGATGATATTCCGTTCTGCACGAAGGCGCGCGGCGAGTGCAGACGATCACCTTTAACGTAGCCGGCAGCGCGCTCAACCTGCTCGTTCTGCTCACGCTCGCGCCGCGTTTCGGACGATTCGCGTTGATGTGCTTCGAGAAAGGCCTGCTGTGTAGCGTTGGTATATACCCGGTGATAGGTCGCCCCGCTGGCCATCGATCGCATCTCGAACGCCTGAAGCTTTACCCGGTCACCACTCACCAGAGCAATGGCTTCATACCAATCAACCTGTGCTTCCGAGCCCCACTCGTAGGTCTGTGATACGAACACTTCTCGATGTTCCAGGCCAAGTTGTTGTCGCCGCCGTTGCACATAACCACGGACTGATCGCTCGCTGCCACGAAATCCAGGAACTTCCGCTCGAAGCCGGTCGAAAATCCGTCGCGCCGTATGGTGCTGCTTCGGCGGCGCCGTCCTTTCTGCCTCAAGCACCTCATCGATAAACTTGCAGACTACATCCAGCTTCCTCAGACGACGTTGTTGCTTCTTCGGCATCGCAGGTTCAGCCTTACGCAATGCCTCCCGCACCATCCGGCGGTGCACGTCCAACTTCCGCGAAACGCCCGCCACCGTTCCAGCGCCGAACTCATATCACGGCGTATCTTTTCAAAAAGCTCCACCTTGTCCCTCCTGGTTAGTCAGCAACGCTTCATTCGGCCCATCCCCGAAGCGCAGCCAACACCCCGCGAGGTGGACCGAAGTTAACTGCCACCACTGGGCCAAACTAGAATGCCAAAATCAAAACTGTGAATTGCTCATTAGGGTGACCTTCAGCACGACGTATTGCTTTCTTCCGGCGTCTGATTATTCGCAGGCTTCTCTGATCATTGAAGGCTTCTACGTGCTTCTTGATGTTCTTCAATCGCCACTGCTCACATTGGTGGCATGGCTCAGCTGCACTTCACTGCGCAACCGCCGGATTTACGCCGCCGCGCCTTGGTCACAGGAGCTTCGCGGCCATTGGCCCGCTCGCCCTGCTCGGCACCGCCTTCTATCCGGTTCTTGTTCATCGGCACGCAGCTTCGCTCCACGCTTCCTCCCCACAATCGGTCGCCCTCATGCAGTTGCGATTCGCTTCACTCGCCGGGGCCAGCTTGTGACGGGACTTGCACCCGTAAGAGTGCGCCCATGCGGGGCGCACCAAAAAAAGTCAGCCCCGGCCAATCGGTTGGCCGGGGCCTTTTTGTTCAGGTTCAGTCAGGCGCCGTGGATGCGTCCCGCCGGTTCTTGCTGACTCGAGACAATCCTCGTCCGCCTGGAAGTTTAGAAGCTGGTGCGCAGGCCAAATTGGTACACCCGCGGCAGGTTGTATTGAGAGGACACAACGCCGAAGATTCCGGTCCCCAGGGTGGTGCCCGGAGGTGCGAACTGAACACGGTTGGCCAGGTTGTAGACTTCGCCACGGAACTGGACGTTCAGGCGTTCCTTGATCGGGATGTTCTTCGACAAGGCCATGTCCCAGTTGGCCACTCCAGCGGAGCGGAGATGGTCATCGTTGCGAGTCTCGTTGCCGAACCCAAAAGCACTAGGTTGGGCAAAGCAGCCAGTGTTGAACCACTGCTTTAGCCGGGACTGTGCTGAGCCGGTGATGCTGGATTTGCAACCGGCAACCAGGTTGGGTCGTGGTGTCCCTGCGCCGAACGAAGTGCTGAGCGTTGTGGGTTGAGCGGTGAGGCTGAGCGGGAATCCGCCACGGAAGTTCGTGACCCCGCTGATACTCCATCCGCCCACGATTGCCTGGGGTGCGCCCTTCAGGTTACCCAGCAGGACCTTGCCCTGGCCGATGGGCAGGTCGGCGATGTAACTAAATACAAGGTTCTGTGGCACTTCCTGTGCGGAGAGGGACCGGTCTGCGTGCAGGTTGTAGTTATCCTGCATGTTTCCCGGGTGTCCGCTGGACTCAAGCCAGGAGGTGATGGTGTCGGTGTTGCTCATCAGCTTCGCATACGCATACGAGGCCAGGAAGTTGCCTGCAGTGCCTAGCGATCGCCGCAGCACCACCTGGAGCGAGTTGTAGCTTGAAGCCCCGATAAACGGTGAGGCCGCATTGAACGTCAGGAACTGCGGCATGGGTTTCAACAGATAGCCTTGTGCAATTGTCGGGGAGCCGCCCAGCGTTCCGGCAGTTGCCGGAAGTTTGTTGTACATGGGATTCGATACTTTGGTCAGCAGGTCGGGTCCCATGGAGTCATATTGATCCGAGAGCTGATTCAGATTGTGCTGATAAAGCGGCAGATGCGTTCCCTTTGCGCCGCCGTAGCCGACCTGCAGAACCGTCTTGCCAAACTGGTGCTCGATATTGAAGTTCCACTGCTGCACGTAAGGATAGGAATTAGCCGGCAGCGGCGAAGTAATCGAAGCGCCTTCCAGTTCACCGAGACGGCTGACATTATGCGCGATCGGTTGGTTCAGCCCTGCGGGGAATGGATTGCTCATCGTAGCGTAGGGGGTAAGGTTTCCATCCAGGGACGCGACCATGTTGGTCTGTGCGGTGTTGACCGGTGACTGATAGAGCGCGTTCGACCAGCCCACATCGTTCGGGATATAGGAGATACCGTATCCTCCACGAATTACCGTGTTGGGCAGCACTCGGTAGCTGAATCCAACGCGCGGAGAAAACAGGTTCCAGTGCAGTTGGTACTGAGTCCTTTGCGGATAGAGCTGAGTATCTGCGAGTGCCACCTGCCCGACCAGGTTCATTCCCGTGGCGTTGGATAGCGGGTCGCGTGCATTCGGTACAAGGACGCTGAGCCAATTACGGCGCTCATAGAAGGAGCCCGGTTGCTCCCAGCGCAGACCAACCGTCACCATGAGCTTGCTGGTGATTTGGTAGATGTCGTTCACATAAGCTCCGGCGTACCACTGCAGAGTATCAGGACGCTCCACGTTGTTGAGGAAACCGGAAGTGGCATCCCCAGCCAGGAACGAGGCCAGCGCATAGCCGCTGGGGGCGGTGTGAAGAGGGTCCTGGGCAGTGAAGGTTTTGTCGAAGTTGAAGTAACCGCCACCGTTGTTGTTCTGCACGTCGTACCACTCGATCTTGCGGATCTCTCCTCCGAGGGCCACTGTGTGCTTATGTATCAGCTTCGTCACGTTGCCTGAAAGCGTGAAGTTGTTGCTGGTGCTGTACACGTAGGTGTCCTGGTTCTGGAAGTCCGCCCCTGATACACCGCTGATGTTAGGAACAGGATTCTGGTGCACGAGCATCCGGCTTGCAAGTGCTGCGTAATTTGAGCCGAACTGCGACATGTCCGTGCCGAAGTTGGTCGGGATGGCGTTGTCGATGAACCGAAGGTACGACAGACGAATGCTGGCCGTGGTGGTGTTGTTGATGGCCATGTCATCGCCGAGAACGTACTGCTGCGTGGTGAGGTAGGTCGGTGCCCTGCCCGTCGTGTTCTTGAATGGATTGGACGGGATTTTGGTCGTCTTCCAAAGCGTATAGCGGGCGAAGAGGGTCTGCAGCTTTGAGAAGTCCCAGTCGATTCGCGCGTTGTACTGGTTATAGTTTCCTCCGGTGACCGGAGAGACTGAGAAGTTGTTGGTCACGCCCTGCAGGTTGGGCTTGGGAAAGAACTTGACCAGGACTGCAGCCGTGGGATCGATACGCGAGGCGCAGATGACATTCGGTGTGCTCCCGTTGCAACCCATAAACTGCTGGCGTGTATACACCCCAGGCGAGACCTGAGTCGTCGTGGTGGGGTCGTAGATATTGACGCCTGCCGCGCTGAAGTCGCCTGTCGCCTCCGCTGGCGTGGGCACGGTAAGAATCTGCGGTGCGGCCGTGCGCAAAGCAAAGCCTTCCCAGCTGAAGAAACTGAATAACTTGTCTCGCTTGATCGGCCCCCCGTAGGTGATTCCGTACTGGTTCTGAGTAAAGGGCGGACGGGGAAGTCCCGTGCGATTGTTGAAGAAGTTGTTTGCGTTCAAAACCTTGTTCCGGAGGTACTCATAGGCACTGCCATGAAAGCTGTTGGTTCCTGACTTGGTGCTGAAATTCACTACGCCACCCGAGAAGCGGCCAAACTGCGGGCTCACATTGTTGGTGTCGACCCGGAACTCCTGAACTGCATCCTGCGTGGGAATCAGAGATGTCAGATTGACATAGCTGACATTGACCGGAGCGCCATCGACATACGTGGAGCTCTGGTTTGCCATGCCGCCGCCGATCTGGTAGTTCCCCCAACCGTTGGGTGTGTTGTTCGTGGGATTGCCCTGGGTTCCGCCTTGTGCAACGACTCCGGGAACCAGGGTGAGCAGGTTGAGCACATTCCTGCCGTTGAGCGGAGTGTTCTGCACCGTCTTCTCTTCGATGACCTCGCTCAATGCCGCGGTTTGCGTTTGCAGCAGCGGTTGACCCGATTCGACAGTGACGGTCTCAACCACCGAGCCAAGCTCGAGCGCAAAGTTGATGGAGACCTCATCCTGAATGTGCAGGATAATGCCGTCCTTCACAATAGACTTGAAGCCATCTTTTGTGACCCTGGCGCGGTAGACACCTGGAACCAGACCTGTAATCCGGTAGAGCCCCTCGTCATTCGTCATGGTGCTGTTGCTGACCCCGGTCGCTACATTTGTAATCTCGACCGTGGCATCCGGCAGGATGCTGCCGCTCGGGTCAGTGATGATGCCGGTGATAGTTGCGTTTGGGCTCTGTGCCCTGCTCCAGCCCACGATAGTTAGCAGACAGAATACGACCCCCAAAAAATGTACACGGCGCGACATACAACCTCCTCAAATCAGGACCAGTGTGGTTCCATATTCTGATTGCGCCATGTGAGTCCATTGTTCTCATCATCGGGAGAGAAATAGTTACACTGGCCATCCGCAGCAATGCAGGTAGCGAGTGTATTACTGTCTACTTGTCAGGCAGGATTCTTACAGGACGAAGTTGTAACTATATTATTATGAATTACTTACAGTTATGCGTTGACAGCGCTGTTGCGAGTCTCCTAGAATCGGCGCCGCATTAAGGTATTTAAAGCATGAAACCTCCGCCTCCCCAAGCCGGTGCTGAAGATTCTCACGAACACTCCGAAGCGACTGCCGATCTCACTCTGATCCACCAGCTCCAGTACGGATGCGCACAGTGTTTCTCGCTCATCTTTTATAAGTATTGTCAGATTGTATTCAGAATCGCATGGAGAGTGCTCCGGGACCGCGGTGCCGCCGAAGACGTGGTGCAAGAAGTGTTTCTGGACATCTACTTGAGAAACGACAGGTACGATGCCGCGCGAGGTTCTGTGAAGACCTGGATTTTTCAGTCGGCGTACTTCAAAGCTCTAGGCAACAGGAGACGCCTTAGGATACGCAGCACCGATTCGCTTGACCAGTTGGATCTTGGCCGGCAGGCTCTATGGTCGCAATCGCATCGTAGCGAAGAGTTGCGGGATGCGGTATGGATCATCGACAAGGAACTCCCGTTGCTGAATGAGCGGCAGCGCCGCGCCATCGAACTGATTCACTTTGACGGCTATACATTGATGGAGACGGCCAATATCCTGCAGGAGTCCCTGGCCAATACGCGCAACCTGTACTACCGCGGCTTGAAGGCTCTTCGCAGTTCGATCAATTCGCAATCCAGCCGGAGCCATAGTCGGAATTTTCTGGCAACCGGTGGAAATCTTTTGGATACTCAACAGGCATACGATTTTGAGAAAAAGATGGCTGCGGAGCCTTAAGTGAGATTCTGGAGACAGTTCGACCACAGCAGATTTGAAGAGTTGTGCGCGCTCGATCTGCTCGGAGAGATTTCAAGTGCCGAGAAGCACGAGGTCGAGGAGCATCTGCGGCGTTGTCGCAGTTGCCGAGCCATGGCCCGCGATTTCAAACGCATCGCGCTAATCGACATGCCTGCGGTCGCGGCGGAGCGGCATGATCTCGAGTCCACGGCCGGTCCCGAGCTGCCCAATGCTCAGCAACTCTTCGCCCGCACACTGCAGCGGGTCCAAGAAGAACAAGCCCCTGCCCCTCGCACGGTGAAAGCAGTTGGATTGGCTGCTGTTCCTGTCGGATTCAAGCAACTGGGGTTGGCGGCAGGTTTGGCGCTCACCTGCGTAATCGTTTTCACCTTCGGTTCATATTTTGGAAGCCCGAGGATGGAAGTTTCCCGGACTCACGGCAGTGCGAACGTTCAGCCTTCACCACGATCCTCCACCGCTCAGCAACCGCTCTCCGATCCATGGAAGGAGCGTGCGACGGAGGCGGAGATGAAGCGGGACACTCTAAGCAGGGAACTGAAGCAGAGCGAGCTGCGAAACACCGCAGCTCTTGCGTCCATCAACCAGCTACGCTCGGCCTACAAGGACTTGCAGAACTACGAAAGCGCCATGGAGGGCGCGGCCGCGAATCAGGCCCATAAACTGCAGGACGAGTTGGCTGCTCTCCATAGAGCGCAGGATGCGCTCGACCTGGAGACGCATCGAAGCTCTGTTCTTCGTGACCAGCTCATCGAGGCGAACAACGAACTGGCACAACTGTCACAGGCGCCCGCCAGGCCAACGCCGCCGGAACCACAGATGTCCGACTCGGAAGCCCGTGAGCTCTTTGGCGCGCGCGATCTGCACATTGTGGACGTGTACGATGTGGACCGGACAGGCAAGACGCGCAATATCTATGGTCGCGTCTATTACGTGAACCACCGGCTCCTGCTCTTTTACGCATTTGACCTTGACCGCAAGAGTATTACCCGTAAGCCAGTCGGATTTCAGGCCTGGGGATTCCGTGAGCCGAACTTGGCCAGACCGGAGAATCTGGGCCTCTTCAAGATGGACGACGCTTCAACGAATCGCTGGGTCCTGCGCGTCTCCAATCCCGCAGTCTTGTCCGCCATTGACACTGTGTTCGTCACACTGGAACCGCCAGAGGGCAGCCCATCCCCGCGGGGCCGTCAGCTCTTGTTCGCCTCTCTGGCAGGGCCCGCGAATCATCCGTAGGCCTCCGGTGCTCACTCGAATCTCAAATTACAATTGTCCCCTCATCAGTATTGCGCGAACGCTGAGAACATTTCCCCGTTTCGCACCTATCCACCTGTATATGTCGGTTGTCCAAGTTGCCGGTATGGTGAGGCGCGCATAGTGAGCGCGAGAGACAGAGGGGATAGCCGCATCTCCCATGTACCATCCCGTTCTGGCTGCCGTGAACATTCAACTGAATGCATTTCTGAGTTTTCTGAGAGGGCAAGGCAAATTTCATGATCAATCGGCGTATTTTCTTAAAGGCGGGACTGGCTGCATTACCCTTGGCAAGAGTGGGAGATTCGTTGGTGCTCACTCCCGAGGCAACCGTGACCCCGGCTCCGGCGGTGGCGCTCTCCGGTCTGGCAGGCGAGGTTCCCTGGCAGCAGAAAATTCGCCGCATCGGCGACGTGGATCAAACTGAGCACGACCCGGCCGTGTTGGATGTGAACGCCTTCGCGGATTACTGGGCGCGGATCAAAACCGACGTGGTCTTCCTCAGCGTAAGCGGCATAATCGCGTTCTATCCCAGTGCCGTTCCATTTCACCGCCACGGCCGCTACCTCAACGGAAGAGATTTTCTTGGTGAACTGCACGAAGCGGCCAAGAAGCGCAGCCTGCGCACCGTGGCACGCTACAGTCCCGACCTGAACTGGTCAGATGCCCTCCAGGCACATCCGGAGTGGTTCATGCGCGATGAGGAGGGACATCCCATCACCACCGTGGACGATCCGGCGCTGTTTAAGACCTGTATGTTTTCCAGCTACATGACAGATTACGTGCCGGCCCTCATGGAGGAGATCAACTCGCGTCACAACGTAGACGCGCACTTTGCCAACGGCTGGCCGGAGTTCGGCCTTCTGGCCTGTTACTGCAACCAGTGCCGCCAATTGCCTCCGCCCAGGACGCCCGCCTACTGGGACAAGTTCAATCAGCGCGTGCTCGATCTGTGCAAGATCTACGAGTCAATCGCCAAGAGGAAGAGTGAAACCAGCTTCTTCTTCCCGAATCTGGGCGGAGGCATTCACACCAGCCCCAACCTGGCGACACTTGGCGCTGTATGCCCGTGGTTCCAGTCCGATAACCAAGGCCGGGGTGGCCAAGATATTCCCATCTGGGGCTGCGCGGCGCAGGGGCGCGTGTGCAATGCGGTTCTCGACGGCAAGATGTCGACACAGGTGCTGGGCGCATGGTCCACCGGGCCGATCCGCTGGCGCGAGAGCATCAAGTCCGTCCCCGAGATGCAGATGTGGTTCAACGAGACGCTGGCCGGCGGCATGGTGCCCTACTATCACTCTGTTGGCGGAGAAAAGGGCCTGGGTGAAGATCGCCGCTGGGAGAAGTTCGGTTCCGACTACTACCTCTGGATGGCCAAGCATGATGTGCACTTCGTCAACAAGCACACCATCGCGAACATCGGGGTAGTCATCGGGCAGCGCACGCAGCTCTTCTACCGCCCACCACAGGGTGTTTCCATGCAGGAGTACATGGACGGCATGTACTACGCCCTGCTGGAGGGCAGGTTCCTGTTCGATTATGTGCATGAAGACCGGCTGCAACCGGAGCGGCTCAAGAAGTATGCGGCGCTCATCCTTCCCAACACTGCCATGCTGAGCGATGAGCAGTGCGAGCAATTGCGAGCTTACGTGGCGCAAGGCGGATCACTGCTGGCCACCTTCGAGACCAGCATGTACACGAACGAGAATGAGCGTCGTGCCGACTTCGGCCTCGCGGACTTGCTCGGCATCCACCTGGATGGAGTCATGGTAAGCAGGCGCGGCAACTCCAACGCATACTACGCACGCATCGAGCGGCAACACCCGATTCTGGATGGCTTCAACGACACCGATTGGCTGCCCGGCGCGGCGTTTCGGTTGCCCATTAAGCCGGTGGACGATCCCGTGCTGACCGTAGTGCCGGGCTTTGATGCCTACCCGCCGGAACTGTCCTATCCGCTGAAGCCACACACCAATGAGCCGGCCGTTGTTCTGCGTGAGAAAGGCAAGAGCAGGCTTGCCTATTTCTCAGGTAATATTGAACACACGATGTGGCTCTCCGGCCATACCGACCTGAGCCGCCTGCTGCAGAACACAATCCGGTGGGTGGCAGGCGATGGAGCTCCCGTCACCATCGACGGCAAGGGGCTTATTGAATCCTTCGCATGGCAAACCGAGGCAGGTTTCGCGGTGCATGTGTTGAACTACACCAATCCGAACGCGCATCGCGGCTGGCTCCGGGAGTTCTTTCCCATCGGTAAGCAGCAAGTCCGATTCCAGTTGCCCGCGGGCCGACGGGTCACGCGCGTCGAGTTGCTGCGTGCAGAAAAGGATATTCCCTTCAAGGTCAACGGAGATTTCGTGGAGTTCACGATACCCTCTGTCCTGGACTACGAAGTCGCAGCATTGCATTCCGCCACGGCATAAGCACTCCCTGATTTACAGAATGCGCCCCGATTCTGCACCGGAGATCTTTGGCCGGCAAGCGATCGTGGCGCACTTTGCGTGATCCGGTGCGGCGCTTCATAGCCTTTCGACCTTCGCTGCACAGCGTTGGAGTGTATCGCGGTCTCAGCACTGGCGGCATAAAGTTGTACTGCTTGGCGGCTTTCATTGTATCGAGCAGGATGCGGATGCCTTACCAGATCCGAGGACGGCAGAGAATGCTCCGGTGGTCTTCGGAGTCACCCAAGAATCCACCCAATTTTGAGACAGCTTACACGTAAATACAGGTGCTTAGGCGGTATTCCGTGTGCGGTTAAGTTGTTGAAAGTAAAAGTTAGATGCAGATTGACACGGAAGAGGTCTTCAAGCCTTGAGGCGAGTCCAACTGTGGAGTGAAGCCGATCTCCACGCGCCTCGCTGGTCTGATGAACCGCCGGAAGTTAAAGCTGCGACATTGGCAGAAGCGCCACCTGGCGCCGCCTTACCGACGATCAGTATCGGGCCAATAAGTGGTGTTGTCTAAACCTGAATTCCGAAGTTGAGCCTCGTTTCTGATCTGGTGTCGAACGGCCACAGGAGCGTTAAGCGGTCAAGTTGCAGAGGCGAATTCCAACTTCGGCGAAGTTGGAAATTCCCACTTGAAGATGCTGTCGATCAGCGGGTTACGAGTTTTCGCCCCACCCCAGCTTTCGGACAGGTGCAGGAGGATTCGCCTGCCGGCGCGGCCCAGGATGGCGCCGCAAGTGAAGACCAGGGTCCGCAGCGTGGCTG
>VFSW01005475.1_pt1 | contig 18762 bp, 18 predicted proteins | sample 5358111 | NCBI WGS metagenome assembly VFSW01 (sample SAMN11554181, study PRJNA540505) | mine drainage metagenome | isolation source: sediment from site ElyBrook_90M | place: USA: Ely Copper Mine, Vershire, VT | collected 2017 | reverse complement strand
TGCACTCTTTATAACCGCAAATTAACTGGACCGCACAAAAAAGTCACAGACTCTCAGAATGACGGGAATAGGCGGGCAATTTTCCCTTGGCCCCTGTAGCCGCGCTCGCCGCAAATGTGGTACAAGATTTTCCGAGGAGATTCCTGATTTATGAGAGAAATCGCAATCTTTGTGATGGGTGTCGCACTCGCAGGAGCAGTCGCCATGGTTGCCGTGTCCACGCCCGGTGCCAAGCCCGAGGGAAAGCAGGAACGCTTTCCGCAAATCACCGTCGAAAAACTTACGGACGCGCAAAAGCCGGTCGCCGATAAAATTCTGAAGGTTTCGAGCATCGGACTTACCGGCCCGTACAATCCGCTGCTGCGCAGCCCGCTGCTGACCGATCGCATGCTCGATCTGCTCGATTATCTGCGCTTCAACTCAAGCGTTCCGAAACGCCTGAACGAATTTGCCATCCTGATCGAAGCGCGCCTGTGGACTTCGCAGGTCGAATGGTACGCGCACTATCCCATCGCACTCAAAGCCGGGCTGTCGCAGGCCGTGGCGGATGACCTGAAAATAGGCAAGCGGCCATCGTCCATGCAAGCGGATGAAGCGGTGGTTTACGATCTGCTGATGGAACTGGCCACGAAGCACGTGGTGTCGGACGCCACGTTCAAGCGCGCCAGCGATATTTTCAGCGAGCAGCAGATCACGGATCTGGTCATGGTCAGCGGCACCTATGTAGGGCTTGCGATGTTGGCCAATACGGCCGAAGTGGGCGTCCCTCTGGGGAAGACGCCGCCACTCGCGCCGCTCCCTTCCGATCGCTAGTCGGCTTCTTTCCGGGAACGCAGGAGTTACCCGGCGCGTCTTACGATTTTGCCGTGTAGTAGCAATTCATTTTTTCAGGTGAACTCCATGAAGCGCTCCGAGAATGATCCGAAGGGTTTTCCTTCGCGCCGGGATTTTATAAAATCCTCCGCCACCGGCGCGGGAGCCGCCGCGGTCGCCGCTCTGGTTGCCGTGGAAACTCCCGCGCAGACTCGCCCAACGCGCTGGGAGCATGAAGCGGACGTGGTCGTCGTCGGAGCCGGCGCCACGGGACTTCCCGCGGCAATTCAGGCGGCCGAGGGCGGCGCGTCCGTGATCCTGGTCGAAGCCAACACGGATGTGGGTGGACACGCCATCCTGAGCGGCGGAAACATGGCGCTCGGCGGAGGGACGAGCCGCCAGAAAAAATATGGCGTGGTGGATTCACCGGACATTCTGTATTCCGATCTGACGGATTGGTCCGTCGTCGAGCCCAACGGTTTTCCCGACTACCGCTACAACGACAAGGAAGTGATCCGCGCGTTTGCCGATGAGAGCGCCAGCACGTACGAATGGCTGGTCGCGCACGGCGTAGTCTTCGTGGATAAGGCGCCGGACATCGCGGGCGGGCACGCCTGCGGCAATTCGGCTCCGCGCGAACATCACACCGCGCCGATGTCCTGGCCGGTCGTGCAGTTCGGCGGACCGGTGGCCCCTGAAAAAGCGTCCACGAGTTCCCTGGGCGTGGGCCTGATTCGTCCTCTCGAAGCAGCGGCGAAAAAGGCGGGCGTGCAGATTTTGCTGGCGCATAAAATGACGGGCCTCGTCCGCGAAAATCCCAATACCGGCAAGGTGATCGGAATCGCCGCGACGCATCAGGGTAAGCCGGTGAACATCCGCGCGAAAAAAGGCGTCATCCTCGGCACCGGAGGGCACAGCAGCAACGTCAATTTCCGCAGAATTTTTGATCCGAGGCTCACCGAGGAGTATCAGGTGGCGGGTGAGCCGTACTCTTTCCAGGACGCCAGCGGCGAGATCGCAGCCATGACCATCGGGGCGTCGCTGTGGGGCGCTTACAACCAATCCGGCGAATTCGGGCAGAACGTCACCAAGGCCGGCTGGATCGGCTGCCAGTATGGATACGTCAACCTTTCCTGGCAGCCCGACAGCCCGATCTTCTCCCAGGCCCGCGCCACGGGCCTATCCGTAAAGGACTACCATGACGCGATCCTCGTCAACATGGCCGGCCTGCGCTTCTATGATGAGACTGCCGGGCAATTCCCGGCCAATAACTACAATTTCGTGAAGAATTACGTGCCCGGCAGCTATCGCAACGCCGCCAACATCAAGTATGAACCCTCGAACTTTCTCAATGCGGCGATGGCGGGAGTTCCCGGGGATACGCACGGCGGAGGCGGGCCGATCTGGGCCATTTTTGATTCCGACGCGGTGAAGCGCGAAGGCTGGACGGTGGTGCCGCCCCATGTGGACACAGCACAGGGATTTTTCTTCACGGCGGATACGATCGCGGACCTGGCGCGAAAAATCGTGAACCAATATCAGCGCCGGCCGATGCCGCCCGACGCGCTCGAAAATACGGTCGCGCGCTACAACTCATTCGTGGATTCCGGAAAGGACGAGGATTTCGGCAAGGCCTCGCCGAAATACAAGATTCAGACGCCGCCGTTTCATGCCGCATGGGCGACTCCGGTGATTCATGACACGCGCTCCGGCCTGCGCATCAACGCAAAGTGCCATGTGCTGGACCTGAACGGAAACGTGATTCCGGGATTATATTGCGGAGGCGAGACAGCCGGCGGATTCAGTATGCACGGTCTGGCGAGGTGCACGGTGCAGGGCCGGATTGCCGGAAGAAACGCCGCGTCGGATACGTAGTAGAGGAATCTCTAATGGTTTAATCTGCCCGGGCAGGCGCCGCCAGGTTCTCCGCGTGAACCGTTTGCACTTCATAATCGCCGTACTTGATGGTCAGCGTGGCGCGCCCGTCAAACCGGACCTGCGAAACGGACACATTTTCGGCGGGCAGCCAGAACTCGCCCACGCGCTGAAACGCGTGATGAATTTCGGTTTTCTTGATCCAGAACGATGGGTTCTTGGCGGGTTAAGCCTCAATTTTGCAGATGGCAAAGTCCTTGTCTTCCACCCAGACTTTCCCGCGGAACAGGAACTTGGTGGGGTTCTTCGGCTCGGCCTGCATAACGTAAGAACAGCCGTCGCCGGCGTTACGGGAATCCACAAAAGCGAAATTGTAATTTTCGCCGGTAATTTGCACGCTGTCGCGGTTCTTGTTGCTAATGGATTCCTGCTCGGTCTCCAGCAGCCGCTTGAGCACCATATTGACCATCCACTTGGGCCCGGTTTCCGAAACGACGCTGAACTCTTCCCTGTCGGGAGCCTGGTATTTCAGGTCCACGACAAGCTCCGCGCGCATTCCCCTGGGAAATCCCTTGTATTCGAGCTGGTAGGTGCGGCGGCTCCGGTAGCTGGCCAGATCGGCGGCGCGCTGTGCGTTCCGCTCCGTTAAACGTTCGATGACTTCAGCGAGGGACAGCCGGCCCGGAGAGGCCGTCTCCTGTCCAAATCCAGCGGTGGGCGCCAGGCAGGAAATCACGGTCAGAGAAAACACCATACATATCGAGCGTACCAACCCAAATTTCATGGAAAAGGCCCCCTCCGGGCGCCAGGACTCCAACACGGCGTAAGGGTAGCACGGCACGAGGCAACGCGTGCGTCAATTCTTATCAGGTTGTAGCGGTGTCCAAAACAGGCTGCGCTTCCGGAGCGTTCTGGAACAGGACGCTGTCGTAGGCTCCGTAGATTCCGGCGTAGATGCGCTCCCACGAAGTTGTTTCCGCATGCCCGCGAGCGGCTGCCCGCATCTGGGCGAGCAGATCCGGGCGCGACATCAGAAGCGACGTGTACGAGGCAAACTCTTCCAGGTTATAAGCCACAAATCCGGTCTGCCCATGCCGGACCGTGTACTTCGGACCGCCGCCTCCCGTGACGACGGCCGGCACGCCCGAGGCAAACGCCTCGAGAACCACCAGCCCGAATGTGTCCGTCTCGGAGGGAAAAACCAGAAGGTCGAGATTGGCAAACGCCCGCGACAACGCTAGGCCGGTCAGCACGCCGGTGAATTCCGCTCGCTTCATGTGAGCGCGAAGCCAGGATTCCTGCGCCCCCTGCCCCACGATGCAAAACTCAAAATCGGAATATCCTGCGGCGAAAAGCGACTCTTCAAGCTGCGCGAGCATGCGCACATTTTTCTCGGCCGTCAGCCGCCCGACGTAACCAATGCGAAATGGGCCGCCTTGGCGATCGCGGTGTGCGGGCTGGAACACTGCCGTATCCACGGCATGCGGCATCAGATAGCAGGGCCGGCCGGTGGCAGCCTCGAGCGCCTGGAGAATCTCCTGGTTGGGGGCGAAATGCAGATGGCAAATCCGGTAGAACCGGGCCGCGGCCTTGAAACTTCCCCGCTCGATTGCCTGGAGCAGTTGCTCACGTGCCGCCGGCGAGAGAAAAGAGACTAAAGAAGCCGCGCGGCTCCGTGCGTACTGGTGAACATTCGTCTGCCAGGCCGCGGCCAGAGGCACTCCCAGCCGGGAGGCCATGGACGCTCCGACCATGCCGACATCGCTCGGGCCGGTGATCTGCACGAGGTCGGGCTGAAACTCCCGCACCTGGGCTTCGAGCTTCCGGCAATGAGTCCAGAACAGCGGATCGAAATAGTGCGAGCGGTCAATCGGAAATTTCAGGAAGCTGCGCTGCAACTCGATGTGCGTGACCGAACCCTCGCTTCGAGTGGCGTTGCGCGGTCCGGCATGAACCATGAGGAGGGGCAGGTCGTGGCGCCGGGCGTATGCTTCAAACTGCTTGCTGGTGTTCGCCACACCATCCACTTCATGGTAAACGCAGGGAAACAGCGCAACTCGTGGCCTTCCCTTGGTCACGATATGGCCTCCGCGGTAATTTCCGCGGGAACCGTCGAACCGGCAGTGCTGCGAAACACTCCGCGCAGGATTCGCTGTACGGCAGCATGTTCCAGGATGCGAATACAGGAGAAGATTCGGTCGACATAGGCCGGCGGGGCCTTCCACATCGCTGAGATGGGACGGTCCGTGCCGTCCGCATCAGGATGAAAGATGCGGTTGTCCCAGCGGCGCAAGCCTTCCGGATACTCCGGGTAGTCCCGCATCACGTCGAGCAGCGTTCGTATCGTGCGAATGACTTCCGGCTCGGTATACTGAGGCATCACCAAAATATGGCTTCGCTGCTCGCGTCGGATCTCCTGCACGAATTCGACAAAGGTTTCCGAGTGCGTCAGATTCAGCGCGCCGCTCGGATCACAGCCGTGACGATCTCCCCCGGAAATGATCGGGCGCTCCCAGCGTTTGGCCAACCGGACAACTTCCTTGTTCTCCCCGCAACTGCGCGAGGCGTTAAATTCAAACGCATGAAGGAAGCGGTTTGCCAGACGCAGGAAACGGTTGAGAACCGGAATGTCCCGGTGGTCGCCGGTGCAAGACTGGTTCCAGAGCGGGTGATTGAAGATGATGAGGACTTCAGGCATGGCGTCGAGCATGGCCAGAAGTTCAACGATCCGATCTTCGGCCGGATTCTTCGTAGCGTCCGCCAGGTCGGACACAATCGCTTGCGCGTTGGCGCTGGGCAGATTGTGAATTCCGAGGTGGAACGTCGTATTCGCAAAAGGAACGGTCCACTCGAGAGAAATGGGGATTTGCGCTGTCTCCGCGACCGTGCGCAACAATACGGGCGCCTCGATATTGTCGTGGTCGGTGAGAGAGAGCAGACTATTCAGTCCCAGTTTTTCGATCTGATTCTTCTCGGTCTCATAGGCCCGCATCGGCGTCAGCGGCGGAGTCCAATAGGCCCTCTTGAAATCCACCGGCACGATGGATTTCTGGCACTCCTTTTCCAGAGTCTCATGCAACATCGGAAATCTTCGCGCCAGTTGGGGCAGGAAGAACAGGCTCTCCTTGGAGCGATTGGTATGACCGTGCAGTGAGACCGCAGTTAGGTACTGGCGCGGGAGATCCTCATCCCGCCAAAAACATGAAAACTTGGTTTCCATCATTTGTGAGAGTCCGCAGATTCGACGCTGACTTCCTCTGCGCGCGTTCCTTGCCTAGCCGGAGCCGCGATTGCTGCTTCGCCTTTCTCCCGTGGACTATACATCCCTGGGTCCCGGCGCGCAATGCTCCAGCTGGATTTAGAAGCCCGATGATTTTTTTGGAGCAACTATGCTACTTGGAAAAAAACCGGGCTGCCGCCCGAATGGCCGTGAGCGGCACGCAAGAATCATAAATCGTTCCGCATCCGGCGAGAAGACTAAAACCGCGGAAGTGTCGCCCTCGTAACCCCGGCCCAAAGCATAGGATGCAAGCGGTAATCGCACAGGTTGCCCGACCTCAATTTATGGATTGCGGGCCGCCGCCCAGGAGTTGAGCGAGCGCCAGCCAGAAGATTCGCCGAGCCATCGGGAAAAGTGTATCGTAGCTGCCCGAAACCATGAATTTGAATCTTCGGGCCGCGGGCCAACCTGCCGAGGAACACAGTGAAACTCTCAATCCTGGACCAGTCGCCTGTCCCTGCCGGATGCACTCCCGCGGACGCGCTGCACAATTCGATTGACCTGGCGCGCGCCGCCGAGCGGCTGGGATTCACGCGCTACTGGGTGGCCGAACATCACGCCATGGAAACCCTGGCCAGCCCCGCCCCGGAAATTTTGATCGCGCGCGTGGCTGCGGAGACCTCCCGCATTCACGTCGGCTCGGGCGGAGTCCTACTTCCCCACTACAGCCCGATGAAAGTGGCCGAGGTTTTTCGCATGCTCCATGCCTTGTATCCGGGGCGAATGGATCTGGGGATCGGCAGGGCCCCGGGGAGCGGCGGCCTCGAAGCATTTGCCTTGCAGCGGGACCGCACGGAGCGCCGCCAAGCCTCGGACTTCACCGCACAAGTCGGCGAATTGCTGGCGTTTCTTCATCGCGATTTCCCCGAGGAGCATCCTTTCCGCCGGATTCATCTTTCGCCCGACATGCCGGGCGCACCGGAGGTTTGGATGCTCGGCTCGAGCCTCTGGAGCGCGGAGGCCGCCGCGCAGTTTGGCCTGCCTTATGCCTTCGCGCATTTCATCGGTCCCGCCGAGACCGTCGCCGCCATGGATCATTACCGGCGGCATTTCCGCCCGTCCAAATATTTGAGCGAGCCGCGAGTGATCGTCACGCTGGGCGCGGTCTGCGCCGAAACCGATGCGGAAGCCGACCGCCTCGCAGCAAGCACGAAAGTGCTCATTCGCCGGATTCGTCTCAGCGGCGAGCGCCGCCCCGTGCCTACGCCGGAAGACGCGGCAGAGGAACTCGACCGGCTCGGCGCGGACGCCAATCCCCTTCTGTGGGATGAGTGCGAATGGCCACGTTACATCGTCGGCGGCGTGGAAAAAATTCGCGGCGCTTTGGAAGATATGGCCCGCGCACTACATGCGGATGAATTGATGATCCTGACCGTGATTCACAGCCATACGGCGCGCATTCACTCGTATGAACTTCTGGCGGAGGCCTGCGGGCTCGGGAAAAAATAAAACGAGACGCCGGCCGTCAGTGAATTCTCAGCCGCCTAAAATTGGGAGCCATTCCGAGCGAAGCGAGGAATCCCTCTTCGTCTTGTGCACAATGAAAAATCCAGGAGGGATTCCTCGCGGAGTTTATCCCGATCCGTTTCGGGACTCGGGATGAGGGGCGCATGGCGAGTCGCGATTCGCCTATGGCTCACCTTCCAGCTTCCGGATGCGGACTTCGATGCCGGGCGTGTCTTTCAGCGCATCCGAAAATTCCTCAAGTTTTGATCCTCGATAGTGGTAGGGATACACAATTTTCGGCCGGAACGCCTTGACGCAGCCGGCCGCTTCCACGGTGGATTCGGTGCGCGGAGGATTCATCGCCAGGAAAGCGATGGAAATATTATTGAGCGCCTTCATTTCCGGCGTGCACTCCGTATCACCCGATAGATAGACTCGCGTGTCGCCAAAGGTCAGAACGTAGCCGCTGCCGATCCCTTTGTGGTGATACGGCATGCCCGGCCGCGATCCCTGCTCGAGGTTGTACATTGGCACACCCTCGATGCCGATCCCCATGATTGTTTTCTTGTCTGAATCCGTGACAATTTCCGGATAGCCGCACGCGGGAAAACAGTTCAGCGTGTCAATCACGGCGGGAGGGCCGACGATAATCGTCTCCGGCTTTTTCAGCTTGTTGACGAGCGCCAGATCCAGATGATCCTGATGCGTGTGCGTAATGACGATCAGGTCCGCCTGGGGGATATCCGTGAAATCCCCCTGGCTCCAGGGATCCACGAGAATGATTTTGCCGCCGAACTCAAACATCACGCTGCCATGATAGAGCGGCTGAATCTTGAGCGGCCCCTGCGAGGTCTGGATCACGTCGGCCTGGTGATTGGACGTGGCCGCGCGCAGCGCCGCGCCCGGCAACAAAAGCAAAAGAACAATAATCCATCGCTCTGCGAAACGCATCACTCCAGTTTTCATGCAACCGGCTCCTCGGATTCCACAAGCGAACGAGTCTATATTTATCTCAAATCCGGTTTCCGCGCCAATCTGGTTTGCCGACTGGCAAAAATCAAGGTTCGCGTGGATCGGTATTCATCCCCCCGCGATGGCCCCAAGGATCAGATAGGGCTGCTTGCCGGACACGACAGCTTCCGGCAGCGCGGCGTCGGGCGATTCGTGGGAGAGATCTTCCTCGCAGGCAAAGAACCGGAGGAAGGCGCGGCGCTGCAGCGTGCCGTAGTCACGGATCGTGCCGCGCAGCACGGGGTAGCGGGATTCGAGCGCATCAAGCAGCATGCGCTGCGTCACGCGGTTTTCCGAATCGCGCTCGACTTCAATGCACATTTCCGGGCCGGCGCGCGCCAGTGTCCGCAAATGCGCGGGAAGCTCGACTCGAATCGTTGCCGTCGCCATGAATTTGCCGCCGGATTCCGGTCAGGGCAAGGTCTGCACTTCGACGGACAAGACCGCCGGAAGATCGCGCACAATCGGCGCCCAGGAATCGCCGGCATCGGCGGAGGCATAGACCTGCCCGCCGGTGGTACCGAAGTAGACTCCGCATTTATCGAGTGAATCCACAGCCATGGCGTCGCGCAGCACGTTGACGTAGCAATTGCTCTGCGGCAGACCCTTGGTGAGTTCTTCCCACTCGTTCCCGCCCGAGCGGCTGCGGAAAACGCTCAGCTTTCCATCGAGTGGATAATGCTCGGAGTCGCTCTTGATGGGCACAACGTAGATTGTTTCCGGTTCGTGCGCGTGCACGTCAATCACAAAACCAAAATCGGTGGGCAGATTGCCGCTGATCTCCGTCCACGAGTCTCCCGCGTTGTCGCTGCGCATTACATCCCAGTGCTTTTGCATGAACAGCACTCCGGGGCGCGACTTGTGCATCGCCAGGCGATGCACGCAGTGACCAATCTCGGCGGTGGGATCGGGCAGGTATTTCGAGTAGAGGCCCTGGTTGATCGGCCGCCAGGTTTTTCCGCCATCGTCGGTGCGGAAGGCTCCCGCTGCGGAAATTGCGATAAACATTCTTCCAGAGATTTTCGGATCCAGAAGAATCGTGTGCAGGCACATGCCGCCGGCGCCCGGCTGCCACTTCGGCCCGGTTCCGTGGCCGCGCAATCCGGGAAGCTCTTCCCAGTTTTGTCCGCCGTCTTTTGACTGGAAGAGCGCGGCGTCTTCAATGCCTGCATATACGATGTCCGGATCGTTCAGCGAGGGCTCGATATGCCAGACGCGCTTGAATTCCCACGGATGCGCCGTGCCGTCATACCACTGATGCGTGCCGGTCGTGCCGTCGTACGCAAATTTATTTCCGACGGGCTCCCAGGTCTTTCCGCCATCACTGGAACGCTGAATCAACTGTCCAAACCAGGCGCTCGTTTGCGAGGCATAAATCCGGTTCGGATCGGCCGGCGATCCCTTCATGTGATAAATCTCCCAGCCGCCGAAATGAGGCCCGCTGATGTCCCACTTTTCGCGCTTGCCGTCGGACTCCAGCACGAACGCGCCCTTGCGCGTGCCCACCAGAACTCGTACGCCGCTCATTTTCCCTCCTGTTCCATTTCAATTATTGGTTGCCCTTCAGGCTTCCTTTTCGCAGATTATCATCCAGGGTGTTCCGTACTGGTCAATCAACATGCCGAACCGCGAGGCATAGAACGTCTTCTGCAGCGGCATCTGCACCTTGCCGCCTGTCGAAAGCGCCCCAAAAATCCGCTCGGCATCCGCCGTGGTATTCACGCCCAGCGAAACGCAGAATCCCTGCGGCTGTTTGAAATGGCCTGGCGGCGCATCGCCGCCCATCAGCGTCTGGCCGCTGACTTCCAGCCGGGCATGCATGATTTTCTTTTTCCACTCAGGAGGCACGGTGGTCTCGGCGGGCGAGCCCTCGTGCGGAAACATCGCCGTAATCTTGCCGCCGAGGGATTTTTCGTAGAATCGGAACGCTTCCTCGCACTGGCCGTTGAATGCAAGATAGGGATTGAGCAGCATGGCAGTCTCCTGATTGAATTTTCAGAACAGGGGAAAACGGCTTTCGTCCATCCAACCGCCGACACTATCCTCTTTCTAATTGCACATTGCAAGTGAAAAAATGTTAAAATAACAATATGCCGAAAAAGAAATTCGCGCCCCGCCGCCGGTCGGGATGTCCCCTGAACGCCTCCGTCGAAATGCTCGGCGATCGCTGGTCCCTGCTCATCATCCGGGACATGATGCTGCGCGGCTTCCACAGCTTTCGCGAATTCCTCGGCTCCCACGAGCGTATCGCCTCGAATATCCTGGCCGACCGCTTGCGGAAACTCGAAGCCCACGGAATTATCACCACAGAAAGGGATAAGACCGACCGGCGAAAGCGGATCTACTGCTTGACCTCCAAAGGCATTGACCTTGCGCCCACCCTGGCCGAGATGGTGCTGTGGGCCGCCGCTCACGAGAAGACGGGCAATCAGCCGCTCGTTGCCGGCCTGCGCAAGGACAAGGCCGCGCTCATCGAGGCGGTCCGCCGGCGCTGGACGGAAGCGGCGTCCGCACGAACATAAGCCGCCGCTACAACCGGTCCTTCCGGTTCAGGCCGATGTCGGATATTGCAGCACTTTAGCGGACGCTTCCATGTTCCCTCTTTGATTTTTTCGGTCCCGGTCTGTAATACTCTTGCTTCCAGTTCCGGAAAATACATCGTGTTCGACTGCGGTGTTCACGGCGTGGGGTTTGCCGGAATCAACGGAACAAAATCCCGGAGGCCCATCCTTGATGTCTAAACTGTCTCGCAAGAAATATCCCGGCGCGGTTTTTGTTTCCCTCACCGCGCTGGTTCTGTTTTTCCCCCTGCTGGCAACGCGCGCGGGAAACCCCGCAGCCGACAAGCGCAAGCCCGGCCTCTACTGGACGATGCAGACGGACAAAGGAAACATTTCCTGCAAACTCTACGAGGCGGAAGCGCCGGTGACGGTGCGGACGATGGTGGGCCTGGCGATCGGAAAAGTTTCCTACGTGCACCCCGAGACCAAACAGACGATGCGCACAAAATTTTTCGACGGCCTGCTGTTCACACGCGTCATTCCTGGGATTCTCGTGCAAGGCGGCGATGTGCTCGGGACAGGCGTCGGCCATCCCGAGGGACCCGGCTTTCCCTACAAGACCGAAATTGCGCCTGCACTGAAATTCGACGGGCCGGGACGTCTGGCCATGGCCAACAACGGGCCGGATACGAACGATACGCAATTCTTTATTACGCTCGCGCCCTATCCTGCATTCAACGGGAAATATACGATTTGGGGGCAATGCGAAAATCCCGACGTCGTAAAAGCGATCGCCGGGGTTCCGCGCGATCCGGGGGAGATGCCCGTCACGCCGCTGCACATTCAACATGTGCTTGTCGAGCGCGTGGGGCCCGCTCCGGCAGATGCTCCGGAAACGTTGCCGTAGCACAGGCACTCTTTATCCCGAGCCCCTCGGAGGGGCTGCCTGTGCGGGTTTGTGCGCTGGGAATGGGGTCTCGAATCAAGTTTACGATTGCAAAAAACCGCACAGGCAGGAGTGCCTGTGCTACACAATTCTTCCTCAGGCTGATACATTTCCGAATTTTTTGGCGGGAGAGGCCTTCTGGAAGTACAATCGGGGGCCGCAAGCAAACCCAGGCGAGAGGATAATCCAAACGTTATGAGAGAAACTCATTCCATACGCGGAATTCGCATCATCCTCCCCACTGCAGCCGCGGCAGTGTTCGCATTTCTGGCGGGCGCCGCGGACCTACGCGCCCAGGCGCCGGCGGCCGCGCCGCTTCCTCTGACGGCGGCCTCGATGGAAGGCAAGACGGCCGAGTCATACTACAAGAAAATCGAAGTGCTCAAGGGCATTCCGGCCGCGGAAGTTCATCCGGCGATGGAGTACATCACGACGGCCCTCGGAGTGGGATGCGCCTACTGCCACGTTATCGGGAAATTCGATGTGGATGACAAGCGGGAAAAGCACGTTGCGCGCAGCATGATCGCCATGACCATGGCTCTGAACAAGACCGTGTTCGACGGCAAGCGCGAGATCACCTGCTACACCTGCCACCGCGGCATCGCCAAAGCCGGAGCAACTTTCGTTTTTCCGGGAGAGAAAATGCCGACCGATCCTACGGCCACGGACATTTTTCCGGCGCTTTCGATAACGAATTTTGCGAACCTCGACGCGAACATGGCGCCCAGCAAGGCTCCGGCTACCGTCGCCTCCGGCCCGGCCCCGATGGCCAAGCCCGCCCCCGTGTCCGTGGCCATTCCTTCAGCGGAGGAAGTTTTCGCGAAGTACGAGCAGGCTGTCGGCGGCAAAGCCCTGATTGACAAGCTCAAGGTCGTAACCCACAAGGGCACCGTGGACATGCTCGTGCCCGCGCCACCGGCGCCGCAAGGCACGCCCCAGCCTGCGCCCGCGATGGGAACCGTCCCGGCGGAATGGAACGTGAAGTCGCCCGCCGGAATGATTTCGGTTGAGTTCCCAGGGCGTCCCGCAGCTGCGTTCGGCTACGACGGAAAGATCGGCTGGACGACTACTCCGAATCGCGAAGAGACGGGCGACGAATTGCGGCTCGTCATGGAAACGGGCGAAAAAATTCCGGCGCTTAATTTTCTCGAAGAGCACACGAGCGTCAAGGCGGACGCCACGGAAAAGATCGGCGACCGCACGGCGGTTCGCGTGGTGGGCACGCGGAAGGATGGGATCGCCGCGCTCGACCGCGTCTATTTCGATCTGCAGACCGGATTGCTGATGCGGACTTATACCACCATGCAGAGCGTCCTCGGCGCTTTCCCCGAGGAGACCAATTATGACGATTACCGCGATGTTGGCGGAATCAAGATTCCCTTCCAGATGACGGTTTCAAGCCCGGAGGGAAACCGCATCTACAAGTGGTCCGCAGTGGAAGCGAACGGCCCGGTGGACGAATCCAAATTTACCAAGCCGGTTCCTCCACCTCCGCCGCCGCCCGCGCCCCGGCCCTGAGAAACTTTTCGACCAAATCACCGGAGCGGTGAACTCAGCTGGAACGTCCTCTTCTCTGTAAATGGGTGCGTGTAGGCCTTCGTGTCTTCAAACGTGACGGTCAGTTCAATCGTGTCGTGATCGAGGCGCCGGAACCGCTCGATGAGGTGCAACTGCTCGCTGTGCGGATGCCCAACCTGATCTATCCAGGTCTTGTCATTGAAGCCGACCGCGTCCACGACGAATGTGTCGCCTTCATCCCACCCAATGGAATCGCCCCACCAGGTGGAATCGGGATCCTTTTCTGCGCGTGGAACGGCCGCATGCCGGAGGAAGCCGGGTTGCGGGAGGGAGCCTGCCTCTATATAGTGGCGCGCACATGCGAATGCGCTGGGTGATCCTTAGCCTGCTTTTTGTTGCCACCACAATCAATTATCTGGACCGCGCCATTTTGGGCGTGATTCTGCCGGAGATCCGCGACAAATTTCATTTTGGCTTAGGGGTCTACGGCTGGATTCAGATGCTGTTCCAGCTTGCCTATGCGGGCAGCTCGCTGGCGAGCGGCAAGCTGCTGGATCGCTACGGCACGAGAATCGGTTTCGGAATTGCCGCGGGGCTATGGTCGCTCGCCGCCACGCTGAATGCGTTTGCGGGCAGCGCGTTGCAATTCGGCCTCTACCGGACTTTCCTGGGTCTCGGCGAATCTTCCAACTTTCCGGCTTGCACGAAAGCGACGTCGGAATGGTTTCCCAAAGAAGAGCGCGGCACGGCCATGGGAGTGGTGAATTCGGGAACAAATCTGGCGAATATTTTCGGGCCGCCGCTGGTCATCTTCATTGCGTTGCGCCTCGGATGGCAGGCGTGTTTCGCGATTATGGGAGGACTTGGTTTCATCTGGCTGCCGTTCTGGCTCCTCACGTATCGCCTGCCTCGCCAAACGGGTGTTTCCGTCCCGGCGGAATCCAAATTTTCCATGCGTGATGTAATGAAATACAAGCAGGCCTGGGGCTACGGCTGGGCAAAATTTCTGACCGATCCAGTCTGGTTTTTCTATCTCTTCTGGCTGCCAACGTACCTGACCGAAGTGCGGCATCTCACTCCCGCCTGGCGCGGCACAGCTCTCACAATTATTTATGCAATCTCGGCGGTCGGAGCGCTTGCGGGAGGCCTGATTTCCGGCCGCCTGATCCAATCGGGCTGGAGCGTGGGAAAATCCCGAAAAATGACGATGTTGATCTGCGCCCTGCTGATGCCGGTCTCCGGCGTGGCCGTGATGGCCGAGAACACCCATCTGGCCGTGCTGCTGTTCGGACTAGCCGCCGCCGCGCACCAGGCCTGGATGACCAATCTCTTCACGACGCCCGCCGACATGTTTCCTCCGCAGGCCGTGGGCAGCGCCAGCGGATTGGGAATCTGCCTCGGGGGACTTGGGAGCGCGCTGTTTTCGGGAATCATTCCGGGAACAGTTGTCCCGCGTTTTGGATATGTTCCCGTATTGGTCGGCATGAGCTGCTTCCACGTGGTGGCATGGTTCATCATGCTCCGGACAATGGGAGATCTGGAGATGGTGCAGATTGATGGGGGCGAACCGCAGGGCACGCCGCTTGCCGGTACAAATAGATCCATCTAGGACGCCCCAGCAGCTTTGGGCCCGCTTTCGCCCGCCTTCAAATGCGCGATGACGAGCCGAATCTCTTCGTAGGAGAACTCCGGCGGCAGGGCCAACTTGAGCGGAGAAAGTATCTCCACGCCCAACCGCCTGCAGGCCGCTTCGATGGCCGCGTATTTTTTCTGTTCGACCCAGGACGATTGAAACGCAACGCTGCCCTTCGCCACCAGGTCCGAAACCAGGCTCACGACCGTCGAAAGCTGCCGTCCGCGAATTTCGGCGATCTCCTGAAGAGTGCGCCCCTCGGCGATCAGCCGGATCGTCTCCTCCTCGGGCTTTTCCTTCGGCCCGGATTTCGCGGCCGCGCGCGCTCCCTCCCGAAAGCGCCGGATCACGCTGAGAATCTCGTCGCCGTACAGGTCGGCCTTTCGCGCGCCGATACCGGAAACGAGCAACAGATTCGCGCTTGTCTCCGGCTGCTTCGCGGCAATCTCATAGAGCGTCGTATCGTGCATCACGACGAATGCTGGAACATTCTGCTGCGCGGCCGCGTCGCGCCGCCACTCGCGGAGCAGGTCGCACAATTCGGGATTTACGTGCGCCGGGCGCGCGGCAGGCGCAGCCGCCGGGGAGGGCTGCGCTGCCCTGGCCAATTCGGCAACAGCCGCGGCAAGCGGCGGCTGGGCGGACCGGCCCAACTTAGACTTAGACTTGGACTTGGATTTTCTCGGCTTTCGCGGCGCTTCCGCCGGAGCCGCAGCAAGCCAAGCCGGCAAATAGCCGCACACATCGCAGGCGCCGCAAGATTCCCATTTCTTGTTTTCGCCGAAATGGCCGCAAATCCGTTTGTGGCGGCAGGAGTTCGATTCAACAAAGTTCCGAATCGTATGATAGCGCTGCCAGGCGCGGTCTTTTTCCTCCGGATCCTCGATTTTGTTTATAAAAAAGGCGTGCAAAGCGGCGTCGCGTTTCTGCCAGAGCATCACGCAATCCGCCGGCAAACCGTCGCGCCCGGCGCGCCCCGCCTCCTGGTAATACTGCTCGATGGATTTGGGCAGTGAGAGATGAATCACGGCGCGCACGGCGGCCTTATTGATGCCGAGGCCGAACGCAATCGTGCCCACCAGCACGCGCGTCTCGTCGGACATCCACTGCTCCTGATTGCGCCTGCGTTCGGCGTTCTTCATCTTTCCGTGATAGGGCGTGGCGGCAATTCCCCGCTGCTCGAGGAAATCCACGGTGGACTCCACGCGGTCAATCGTGGGCGCGTAGACGATTACATTGCCTTCGGGATAGCTTCGCAACGCTCGAAGGAGCAGTTCCTTCTGTTGGCTCTCCGTCGAGAGCCGCACCACGTAGCGCAAATTCGGCCGGTGAAAGCTGGCGATATATTTGTCGGCGTCGCGCAATCGCAGTTGGTGAATGATGTCGTGCCGGACGTGTTGTGTGGCGCTCGCCGTGAACGCGGCGATGGGCAGGCCGGGAAACTTTTCGCGCAACTTGCTCAGCTGGCGGTATTCGGGACGGAACTCGTGGCCCCACTCGGAAATGCAGTGCGCTTCGTCAATCGCGAACAGCAAAACGGGGACGCCCGAGAGCCAATCATACGTGTCTTCGCGGACAAGCCGCTCGGGCGAAAGGTACAGCAGGCGGTATTTTCCCGCGCGCGAGTTCTCAATGATTTTGCCCTGCTCAAATGCATTCAGGGAACTATTCAACAATGCCGCCGGAATCCCCATCAATTTCAATTGCGCCACCTGATCCTGCATCAGCGCAATCAAGGGTGAAATCACGATGGCGGTCTTGTCCCCGGACATCGCCGCGGGCAACTGGTAGCAAAGCGATTTCCCTCCGCCCGTGGGCATGATGACGCACGCATCGCGGCCGCCAAGCAGGCTGCGCACGATGCGCTCCTGCAGCGGACGAAATCCGTCGTAGCCCCAGTAGCGGCGTAGTGGCCCCAGAAGATCCGTTCCGGAATTCACGGTCGAAGTATAAGACTTGCCACACGCCTTGGCCAAAAACAAATCCTCTTGCTTCCGGACGGAATAGGTCTAGCATAGGGGGCATGCCGTCTGCCGTCCCAGTTTCCGGGGAGACCGGTTCAGCCGCGGCGGCGCGCCGTCCGGTCCGTAATAATGCCCTGCCCGAAATTCTTTCCCGGCCATCCGGCCATCCGCGCTACGGACGAATGTTCCTTCTTGCCATCGTCTTGATGATTTCAGGACTTCCTTTGCATGCGCAAAAAGGAGGAGCCGGAGGAGGCGCACGCGGAGGCGGAGGAACCGGCGGTGGCGGAACCGGAGGAGCACGAGGTCCGGTCATGAGCGACGGACCGGGCATGAATTACCCGTCCGCCAATCCTTACCCGATCTATGAACCGGATTGGGCGTATGCGTCAAACATGCCTCCGATTCCCCAACCCGGCATTGCCGACGATGAAAAGTGCTTCCCCTGGAAGATTTCGGAAGCACAGGCTGCCGCGGTCAGCGTGGCCCGGCTACAGGTTCCCTCGAAGGCCCGCAGTGAATTTGATAAGGCTTGCGAAGCGACCATCAAGAATAACTTCGCACAGGCCGAACAGCATGCGCGGAATGCCATCGGAAAATTCCAAAACTATGCGGCTGCGTGGGTAGAACTGGGTCTGGTCCTCGAAGGCCAGCAAAAGCCGGATGCGGCGTATGAGGCCTGTTCTCACGCCGTTTCGATGGATTCGACGTACCTTGCCGGTTATCTGTGCGAGGCGGAATTTTCCGTCCGCAACCATGAATGGAAGCAGGTTCTGGACGCCGCGAGTCAGGCGGAAGGGCTGAACGCAGAGGGAGACGCATATGTCTTCTACTACCGCGCCAAGGCTTACCTGCAGTTGAACAATATGGCCGAGGCCAGGAAAAACGCGCTCCAGGCCGAACGCACCGACGTCAAGCACTCCGAGCCGTTTATCAACATGGTTCTCGCGCAGATTTATGAGCACGATGGAGACAACATGGGAGCCATTGCCGAACTGCAAAAGCTGCTGAAACAGCACGCCGATCCTGCGCAAACCATGGAAGCGAAAGCGTATCTCGCCCGCCTCGAATCTGCCCACCCCGCGAAGTAGCTATCTCAGCACACCTGCAACTCTTCAGAAATACCTCCCCTGCGGGTAGCAGTGTTGACGCATCGGCCGATGCGTTATATAAACCCGCCCATTCCATTCAAGGAGAAGTTTCATGCCCGCATCAACCGTACGCGTTCTGCTCGTGGCAGCCCTTATGGCCTTTTCAAATCTGGCTTCGGCTCAAGAGACCATGAAGAAGGGCGACAAGGCGTGGAACGATCTTGAGGCCACGCTCCGCGACGCCGATCTGCAGTGGCTTTGCCAGGGAAAGTTCTACAAGCCCAAGCGCCAGGACTGCGTGGATGCCCGCGCCAAGTTCTGGGCCGACCAGTTTTTTGAGATCAACGAAGGCTCCGGAGTGCAAACCAAGGCGGAAATGGTCGCCAGCCAAACCGCCGGCGCAAAAACGTTTTCAGAGGTCGCTCGCGGCGAGGGTGCAAATCCGACCGAATTCAAGCTCATGGCCGTCTATGGCAATATCGCGATGGGCGTGGATCATACCTTGTTCAAAGTCCACTTGAACGCGCAAGGGCAGCCCGACTTCGATCATGTCGCTCCCGCGTTCCGGTCCAACCGCTGGTATCTCGATGAGAGCGGAAAACTGGCGGTCACGAAAGAGGTGACGTTCCTCCGCGTGTTTGTAAAGGAAAATGGAGTCTGGAGGCCCGCCGCAGGAGCCTCCAC